>Ga0208398_100252_pt1 | contig 43911 bp, 43 predicted proteins | sample LakWasMe79_HOW10_2_FD_183905 | JGI IMG/M metagenome (GOLD analysis project Ga0208398, IMG submission 183905) | Freshwater sediment methanotrophic microbial communities from Lake Washington under simulated oxygen tension - Sediment Metagenome... | ecosystem: Environmental > Aquatic > Freshwater >...
GCGCTGATCAAATGCGCAACGTCAACTCTCGACGGCAGCGTCTTGCGTGTTCTGGCCATCACCCTCATCCATTGAAGCTTCGATGGATGAGGATTATGGCTTTAAAAATACTATCTGAACAGTATTGGGGCAAGGAGTCGATCGCGTTGGAGATACGCACGCCGGCCGGGCGCGCGGTGCTGGAGCGGCTGATTTCAAAAGCCCAGGTGCTGGTGCACAATTTTCGCCCCGACTTTGCCGAGGCCCATGCGCTGAACTACGACGCGGTGCGGCGCATCAACCCGACGCTGGTGTATTACATGGTCAGCGCCTTCGGTGAGCAGAGCGACTACCGGCTCAGGCCCTCGGTCGACAGCGTGGTGCAGGGCATGACGGGGGCCTTTTATGCCAGTGGCGAGGCCGGGGACCCACCGGTCCGCATCGGCTTGCCGATCATCGATGTGGCGTCCGGCATGTGCGGCGCTTTGGGCGTGCTGGCCGCGGTGATGCACCGGCAGCAGACCGGCCTGGGGCAGCGCGTGGAGCTGTCGCTGGTGGACACCATGTTCAATTTCATGGCGAGCAAGGTGGGTGAATATGCGATTGAGCAGCGCGAGCCGATTCGCTCGGTGAACCTGCCGATTGCCGTGCCGAGCCGGCACTTTCGCGGCACCGACGGTGCCTGGTTCAGCGTGTCGGTGGTCAATGAAGCGGCGTTCAAGCGGTTTTGTGGCGTCATCGAGCGGCCCGAGTGGCTCACCGATCCGCGTTACCAGCGCAACGCCGCGCGCATTGCCAACCGGCCGGCGCTGCTGGCCGAACTGGAGTCGATTTTCATCACCCGTCCGGCGGCCACCTGGTTGGCCGCCTTCGCGACGGCCGACGTTCCCTGTGGCCCGGTGAACACGGTGTCCCAGGCCATGGCCGACCCGGTGCTGGCCGCCCGCTTTGTCGAGCATCCGGCGCTGCCGGGCCTGCCGCTGATCCCCTTTCCAGCGCAGCTCGCCGCGGGCATGCGCCGACCCGACGCCATGGCGCCACCGCCCAAGCTGGGCGAGCACAGCCGGAACATTCTCGGCGAGCTGGGTTACAGCCCGGCCGAGGTGGATCAATTCGTGAAAGACGGCGTGGTGGCACCCGAATTGAACCATCGTCATCAGTAGATCCCCCAACTTTTACAGGAGCGCCAGGCATGTCGGACCAGGAAGTCATTTACGAAGTCAAGAACTTCGTCGCCACCATCACCATCAACCGGCCCAAGACGCTCAATGCCTTCACCGGTGAAACGATCAAGGACATGGAGCGGCTGCTGGCCCAGGCCGGCAACGACCCGAAGGTCGGCGTGATCGTGCTGACCGGCACCGGCGAGCGCGCCTTTTGCGTCGGCGGCGATGTCAACTGGGAAAAGGGCGAAGGCGGCAAGAGCGGCCTGCAGGACCTGGAGTTCAACTTCAACCGCCAGATCGCCGAATGCCCCAAGCCGGTGATCGCGCGGGTCAACGGCTATGCCATTGGCGCCGGCCACCACATCGCCTACTTTTGTGACTTCACGATTGCCGCCGAGCACGCGATCTTCGGTCAGAACGGGCCCCGCGTCGGCTCGCCGGCGGGTGGCTACATCGTCGCGCACGCGGCCAACGTGCTGGGCCACAAGCGGGCGCGCGAGCTGTGGATGCTGTGCCGCCGCTACAGCGCGCAGCAAGCCTTTGACTGGGGTCTGGCCAACGCGGTGGTGCCGATGGCTCAGCTCGACGCGGAGGTGCGGAAGTATTGCGACGAACTGCTGTCGCTCTCCCCCACCTGCCTGAAGATTGTCAAGCGTTCGTTCTACCACCACATGGCCCCGATCATGGGCCGGGACATGAACGACCTGATCCAGGAAGTGGCGCCCAACTATTTCAACACCGGCGAGCAACAGGAAGGGGCCAGCGCTTTTCTGGAAAAACGCAAGCCCGATTTCAGCAAATTCCGTTGAAGGATATGCGCACTCCAGCCGGCGCTGCCCGGCTGGATCTCTAGAGATTGAACATGACGAACCAAGAACGCCATCCCGAGTTGCGCCAGGCACTGCGCGATCTCTTCAAACGCTTCCCCGATGAGTATTTTCGCAAGATAGACGACGCCCGTGCCTACCCCGAGGCGTGTGTCGACGCGCTGACCCGGGCCGGCTGGCTGGCGGTGATGATTCCGCAGGAATACGGCGGCGCCGGCCTGGGTCTGGCCGAAGCCTCGGTGGTGATGGAAGAGGTCAACCGCTGCGGCGGCAACGCCGGCGCCTGCCACGGCCAGATGTACAACATGGGCACCTTGCTGCGCCACGGCTCGGAAGCACAAAAGCGCCTCTACCTGCCCAGAATCGCCAGCGGCGATCTGCGGCTGCAGTCCATGGGCGTGACCGAGCCGACCACGGGCACCGACACCACCAAGATCAAGACCACCGCCGTCAAGCGGGGCGACCGCTATGTGGTCAATGGCCAGAAAGTCTGGATCTCGCGCATCCAGCACTCCGACCTGATGATTTTGCTGGCGCGCACCACCCCGCTGGCCGAGGTCAAGCGCAAATCCGAAGGCATGTCGATCTTCATCGTTGACCTGCACCAGGCGATTGGCAAAGGCATGACGGTGAACCCAATCCGCAATATGGTCAACCACGAGACCAATGAGCTGTTTTTCGACAACCTCGAAATCCCGGCCGAGAACCTGATCGGCGAGGAGGGCAAAGGTTTCAAGTACATCCTGGACGGCCTCAACGCCGAGCGCACCCTGATCGCCGCCGAGTGCATCGGCGACGCCCGCTGGTTCGTCGAGCGCAGTGCCCGCTATGCCCGCGAGCGCCGCGTGTTTGACCGCCCGATCGGGCAGAACCAGGGCGTGCAGTTCCCGCTGGCCGAAGCCCACATCGAGACCGAAGCCGCCGACCTGATGCGCTGGCGTGCCTGCGAACTGTTCGACGCCCACCAACCCTGCGGGGCCGAGGCCAATATGGCCAAGTACCTGGCAGCCAAAGCCTCCTGGGAGGCGGCCAACACCGCCATTCAGACACACGGCGGTTTTGGCTTTGCCTGCGAATTTGACGTCGAGCGCAAGTTCCGCGAAACCCGGCTGTACCAGGTGGCGCCGATCTCCACCAACCTGATCCTGAGCTACGTGGCCGAGCACGTGCTCGGGCTGCCACGTTCATTCTGAAAGCCATGACCATGCGCCCATTGGAAGGAATGTTGATCGTCACGCTGGAGCACGCGATTGCCGCGCCGTTCTGCACCCGTCAGCTCGCGGACCTCGGCGCGCGGGTCATCAAGGTCGAGCGCCCGGGTGAAGGCGACTTCGCCCGCGCCTACGACACCCGGGCCCACGGCCTGGCCTCGCACTTCGTCTGGTGCAACCGCTCCAAGGAAAGCCTGACACTCGACCTCAAGCATCCCGGCGCCCGTGCCGTGTTGCAAAAGCTGGTCGAGCGGGCCGACGTGCTGGTGCAGAACCTGGCGCCCGGCGCCGCCACGCGCATGGGACTGGACCACGCCAGCCTGGCGCCGGTCCATCCGCGCATCGTGGTGTGCGACATTTCGGGCTACGGCGACGGCGGGCCCTACACCGAGAAAAAAGCCTACGACCTGCTGATCCAGAGCGAAGCCGGTTTCGTGTCGGTGACCGGCACGCCGGAGCAGCCGTCCAAGGCCGGCCTGTCGATTGCCGACATCGCCGCCGGCATGTACGCCTACAGCAGTGTTCTGGCCGCCCTGCTGGAGCGCGGCCGCACCGGTCGTGGCCAACGGCTCGAAATCTCCATGCTCGAAGCCATGTCCGAATGGATGGGCTTCCCGCTCTACTACACGCTGGACGGCCAGCCGCCGCCGCCGCGCGCTGGCGCCTCGCACGCCGCCATTTACCCCTACGGCCCCTTTACCTGCGGCGACGGCAAGCAGGTGGTGCTGGCGGTGCAGCACGACCGCGAATGGGCCACTTTCTGCAACCAGGTGCTGCAACTGCCCGATCTGGCCACCCGGTACCTGGGCAACGCCAAGCGACTGGCCCAACGCGAGACATTGCGCGGCATCATCGAAGGCGTGTGCACCACCTTGACGGCGGCGCAATTGGTCGAACGGCTCGATGCGGCGCAAATCGCCAATGGCCAGCTCAATGAGCTGGCTGACCTGTGGAAGCACCCGCAATTGGCGGCGCGCGGGCGCTGGACCGGGATTGACTCGCCCGGCGGCCCATTGCCGGCGCTGTACCCGCCACACCATCTCAGCCACGGCGAGCCACCGCCCATGGGGCCGGTGCCCGCCCTGGGAGAACACACCGAAGCCATCCTCACCGAACTCGGCTACGGCGCGCCCGACATCGCCCGGCTGCGAGCGGACAAGGCCATCTGAGAAGAGGTGTGAACGAATCATGACCCAAGACAAAACCCCGAGCGCGACGCTGGCCGCCTTTGCCGCCGGTCTGCAATTTGACGCGATCCCGACGCCGGTGCTGCGCCGCGCCGAAGACCTGTTCCTCGACTGGTACGCCTCGGCACTGGCCGGCAAGGGCGCGCGGCCGGTCGAGGCCATCGAGGCTTACGCCCGCGCCATGGGACCGGACTCGGGCCGCGCCGAAGTGTTGATCTCGCGCCGCGCCACCTCGCCCCATTTCGCCGCGATGGTCAACGCGGCCGCCTCGCACTTCGCCGAGCAGGACGACGTGCACAACGGCTCGGTGTTCCATCCCGCGGCCGTCGTGTTCCCGGCGGCGCTGGCCATGGCGCAAGACATCGGCGCGAGTGGCCGTGAGTTTCTGGCCGCCGTGGTGGCGGGCTATGAGGTCGGCATCCGCGTGGGCGAGTTCCTCGGCCGCTCGCACTACCGCATCTTTCACACCACCGCCACCGCAGGCACCCTGGCCGCCGCTGCGGCCGCCGGGCGGCTGCTCAGGCTGGACGCGCCGACCATGCTGCATGCCTTCGGCAGCGCCGGCACACAAGCCGCCGGCCTGTGGGAGTTCCTGCGCGACGCGGCCGACTCCAAGCCACTGCACACCGCGCATGCGGCGTCCAGCGGTTTGGCCTGCGCCTGCCTGGCACGAAGTGGCTTGACCGGCGCGCGCCAGATTCTGGAAGGGCCGCAAGGCATGGCCGCGGGCATGTCCAGCGATGCCGATCCGGCGCGGCTCACCGACCGGCTGGGGCAGCGCTGGGCCACGGCGGATACCTCGTTCAAGTACCACGCCTCGTGCCGTCATACCCACCCCAGCGCCGACGCGCTGCTCGCGCTGATGCAAACGCATGGGCTCAAGGCCGACGATATCGCCGCGGTGACCACCCATGTGCATCAGGGCGCCATCGACGTGCTGGGCCGCGTCACCGTGCCCGCCACCGTGCACCAGGCCAAGTTTTCGATGGGCACGGTGCTTGCGCTGGCGGTCGAGTACGGCCACGCCGGGCTGAACGAATTCGAGCAGCATTTCCTCGCGCCGCGCGTGGCGGCCCTGCGCGATAGGGTCACGATGCAGCTGGACGCCGAGGTGGACCGGGCCTATCCGCAGCGCTGGATTGGCAAGGTGAGCGTGGCGACGCGCGATGGCCGCACGCTGAGCGCGCGCGTCGACGAGCCCAAGGGCGATCCCGGCAACACCCTGACACGCGGCGAACTGGAAGACAAGGCACAGCGCCTGGCGGCCTACGGCAAGGGCGCCACGCCGCAAGAAATGGAGGCGCTGATCGCGCGCGTCTGGACCGTGGCCGAGGCGCCGCGCATGGGCCGCTGGCTGGAAGCGCGCGCATGACAGCCAACACCGCCGCCCCGCGCGCCGTGCCACGCGCCTACCTCTTCGTGCCCGCCGATCGACCCGAGCGCCATGCCAAAGCCCGTGCCAGCGGAGCGGACGTGGTCATCGTCGATCTGGAAGACGCCGTGCCCCCCGAGGCCAAGGTGCGCGCGCGCGAGGCGCTGGCGGCGCAACTGGACGAAGCCACGCCGCTGGTGGTTCGCATCAATGCCGCTGGCACCCCCTGGTTTGAGGACGACCTCGAACTGTGTCGTCATCCTGGCGTGGCGGCGGTGATGCTGCCCAAGGCCGAGGGCATCGACGCCGCCTGCACCGTGGTCGAGGCCACCTACAAGGACGTGTTGCCGATCATCGAGTCGGCGCGCGGTCTGCAGGACATGCACAGCATTGCGCGCGTGCCGGGCGTGATTCGCCTGACTTTTGGAAGCGTCGATCTGGCGCTCGATCTGGGCATCGACTGCGCGCCCGATGGCGGGGAGACCGAGCTGCTGGCTTTCCGCTCCCAAATGGTGCTGGCTTCGCGGCTGGCCGGGCTGGCCGCGCCGGTCGATGGCGTCAGCACCGCGATCGACGACCTGCACCGCTTGCAGGCCGACACCGAACGCGCGCGGCGACTCGGCTTTGGCGCCAAGCTGTGCATCCACCCGAAGCAGGTGCTTGCCGTTCAGGCGGTGTTCACGCCCACCCCCGAGCGGCTGGACTGGGCGCGCCGCGTCTGCGAAGCATTTGCATCGGCTGGCGGCGCCGCCGTGGCCGTGGACGGCCAGATGGTGGACCTGCCGGTGGTCCAGCGCGCGCGCGCCGTGCTGCGCAGCGCCGGCTTGAAAGCCTGATTTTCATTGACCCGACTGGAGCCCCTCATGGCCCGCAAAAACAAGCCCATCCGCTCCGACATCGCCTGGAGCACCCCCGACCGCATCGAAGTGCACGGCAAGAGCCTGCCCGACGAGATCCTCGGCCATCTCAACCTGGGTGACATGGCCTTCCTGCAGATCCTCGGGCGCATGCCGACGCCGCAGGAATCAAACGTGTTCAACGCCATTGCGGTGACGCTGGTCGAGCACGGCATCACGCCGAGCGCATTGGCCGCGCGTCTGACCTACGCCGGTGCGCCCGAATCGCTGCAGGCGGCGGTGGCGGCCGGCTTGTGCGGCCTGGGCAGCGTGTTCGTCGGCAGCACCGAAGGCACCGCCAAAATGCTGTACGAGGCACTTCCGCCGGGCACCCAGGGCGCCGATCTGGAACGCATCGCCCGCGACACCGTGGCCGCCTTTCGTGCCCGCGGCCAGATCATTCCCGGGCTCGGCCATCCCTTGCACAAGCCGGTCGATCCGCGTGCCCCGCGCCTGTTCCAGATCGCCGCCGACAACGGCTTTTCTGGGGACTACATCCGGCTCGAACAACTGATCTGCGCCGAGGCCGAACGCGTCGCTGGCAAGTCGCTTCCCGTCAATGCGACCGGCGCCATCGGCGCCATCAGCTGCGAACTCGGGCTGCCATGGAAAATCGTGCGCGGCATCGGCGTCTTCGCGCGCGCCATCGGGCTGGTGGGCCATATCCTCGAAGAGAGCCACAACCCGATCGCGGTCGAGATCTGGCAACGTGTCGAAGACGAGGCCACCCAGCACATCAGGCCACAAGGCGCCTGAAGCGCCGCGGCTAGCGGCCGCGCTTGCCCTGCGTGGGGCGTACCACTGCATGCCACGGTCCAGCAAGATGGTCAGTGACTCTCGGGATTTGAATGCGGCGTTGTACTCGCTCCAGTTGGTGGTCTTGTCGTGGGGCTGGACTCGATTGGGCTGAAGTGACACTCAACCACAGATCAAGCGGATTCAACGTGGACGGTGTACCTGCCTTGGGCTGGGGATTTGTTCAACAAAACCCTTTCACAAAAAAAAGTTAGATCCCGGCCCGAACAGCGCGGCGATTCTGTCTCTGAACCAACGATGACGGGGGTCCTTGTCATAGCGACGGTGCCAATGTTGCTGGATCGGAAATTGAGGGATGTCGTAGGGCGGAGGGACGAGTTCAACCTGACCAAGCTTTGCAAAGTGTGCGCCGACTGCGGTCGGGACTGTCGCGACAAGATCCGTGGCGGCAACAATTGCTGGAAGTGTGAGATAGTGCGTGGTGCGCATGCGAATTCTCCGGACAACGCCGCGACGATCCAGAAAATTGTCCACGAGTTCCTGACTCCTGATCGGTGTATCGACCAGCACGTGGTCGAGTTCCGAGTACCTGGACTTGCTCATTTGTTGAGCCGCAGGATGTCCTTTGCGCAGCATGCATGAGAAGCCGTGCATCCTCAGCCGCTGCTTGAAAAAGCGGTTGCTTTTGAGGTCAGGAAAATAGCCGAGCGCAATGTCCACCTGCCCCGACTCCATAGCCTGTTCCAGACTTTGCGGATCGTACGAAGAGGTGCGCATTGAGGCATGAGGTGTTAGCTGCTGCAAGGCTTGGATGAGCCCTGGCGCAAAGATCATTTCGGCCACGTCTGGCATCGCTAGGCAAAACTCCGTGGTCGTCTCGGCCGGCGTGAATCGCGGGGCGTCCAGTACGTTCTCATAGACGCGCTGCAGGATGTGGCGAGCCTCCTTTGCTGCTGCCACACCGCGTGGAGTCGGCTGCATACCTTCCGGAGTGCGAACGAACATCGGGTCGTCGAAGTGCTTACGAAGGCGCCCGAGCGCCGTACTGAGGCCCGGCTGACTCATGCCTAAACGCAGCGCGGCGCGGGTAACGCTGCGGCAGTCGTCCAAAGCGACCAAAAGAGACAGCAGATTCAAGTCGAAGGTCTTGGTCATAAGCCCAGCAAAAGCATCCTCATCTGTAGAAACAATACTTGAAATTCTTCGTATTGTATTGGCGGATAAAGCAACGAATCCTACACTGCTTCCAATCAGCATGCGACAGACGCTGCAGATGCCAGGAGACTACGATGAGTACAACTGAAATGATGGCCAGACCCACTGCGCCCGGTAGCAGGTTCGACCTATTCAACCTGCCGGACGCGTATTACCGCGACCCGGCCCCGTTCTATAAAGCCTTGCGTGATAACGAACCGCTTCTCTGGAACAGCGATGGCTCGGTATTGCTGACGCGCTACGACGACGTCAAGGCGGTGTGGCGCGACCTGAGCGGTCGGGTGAACCGCGCCGAAGCCTATGCGAAGAAGTTCGGCGAGGGGCCGCTTCTTGAGCATCACACCTCGTCGATGCTGTTCCGCGACCCGCCCGATCACGACCGGTTGCGCGACATCGTCAATCCGTTCTTCACGCCGTCATCGATAGAGCGGCTGCGCACGGCGGTTCGAGAGATCGTCGAACGGCTCATCGAGGAGGTGCGCGAGAAGCGCGAGATCGACTTCGTCGCCGAGTTCTCGTCACGTATCCCGATCCAAGTGATCTGCGACATCTTCGGTGTGCCGCGCAGCGACGGCCCATTGATCCGGGACCTCGGCGCGCAGGTACTGTTTCCCCTCAATCCAGCCGTCAGCGCCGAAGCGATCGCCGCCGGCCACGAAGCGACTCGCAAGTTCAAAGACTACCTGTCCGAGCACTTTAACTATTGGCGCCGACAGCCAGTGGAAGACATGCCGACGAACATTATCAGTGCACTGGTCGCCGCCGAGAAGCGCGGCAACCCGCCAATCAGTGAAGTGGAAATGGCACACATGTGCATCCTCGTTCTCAATGGAGGGCACGAGACCACGACCAACCTGATCGGGCTTTCTACTCTGGCATTGATGAAGCATCCCGACCAAATGGCCCTGCTGGCCAAGGAGCCGTCCGTCATTGGCCCGGGGGTGGAGGAGTGCCTGCGCTACACCACGCCGCTGCAGTTGCAGGGGCGGCGCACGACGCAAGAGGTACAGGTGCCTTCTGGGACGATCCCTGCCGACACTGAAGTCATCTTCGCGCAAGTGTCCGCCAATCGCGACGAGCGTGTGTTCGCCGATCCGGACCGCCTGCAACTCACGCGGCAACCCAACGCCCACTTGGCCTTCGGTGCGGGTATCCATGTGTGCCTCGGCCGACCGCTCGCCCGCATGGAGGCGGCCGAGGCATTGCCGGCGCTCGCACGGCACTTCCCGAGCATGCAGCTCATCGATGAGCCCGTCTTCGCCCGAAGCGCGCGGTTCCGCGGCATCCAGTCGATGCGCGTGCGACTCTATTGACTGCGCCATGAGTGCCGGGATAGTGGTGGTGGGCGCAGGGCAGGCAGCCTGCCAGTTGATCGCATCGCTGCGGCAGCTGGGCCATGCCGAGCCGCTGACCCTCGTGGGGGCCGAGCCTTATTTGCCGTACCAGCGGCCGCCTTTGAGCAAGGACTGTTTGCGCCGCGGAGCGACCTTGGCGGATCTGTTGCTGCGGCCCACGTCCTTCTACGATTCGCAGCGGTGCCGGCAGATTCTCGGCCGCCGCGCTATCGAACTGGACCGCGCCGCGCGCGTTCTGCGACTCGACGATGGTCAGGCTATCGAATATGAGCACTTGGTGCTGGCGACGGGTGCGCGCGCGCGTCGCTGGCCGGGCTTGGCCGACGTTTCGCCACACGTGTTCACACTGAGGAGTTGGGACGATGCGCAGGCCCTCGGCGAGCGGCTCACGAACGTGCGGCGACTTGCCGTGCTCGGTGCGGGTTATGTTGGACTGGAGGTGGCGGCATCAGCGGCGCAGCGGGGCATTGAGGTAGCTGTCTTCGAAGCCGCTCCACGCGTGCTCCAGCGGTCGGTCGGGACAGCCATGTCTGTGGCCGTGCAGCGGCTGCACGCGCAGCATGGCGTGCGGCTGTGCCTGGGGGCCACCGTGCGGGCCGTCGAGGTCTCCGCTGCGACCAATGCCAGGAACCCTGTCCGTTTGACGACCACCGACGAAAGCTTCACCGCCGATGCGCTCGTGGTGGGTATAGGCGCCGCGCCGCGCATTGAACTGGCGCAGCAGGCAGGAATTGCATGTGGGCAAGGAATACGCATCGACGCTGCGTGCCGTACGAGTGATCCGCATGTCTGGGCCATCGGTGACTGCACCGAGCAGGTTCTTGGTGATGGCGAGCCTCCGATAAGGCTGGAATCCGTGCAAAACGCGACGGATCAGGCCAAGTGCGCTGCCGCTGTATTGGCCGGCAAGCCGATTCCCCCAGCCCCGGTGCCATGGTTCTGGTCGGATCAGTTCGGCTGCCGGATCCAAGTAGCAGGCCGCTCGGCTGCCGGCGACGAGATCATTCTTCGATCCGTCGCAGAAAAGCGGTTGGCGTTTGCGGCTTGGCACCTTCGGGATGGGCGCGTCACCGCGGTCGAGACACTTGACGCGCCGGAAGACTTCATGGCCGCTCGACAGCTCATCCGCAGCGGCCGTTTCATCGAACGCGCGACCCTGTGCGACGACCGTGTGTCGCTGCGCGAGCTCGTTACTCAAACTTGACAAGGATCATCCACTCACATGACGACTCTTTACTTTCAAACGGCCGAGGGCGAGACCATTGAGTTGCAGGCCAAGGACGGCGCTTCGGTGATGGAGGCTGCCGTAGCCGCGAATGTGCCGGGCATCGACGCCGAGTGCGGCGGCGCCTGCGCCTGCGCCACCTGCCATGTCTACGTTGACGAAGCGTGGACCGAACGTCTGCCGGCCAAAACAGAACTTGAAATCAAGATGCTTGATTTCGCGGTCATGGTCAAGCCCACCAGCCGTCTGAGCTGTCGTCTCATCGTTGGCCCCGAGATCGACGGCCTTTCGATGTCTATTCCTGAATCGCAACATTGACACACATCCCATGAAGATTTGCCGCTTCGATAACGACCGCCTGGGCTTGGTAGACGGGGACACAGTGCGCGACGTCACTGCCGCGCTCGACGTTCTGCCAAATCACCGCTATCCGCTGCCCATTTTCGATCCCCTGATCGCGCACCTGCCCGAGGTACTCCAAGCAATTCGCCGAATCGCCCCGTCGTCGCCCACGCTGCCGCTCGCGGGGCGCCGGCTGCTGGCTCCGGTTGCGAATCCCGGGAAAGTCATCGCGGCGCCCGTCAACTACAAAAAGCATCTCGAAGAAGCCCGCGAGCAGGCCGAGATCCACCACAACGGCCAGGTCGCCGAAATCCAGAAGATCGGACTCTTCCTCAAGGCGACAAGCTCCGTTGTGGGGCCGGGTCACGGCATCGAGATCCAGCATCCTGACCGCCGAAACGACCACGAGGCCGAACTCGTCGCTGTCATTGGCAAGGCCGGACGCAACATTCCGCGCGAGCACGCGTTCGATCACATTGCGGCCTACATGATCGGCCTGGACATGACAGTTCGCGGCCCGCAGGAGCGCAGTCTGCGCAAGTCCATCGACACGTATTCCGTGGTGGGGCCCTGGCTCGTCACTGCTGACGAGATTGACGACCCGCAGGCGCTCGATTTCTGGCTCACTGTCCAAGGCGAGCCGCGCCAAAAGGCCAACACGCGCGATCTCGTGCTGGACATCCCAGCGTTGATCGAAATGGCCTCGTCCTATTACACGTTGCAACCAGGTGATCTGCTGTTCACCGGCACGCCCGAAGGCGTTGGGCCGGTGGTGCACGGTGACGTGATCACGGTCGATATCGAAGGCATCGGTCGCATGACGGTCGACGTCCGCAACGCCAGGAGAGACACGTGAACACACTAAACCTCCCGACGTCTGCTTATGCAGGCGGCGCAGCAACAGCCGACGTCGCTACCCAGCGCGAGGCCTTCTACGAACGCATCGGACGGGCCCATTGCACGCCGCTGTGGGAAGTTCTGCATGACATCGTCACCAAGGAGCCGATCACGCCGTGCTTGCCCCACCTGTGGCAATGGAAGCAAGTTTGGCCGTGGCTGCAGGAAAGCGGCCAGTTGATTTCAGCCCTGGAAGCGGAACGCCGCGTACTCGTGCTGGAAAACCCAGGCCTTCGCGGAAAAACGCGCATCACGCACAGCCTCTATGCCGGTCTGCAGTTCATCCTACCGGGCGAGATCGCACCGTCGCACCGTCACTCGCAATCGGCCCTGCGTTTTATCATGCACGGCGCGGGTGCCTACACGTCCGTGGATGGCGAGCGCGTCACGATGAACGTAGGCGATTTTGTGATCACGCCATCGTGGACATTCCACGAGCACGGCAACGACAGTGGCGAGCCGATGGTATGGATGGATGGACTCGATCTGCCTATTGTAGAGTTGCTTGATGCCCAGTTCCGTGAGGACGGCCCGCGCACCACCGTGCAGGCGGTTGACCGCGAGGCGGGCCTCACGCTGTCCCGCTTCGGCAACACGATGAAGCCTGTAGGCTATAAGAGCCGGACACGCACGTCACCGCTGTTCTGGTATCCCTACGAACGCACGCGAGGGGCGTTGGAGACGCTGCGCCGCAGCGAAGCACCGCACCCGTGCTGGGGTCACAAGTTGCAATACACCAACCCGGTGACGGGCGACTGGGCGATGCCCACCATTGGCACCTTTATGCAGCTGCTGCCCGCAGGCTTCGTGGGCGAATCCTATCGCGCCACGGACGCCACGGTCTATACCGTAGTGGAGGGCTCTGGCCGCTGTGTGGCCGGTGACAAGGTGCTGACGTTCGGACCGAAGGACGTGTTCGTCTGCCCCTCCTGGCTGCCTTACCGGCTGGAGGCATCGGCCGATACCGTGCTCTTTAGTTTCTCGGATCGTCCCGTCCAGGAGGCGCTGGACCTCTGGCGCGAGCGGTTTTGATTCTTGATCGAACCACCAACACAAACACACCAGGAGACACCAAATGACTTTCACGATGACTTCGGTCAAGACCGTGCTGCTATGCGCCAGCCTGGCCGTCGGCCCCTCCCTGCAAGCACAAACTCCCATCAAGATCGGCTTCCTGGCCGAACTGTCGGGCCCACAAAGTGCGCTGGGGCAAGACCAATATGACGGATTCATGATGGTCGTGCAGCGCAACGGCGGGAAGCTTGGCGGCGTGCCGGTGGAGTTGTTCAAGGAGGATTCGCAACTCAAACCCGACGTGGCGGTGCAGGCCACGCGCAAGCTGATCGATAAAGACAAGGTGTCGATCATCACCGGCATCACCTTCTCGAACATCATGATGGCCGTCCACAAACCCATCACCGAAAAGGGCGTCTTCTTGGTCGGCTCCAATGCGGGACCAGCGCCCATCGCTGGCGCGCAGTGTTCGCCCTATCAATTCATAGTCTCGTGGCAGAACGATATGTTGTCGGAGGTGGTGGGCAAATATGCCGCCGACAAGGGCTACAAGCGGGTCGTCGCGCTGGCACCTAACTACCAGGCCGGCAAGGACTACATCGCCGGCTTCAAGCGCTTTTACAAATCTGAACTTGCCGACGAAGTCTATACGCCGCTGAACCAGCTGGACTTCTCGGCCGAACTCACGAAGCTTGAAGCTATTCGGCCCGATGCCGTGTTCGTGTTCTACCCAGGCGGACTCGGCGTCAACTTCGTACGCCAGTACCAACAGGCGGGCCTCATGGGCAAGATACCTTTGCTGTCCACGGGCACCACCGACGGGGCAACTCTGCCAGCGCTGCGCGACACTGCGCTCGGCGCGATCTCCGGCTCGTTCTGGGGGCCCGATTTCGACAACGCCGAAAGCCGGCGCTTTGTCGAGGAGTTCGAGGCCAGCTACAAGCGCATCCCATCGCAGTACGCGGCGCAAAGCTACGACGCCGCCATGCTGCTCGACGCGGCAATCGCCAAGGTGCGAGGCGACGTAGCCGATAAACCGGCATTCATGGCGGCCCTCAAGAACGCGGATTTCAAATCAGTACGAGGAGCGTTTCGGTTCAACAACAACAACTTCCCGATCCAGGACATACCCGTTTTCGAGATCGCGAAGGATGCAAAAGGCCGCGTCAGCATGCGGACGCTGACGTTTCCCTTGCGCAATCACAAGGATGCGTACCACCAGCAGTGCCCACTGAAGTAGGAGTGATGCGATGAGTGTAAACCTGCTGCTCGCGCAGTTGCTCAATGGGTTGCAGTACGGCGTCCTGCTCTTCCTGCTGGCTGCCGGACTCACGCTCGTGTTCGGAATCATGAGTTTCGTTAATTTGGCCCACGGTTCGCTTTACATGTTGGGCGCCTACTTCTCTGCGACCGTATACAACGCGACGGGCTCGTTCGCGCTGGGTCTGATCGCAGGGTTGGCCGGCACACTTCTCCTGGGCCTTGTGCTCGAGTGGGTGGCCGTCTCGCGGCTCTATCTGCGTGACCACCTAGACCATGTTCTGGCCACCTTCGGCCTGGTACTCTTCTTCAACGAAATCGTGCAGATCATCTGGGGCGCACAACCCTATTTCACGCAGGTCCCCGAAACACTCGACCGTACGATCAACCTGTTCGGTTTTTCCTATCCGGCCTATCGCTTCGCAATCATTGTGGTTGGCGTTTCGGTTGCGGTCGGCGCCTACCTTCTGATCCACAAGACGCGAATCGGCATGTTGATCCGCGCCGGCACAGTGAACCCCAAAATGGTCGCGGCGCTCGGCGTGAACATCAAGCTGCTCAACGCCATGCTGTTCGGACTCGGCGCCATGCTCGCGGGTCTAGCGGGTGTGATGGCCGGCCCGATCCTGTCCGTGCAGTCCGGCATGGGCGAGCCGGTGCTGATAACGACACTTGTCGTGATCGTCATCGGGGGGATTGGATCGGTCGGCGGCGCATTCTATTCGGCACTCATCGTGGGCACAGTCGACACACTCGGGCGCGCGTTCCTGCCAAGCGTTTTGCGCCTCGTGACCGAGCGCTCTTTCGCTTACGCCGCAGGGCCAGCACTTGCATCGATGCTCATTTACGTGCTCATGGCCGCAGTGCTCGCCTGGCGCCCGCAAGGCCTCTTCCCTTCCAAGGGGGGCTGACCATGTTGCAACATCCTCTGGCTCGACCGAGCGCACTGGTGCCGCTCGTCCTTTTCGCAGTGCTGGCCCTGGTGCCCTTCATCGCGCAGGCGATCGGCGAGCCCTTCTATATTGCGCTGTTCGCGCGGATCATCATCTATGCAATCGCGGCAAGCGCGCTGAACCTCGTGCTGGGCTATGGCGGGCTGGTCAGCTTCGGCCATGCGCTCTTCTTTGGCATAGGCGCATACGGCGTCGCGCTGCCGGTCTTTCACGGAATCGACAACGGCTGGGTCCACTTGATCCTCGTGTTTGGAGTATGCGGTGTTGCCGCGGCGGTGACCGGCGCGATAAGCTTGCGCACCTCCGGCATAGCGTTCATCATGATCACGCTTGCCTTTGCTCAGATGGGCTTCTTCCTCTTCGTGAGCCTGAAACGCTACGGCGGTGATGACGGCCTCTCGATAGCCCAAGCCAGTCGATTTGGGCCGCTGAACCTTGGCGACACCGGCGCTGTATACGCTTGCGCCTTCTTGGTGCTGGCACTTGCGACCTGGTGCCTCGCTCAATTGCGCGCAGCACCCTTCGGAATGGTGCTGCGCGCCGCGCGACAAAACCCTCGTCGCGTCGCCACTGTCGGACTGCCGGTCTCGCAGTATCGGCTCACGGCTTACGTGATGTCCGGGATGCTGTGCGGCTTGGCAGGTTTCCTGCTTGCCAACCTGAACGCCTTCGCTTCGCCGAGCACGATGGCATGGACCGTGTCGGGCGAACTCATAGTCATCGTCGTGCTGGGCGGCATGGGCACCGTCTTCGGCCCTTTGCTCGGTGCTTTCGTGCTGCTAGGGCTTGAGGAGATCATCAAGGGGTACACCGACCACTCCATGGTCGTCCTGGGCCCCATGATCCTGTTGATTGCCCTGGCAGGCAAATCCGGCATCATCGGCCTGCTGCAGAAGCTCGACCACGCCGCCGCGCGGCCAGCCCCCGTACCTGCGAAACCCACAAGGGCGACGCACGCAAACGGCGGGGAGGGTTGACATGGCCACCATGCTTCAGACCGAGTCTCTGGTCAAGCGCTACGGCGGCCTGCTGGTGACAGACGCCGTCTCTCTGGACGTCGAGGAGGGCGAGATCCACGCGGTGATCGGCCCCAACGGCGCGGGCAAGACCACCCTGATCAACCAACTCTCTGGCGAACTGGCCTCGAACAGCGGACGCATCGTGTTTGGAGGCTTCGACATCACCAACCTGCCCTGCCACGAGCGAGCCCGCGCGGGACTGGTGCGCTCCTATCAGATCACTTCGGTCTTCGAGGAGTTCACCGTGCTCGAGAACACGGTGCTTTCCGCCCTCGGCGCGCGCGAGCACGCGTTCCGGTTGTGGCGACCCATGCTGTCGCGCACCGAGGCGTGCGGCGCTGCGGAAGAAGCGCTCGAATCCGCTGGTCTCGGTGACCGCGCCAATGTCTGTGCAGGCGACCTGGGCTACGGCGAGCGCCGTCAGCTCGAGCTGGCGATGAGCCTCGCAGCCCGTCCAAAGCTGTTGTTGCTCGACGAACCGATGGCGGGCATGAGCCCGCAGGAATCGTCTTCAGTGATTGCGTTGCTGAAGCGGTTCAAGCGACGCTACTCGATTCTTCTCATCGAGCACGACATGGACGCGGTCTTCGTACTCGCGGATCGCATCACCGTGCTCGTCTACGGCAAGGTCATGTTCACTGGGAGCCCTGCCGAGATTCGCTGCCATCCCGAGGTGCGCGCGGTGTATCTCGGCGAGGAAGCGGTTTGACGGCGCGGGACAACGATATGAGCACTTTCTTCTCCGTCCTTGGGCTGCAGGCCTCCTACGGCCACGCCCAAGCCCTCTTTGACATCTCTTTTGACGTACGAAAGGGGCAGGTAGTCACGCTGCTCGGCCGCAACGGCATGGGTCGGTCGACGACAGTCAAGTGCATCTTCGGGCTGTTGCCCGTCTCGGCCGGCACGGTGTCGATTGACGGCATTCGACTCGACCGACTGCCCATCCACCGCGTGGCGCGCAAAGGTCTCGCATTGGTGCCCGAAGGCCGGCAGGTCTTCCCGAACCTCACTGTAGAGGAGAACCTCGTCGCGACAGCCCGAGTCGGTGAGTCGGCGCCCTTGCCACATTGGACGCTCAGCCGCGTCTACGACCTCTTTCCCCGGCTCCGGGAGCGCCGGCGGAACCTTGCCTCGCAGCTATCGGGCGGCGAACAGCAGATGCTCGCGATTGGCCGCGCGCTGATGACCAACCCACGCCTGCTCGTGCTTGACGAGGCCACCGAGGGCCTGGCACCTCTCATCCGCCAAGAGATCTGGCGTGCGCTCGGCGAATTGAAGGCCAATGGACTCTCGCAGATCGTTATCGATAAGAACGTCGGTGCACTGCTTGATCTGGCAGATCACCACTACGTGATTCAAAAAGGTTGCGTTGTTTGGCAGGGCGGGTCCGAGGCACTTCGCCGCACGCCTGATGTCATCCATCAATACCTGGGAGTGAGCTGATGAGTGCGACCATGAAGACTGCGCTCCCCGCTTGCACATCCACGGAGTTTCGACTCGGGATGGGTTCTAAGGAGCAATCATGAATACACACCGTAAAGACAGCGCACGGTCAAACCTTTCGAAGGATGCTGAGCGAACTGACGGTTCGGATGACACAACCATGAAGAAAAAATCGACCTCTCAGGAGAACGATGAGAGCAAACCTACGTCGGATGTAATGCCGCTTGCGGGCGTCAAGGTACTTGAACTCGGCTCGCTGGTAGCGGGGCCTTACGCCAGCGCGCTGCTGGCTCAGTTCGGCGCGGAAGTGATCAAGATCGAGCCGCCGAAGGACGGGGATCCGTTGCGCAAATGGCGCAAGCTCCACGAGGGTACCTCGCTGTGGTGGTACACGCAAAGTCGCAACAAGAAGTCGGTCACGCTCGACCTCAAGCGCGACGAGGCGCGCGAGATCGTACGTCGCCTGGCCGGCGAAGTCGACATCGTGATCGAGAATTTCCGTCCCGGGACGCTGGAGAAGTGGGGGCTGGGCTGGGAGCAATTGTCGGCCCTCAATCCGCAACTTGTCATGGTCCGCATCTCCGGCTACGGGCAATCGGGCCCGTACAGCCAGCGACCGGGCTTTGCGGCCATCGCCGAGTGCATGGGCGGGCTGCGTCACGTGACCGGATTTGCCGATCGTCCGCCCGTACGGGTGGGTGTAAGCTTGGGCGACACGCTGGCCTCGCTGTACGGCACGATTGGTGCCCTGGTGGCGATGCACCATCTCAAGGCCAACGCGGGCAAGGGTCAGTTCATCGATGTCGCGTTGTACGAGTCGGTATTCGCGGTGATGGAAAGCCTGATTCCAGAGTACGCGGAGTTCGGCTTCGTGCGGGAGCGGTCCGGCGCCAGTCTCCCGGGCATTTCACCATCGAATACCTACCGTTGCGGCGATGGCCACTACGTGGTTATCGCAGGCAACGGCGACGCCATCTTTAAGCGGTTGATGCACGCGATCGGGCGCGACGATCTCGGCGCTGACCCCGCGTTGGTGCGTAATGACGGCCGTGTCAGACACAATGATCGGCTGGATGCCGCTATATCCGATTGGACCGGACTGCACCCGCTTGACGAGGTCTTGAAGGTCCTGGAGGCGGCCGAAGTGCCCAGCGGGCGCATCTACACCGCAGCCGACATCGCGGAAGACCCGCACTTCCACGCGCGCGACATGATCGAGCGCCACGCGCTACCCGACAGCACACCAATCGACTTTCCGGGCATCGTGCCCAAGTTGAGCGCGACTCCCGGGCGCACGAAATGGGTCGGCCCCGAGCTCGGCGCGCACACGCAGGAAGTGCTGGCCTCCCTGGGCATTGATGCCGACGAGCTCGCCCGACTGCGCGCCGATGGCGTGGTTTGAGGGGCAACTCATGCAAAAGGCTAACGGCCAGCGGCTGTACATCCAGGAAGTTTCTGTGCGCGACGGATTCCAGATCGAGTCTCGCTTCGTGCCCACCGAACAGAAAATTGACCTGATCAATGGCTTGAGCCGCACAGGACTGGCCAAGATAGAGGTCACATCGTTCACCTCGCCCAAGGCCATCCCGGCGCTGGCGGATGCCGAAGCCGTGATGCGAGGGATCGAACGGATTCCCGGCGTTGAATACGCCGCACTGGTGCCCAACATTCGCGGCGCTGAGCGCGCGCTCGACTGCGGCGTCGACGAACTGAATCTCGTAATGTCTGCGAGTGAGACACACAACGCCGCCAACCTGCGGATGACCCCTGCGCAGTCGTTGGCGCAGTTTGCCGAAATCGTGAGGCTGGTGGACGGCCGTAAGCAGGTCAACGCCTCGTTGTCCACGGCCTTCGGCTGTCCGTTCGAAGGTGACGTGCCGGACGCGGTCCTGCTGGCGCTCGTAGAGCGCATCGCAGGGCTGGGCATCGCGCGCGTGACGCTGTGCGATACGACCGGCATGGCCCATCCGGGGCAGGTGGAGCGCCTCTGCCGGGCGGTGAAGACTGGTTGGCCGCAACTGACCTTGACGGCGCATTTTCATGACACCCGTGCCATGGGACTGGCGAATGCGTTGGCGGCGCTCGAGGCCGGCATCGACCGCTTCGATGCCTCCCTCGGCGGGCTGGGGGGCTGTCCCTTCGCGCCGGGCGCCAGCGGGAACGTCTGCACCGAAGACTTGGTTCACATGTTCGAGGCCATGGGCTATCGCACCGGCGTCAATCTGGAAGCGCTGCTGGCGCAGGCGCGCCGCATGCCTGAGATCGTCGGCCACGATGTGCCCGGGCAGGTCATGAAGGCGGGTCCATCGAGTCGGCGGTATCCCGTACCGGATGGCGTGCACTCACGCGAACCGCAGCAGCGCCTGGCCGGCGTGGGTTGCCTTGCCGGAAGCCCGGCCAGTCCGGTCCTGAGGGGAACGTAATGGCCGCCGCGACACTTTTCGAAAAGCTGTGGCAACGGCATGTGGTGCACGAGCCCGAGGCCGGCCCTCCGCTGCTGTACATGGACCGCCATCTGGTCTACGAGGTCACCAGCCCGCAGGCGTTTGAGGGGTTGCGCATGGGCAAGCGCAGGCTGTGGCGTCCGCAAACGGTACTGGCGACCGCGGACCACAACGTGCCGACGACATCGCGCTCCGTGGGCATCATAGATCCCTTGTCGCGTATCCAGGTCGAACAGCTCAGCCGCAACTGCAAGGAGTTCGGTGTCACCGAGTTCGGACTCTCGGACCCCCGTCAGGGCATCATCCATGTCGTCGGTCCGGAACAGGGCGCAACCTTGCCGGGAATGACCGTTGTCGCCGGCGACTCGCATACCAGCACGCATGGCGCCTTCGCCGCCCTGGCCTTTGGTGTCGGTACTTCCGAGGTCGAGCATGTGCTCGCGACGCAGTGCCTGTCCGTCAACCCGATGAAGCCCATGCTCGTGCGCATTGAGGGAGCACTGGCGCCTGGCGTAACGGCCAAGGACTTGATCTTGGACGTGATCGGCCGCATCGGCACGGCAGGCGGAACCGGCTACGCCATCGAGTTTGGCGGTGGCGCGGTTCGCGCCTTGTCCATGGAAGGCCGAATGACTTTGTGCAACATGGCGATCGAAGCAGGCGCTCGCGTTGGATTGGTCGCGGTCGATCAAAAAACGATCGACTACCTGAAAGGGCGTCCGTACGCGCCGCGCGGCGAGCGATGGGAGCAGGCGGTGGCGTACTGGCGCACACTGGTCAGCGACGAGGGTGCGCACTTCGACAGAACGCTTGAGATCGATGCGGCTCTTGTGCAACCCATGGTGACTTGGGGCACATCGCCCGAAATGGTGCAGCCGATCGGCGGCCAGGTGCCCGATCCTGCGCGTGAACCGGACCCTGTCAAGCGCTCCGGAATGGCCAATGCGCTGGCGTACATGGCAATCGAGCCGGGCATGCCAATCAAGGCCATTCAGCCGGACAAGGTGTTCATCGGATCGTGCACCAATGCCCGCATCGAGGATCTGCGCGCTGCGGCCGCCGTGCTGAAGGGCGGACATATTGCTCCCACGATCAAGCTAGCCCTCGCGGTCCCGGGCTCGGGGTTGGTCAAGGCGCAGGCCGAAGCCGAAGGCCTTGACCGCGTGTTCACCGACGCGGGTTTCGAATGGCGTGAACCGGGCTGTTCGATGTGCTTGGGTATGAACGAGGACCGGCTGGCGCCCGGAGAGCGCTGTGCCTCCACCTCGAACCGCAATTTCGAGGGCCGTCAGGGGGCGGGAGGGCGTAGCCATCTCGTGAGTCCGGCAATGGCGGCGGCGGCCGCAGTTGCGGGCCACTTCGTTGATGTCCGTAAGGAGTTCAGCTGATGGAACCTTTTACGTTTCTCGACGGCATCGTGGTGCCGCTGAATCGCGCCAACGTCGACACGGACGCCATCATCCCGAAGCAGTTCATGAAGTCGATACGACGCACAGGCTTCGGGGGCAATCTGTTCGACGAATGGCGCTATTTGGACAAGGGCGAGCCCGGGCAGGATTGCGCCGCGCGGCCGACGAACCCGGCTTTCGTGCTGAACCAGCCCCGCTACCAAGGTTCCTCCATCCTGTTGGCGCGAGCGAACTTCGGCTGCGGCTCCAGCCGCGAACACGCGCCGTGGGCGCTGCACGACTATGGCATTCGTGCGCTCATCGCCCCCAGCTTTGCCGACATCTTCTACGGCAACTGCTTGAAGAACGGCATGTTGCCCATCGTGCTGCCCGAGGTTGAGGTGCAGTATCTGTTCGAACAGGTAAAGAGCCAGCCTGGTTACCGCCTGCGCATCAACCTCGAGAGACAGTCTATCGAAGCACCGATCGGCCCTGCTCTCGGCTTCGAGTTCGATCCGTTTCGCAAACGCTGTCTGCTCAACGGCATCGACGACATCAGCCTGACGCTGGAGCATGACGCGGAGATTCGCCGCTACGAGGCTAGGCGGCAATTGGCGGAGCCATGGGTATTTGGAGGGGCTTGAGAAAGCTGGCAATTTCATTCATCAAGCCCAAGAGGATCAACCGTGACCATCGTTCTTCAAATTCAGAGTTCGTGCGCAATGTGCTGCGGCGGCTTGCCAGCGTAACCGTCTTACTGGCGACAGTCGTCATCACGGTGCCCGCGGACTCGGCAGACCAGTTTCCCACCAAACCGATCACGATCCTGGTCGGCAGCCCGACAGGCAACCTGTCTGATGTGCTTGCTCGTTTCATCGTGCAGAAGGCACCCTTTCCACTGAAAGAACACAACCCATGCCCCAATTCACCCTGCGCCAGAAATTTTTGTTCGGCATGGTCGCCGTGCTCACGGTGTCACTGCTGGTGATGTTGGGGGGGCGATTCCTTGGCAAGGCCGCGCGCTTCCACCACCTGGAGCGGGAACATCTTGCGGCTGTCATGCAGATGGCACTCGCCATGCAGCGGGCAAGCTCGGGTGACACGGCCCCGGCGGTTGGCAAGGACCTGCTGCTCAAGCCGATCAAGCACGGGCAGTGGCTTGCCGCGCAGGTCGATGTGGAGTTGTTCAAGGTCGAGCAGGGGTTGTTCCGCTTGTTCGGCTTTGGTGGCGTTCTTGACTTGCCGAGCAAGGACATTGGCGACCTGGAGCGCATGAAGAAAATCATCGAGCTCGAACCTGGCAGCACCGTGAGCCCGGCACTGGTCGAGCGGCTGCGACCCGACATGGCGGTGGTGCAAGATGGCTCCGAACGTTTCGCCCCGCTAGTGGCCGAGGCGGTCGGCTTCATCAAGGCGCTTGTCTTCAGCATCAACCTGCTGGGCGGTCTGGTGCTGCTGGCCTCCTTTTGGGCGATCCGCAAAGCGGTGCTCGGGCCGCTGGAGGAGGCGCTGCGGCTGGCGGGCCAGATTGCCCAGGGCGACCTCACGGGGCAGATCGTGACGCGTTCGAACGACGAAGTCGGCCAATTGATAACCGCCCTGGCGGACATGCAGGGCAGCCTTTCCAGCATGGTGGCCCATGTGCGCCAGAACGCCGAGAGCCTGGAGGCGGCCAGTTCCGAGATTGCCCAGGGCAACCACGACCTGTCGGCGCGCACCGAAAGCCAGGCCAGCGCCCTGGAAGAAACCGCCGCCAGCATGGAGGAGCTGAGCTCCACCGTGCGCCAGAACGCCGACAACGCGCGCCATGCCAACCAGCTCGCGCAAAGCGCCAGCGCCGTGGCCGTCCAAGGCGGCGAAGCTGTGGCCCAGGTGGTCAACACCATGACCGGCATCAACGAAAGCTCACGCAAGATAGCCGACATCATCGGCGTCATTGACGGCATCGCCTTCCAGACCAATATCCTGGCCCTGAATGCCGCGGTCGAGGCCGCCAGAGCGGGTGAACACGGTCGCGGCTTTGCCGTGGTGGCCGCCGAAGTGCGCAGCCTGGCCCAGCGCAGCGCCGAGGCTGCCAAGGAAATCAAGACCCTGATCAGCGACAGCGTGGGCCGGGTCGAGCAAGGCAGCGCCCTGGTGGACCGGGTCGGCGCCACCATGAAAGAGGTCGTGGACAGTATCCGGCGCGTGACCGACATCATGGGCGAGATCAGCGCGGCCAGCACCGAGCAGAGCCAGGGAGTAGCGCAGGTGGGTGAGGCCGTCACCAATATGGACCAGGTCACGCAGCAGAATGCGGCGCTGGTCGAGCAGATGGCCGCGGCGGCCTCCAGCCTGAAGGGCCAGTCCGAGGAGCTGGTGCAGACGGTGGCGGTGTTCAAACTGGCGGGTGAAGGCAGTTCTGACCCGGCTGCCTACGCACAAGGCCAGTCGCATGGAAGAACTGCTGCCGCATCGGTTGGCAGACCACCGACATCCTGATTCTCAGCTATGGCCGCCCGCGGCAGTCAATATGGGCTTGCTGGACGCTTATGCTTCAGAGAAAAGCTCGACGAACAACTGACGTAGCCACATGTTGCCCGGATCCCGGTTGTACTTGGCATGCCAAAACAGGTTGATGGCGATGTCAGGCAGCTTGGCCGGGTGCGGGGATGTCGTCAGACCAAAAGGCACTTCGCAGCGAACGGCAAAACGTTGCGGCACGGTCGCGATAAGGTCGGTGCTGTGCAGAATGGGGCCGACCGCAATGAAATGCGGCACCACCAGTCGCATGCGCCTTTTGATGCCTGCGCGTTCAAGCAGGCCATCGACCTCACCGTGTCCGGTGTTGAGTGCGACCACGCCGACATGCTCCAATTCACTGAACTGCCTCAGGCTCATGGGGGATTTGGCGCTTGGATGGTCCTTGCGGAACATGCATACGTAGCGGTGGCGAAAGAGGCGCCGCTGAAAGAATCCGGTCTGTAGCTCTGGCAGAAGACCCAAGGCAAGATCGACCGCACCCGACTCCATATCCTCCTTCAGATTGCCTGCATTCGGGCGCAGCGTGCTGATCTGGATATGAGGAGCTCGTTGCGCAAGCGCTTCCATCAGTGGAGGCATGAAGTACATCTCGCCGATGTCGGTCATGGCCAAGTTGAAGGTGCGCGTGCTGATAAGCGGGTCGAACGAGTCACGGGTCGTCAGCGCCGTCTGCAGCGTGTTGAGCGCATAGACCACGGGCTCCGCAAGATGCAGTGCATACGGTGTCGGCTCCATGCCTTTTGACGTGCGCAAGAACAAATCGTCCTTTAGCGCCGCACGCAGCCGTTTAAGTGAATTACTGACGGCAGGCTGCGTCAGCCCCAGTTTTTCGCCGACCGTCGATACGCTCCGGTCGAGCAGTAGCTGTTTGAAGACCACCAGCAGATTCAAGTCGATGTCGCGCAGATCCATGATGTCTCACCATTATTCATGCTGGTGATTTTAACTATCAGATTTGATCTATGGCGCTATACCGCTCGACGGGCCAGAATCGCAGCCATTCGGAGACAACTGAAAAAGAGCTTGCATGGAACTGGTAGTAGAACCCCTCAATTTGCATCTGAACGCGGAGACCGGCAGCACCCTGCTTGACGTGCTCAGGTCCAACGAGGTCCCCATTTCTTATAGCTGCATGTCGGGCCGCTGCGGCACTTGCCGTTGCCGTGTGATTGCCGGCCATCTTCGCGATAACGGCCCCGAGACAGGGCGCCCGCAGGCAGGAAAGGGGGCCTATGTCCTGGCCTGTCAGGCGGTTCTGACCGAAGACTGCACGATCGAGATTCCTGAATCTGACGAGATCGTGGTTCACCCGGCGCGCATCGTCAAGGGGACGGTCACAGCGATAGACGAAGCCACCCATGACATCCGGCGCCTGCGCATCAAACTGGCCAAACCGCTTGAGTTCAGCCCTGGCCAGTACGCAACGGTGCAGTTCACGCCCGAATGCGTCCGCCCCTATTCGATGGCCGGGCTGCCTAGCGATGCGGAAATGGAGTTTCAGATTCGCGCGGTTCCGGGCGGGCATGTCAGCAACTACGTTTTCAATGAACTGTCCGTAGGCGCTTCGGTGCGGATCAGCGGCCCCCTCGGAACGGCCTATCTGCGGCGCACGCACACCGGCCCCATGCTTTGTGTGGGGGGTGGAACAGGTCTGGCGCCCGTCCTTTCGATCGTTCGAGGCGCACTGGAAAGCGGGATGAGCAACCCCATCCATCTGTACTTCGGTGTGCGGAGCGAGCAGGACATCTATGACGAGGAACGCCTTCACGCATTGGCTGCAAGGTTTCCGAATCTCAAGGTGAATGTCGTTGTTGCAACAGGCCCTGCCGGCCCTGGTCGTCGATCCGGCCTGGTCACCGATCTGATCGGCCGTGACTTGCCCAATTTGGCGGGATGGCGCGCCTACCTGTGTGGCGCTCCGGCCATGGTCGAGGCCCTGAACCTGCTCGTTGCTCGCCTAGGCATAGTACCCGGGCACATCCATGCCGATGCGTTCTATCCCAGCGGCGTCTGAGCGAAGGCACCATGCGAACCCAATTCAACCCAAGGATACCAAGCCATGAGTGAACCCCAACGATTAAAACCCGTGTTTCCCCAAGATCCGAAATGGCCGGGCGAAGGTAGCAGCCGCGTTCCCTTCTGGGCCTACACCCGCGAAGACCTGTACAAGCGCGAATTGGAGCGCCTGTTCTATGCAAACCACTGGTGCTATGTAGGCCTGGAAGCCGAGATTCCGAATCCAGGCGACTTCAAGCGAACGGTGATCGGTGAGCGCTCGGTCATCATGGTGCGTGATCCGGATGGCGGCATCAACGTGGTGGAGAACGTCTGCGCCCACCGTGGCATGCGCTTTTGCCGCGAGCGCCACGGCAACGCCAAGGACTTCTTCTGCCCCTACCACCAGTGGAACTACAGCCTCAAGGGTGACCTGCAGGGCGTGCCCTTCCGCCGTGGCGTCAAGCAGGACGGCAAGGTCAACGGCGGCATGCCCAAGGACTTCAAACTCGAAGAACACGGCCTGACCAAGCTCAAGGTGGCCGCCCGAGGCGGTGCAGTGTTTGCCTCTTTTGACCACGATGTCGAGCCCTTCGAGGAGTTCCTGGGCCCAACCATCCTGCATTACTTCGACCGCGTCTTCAACGGCCGCAAGCTCAAGATCCTGGGCTACCGCCGCCAGCGCATCCCGGGCAACTGGAAGCTGATGCAGGAGAACATCAAGGACCCCTACCACCCGGGCCTGCTGCACACCTGGTTCTCGACCTTCGGGCTCTGGCGCGCCGACAACAAGTCGGAACTGAAGATGGACGCCAAGTTCCGCCACGCCGCAATGATCTCCACGCGCGGTCAGGGCGGCAAGAACGAGGAGGTCGTGTCCGGCGTGGACAGCTTCAAGGAACAGATGAAGGTGAACGACCCGCGCCTGCTCGACATCGTGCCCGAGCCCTGGTGGGGCGGTCCGACTGCGGTGATGACCACGATCTTCCCCAGCGTGATCATCCAGCAGCAGGTCAACAGCGTATCGACCCGCCACATCCAGCCCAACGGTCACGGCTCCTTCGATTTCGTCTGGACCCACTTCGGCTTCGAGGACGACAACGAGGAGTGGACCCAGCGCCGCCTGATCCAGGCCAACCTGTTCGGGCCGGCGGGCTTCGTGTCGGCCGATGACGGCGAGGTGATCGAGTGGTCGCAGGAAGGCTTTGAGCAAAAACCGACGCACCGCACCGTGATCGAGATGGGCGGTCACGAAATCGGCGACACGGACCACATGGTCACCGAGACGCTGATCCGCGGCATGTACGACTACTGGCGCAAGGTGATGGGGGAATAAACATGGTCGACTTCAAAACCTATTTCGAACTGCTGAACCTGTACAGCGACTACGCCATGGTGTGCGACTCCGCCAATTGGGAGAAGTGGCCTGATTTCTTCATCGAGACCGGCACCTACCGCCTGCAGCCGCGCGAGAACTTTGAGCAGGGCCTGCCGCTGTGCCTGCTGGCGCTGGAGAGCAAGGCAATGATCCGCGACCGGGTGTACGGCGTCAAGGAAACCATGTACCACGACCCCTACTACCAGCGCCACATCGTGGGCACGCCGCGCGTGCTGTCAGTGGAGCGTGACGCGGATGGCGAGCGCATCACCGCCGAAGCCAGCTATGCCGTGATTCGCACCAAGTACGACGGCGATTCCACGATTTTCAACGCCGGCTATTACCGAGACGTGATCGTGCGCACGCCCGAGGGCCTCAAGCTGAAGTCGCGCCTGTGCGTTTACGACAGCGAAATGATCCCCAACTCTGTGATCTATCCAATCTGAGGCGACGCACATGACTCAGAACTGGATTGATGCAGCTTGTCTTGACGACATCCCTGAAGGCGATGTGGTCGGCGTCAAAGTTAACGGCAAGGAAATTGCGCTCTACGAGGTCGAGGGGGAGATTTATGCCACCGATAACCTGTGCACGCACGGCGCTGCGCGCATGAGCGATGGCTTTCTCGAAGGCCGGGAAATTGAATGCCCTCTGCACCAAGGTCGATTTGATGTCTGCACAGGCAAAGCCTTGTGCACCCCCCTGACAAAGGACATCAAAACCTACCCCGTCAAAATTGAAAACATGCGCGTGATGCTCAAAATGGAGTAAGACTGCTTTCAATCAGGAGGCTGAATTCGGACCAATCAACCAAACCATCCAATCCACCCATTAGCCAAAAAACGGAGACATTAATCATGATTTATGAAAATTTGGTGAGTGAAGCAGGGCTGACGCAAAAGCACCTGATTCATGGCGACAAAGAACTTTTCCAGCACGAATTGAAGACCATCTTCGCGCGAAACTGGCTTTTTCTGACCCATGACAGCTTGATTCCCTCCCCCGGCGACTATGTCACAGCCAAAATGGGTGTCGATGAAGTCATCGTCTCCCGCCAGAACGATGGCTCGGTGCGAGCCTTTTTGAATGTTTGCCGTCACCGGGGCAAGACACTAGTTCACGCTGAAGCCGGAAATGCGAAAGGCTTTGTGTGCAGTTACCACGGCTGGGGCTTTGGCTCCAACGGCGAACTGCAAAGCGTTCCCTTTGAAAAAGAGTTGTACGGCGATGCGATCAAAAAGAAATGCCTGGGCTTGAAAGAAGTCCCCCGCATCGAAAGCTTTCATGGCTTTATCTATGGCTGTTTTGATGCAGAAGCTCCCCCGCTCATCGATTATCTGGGTGATGCAGCCTGGTACCTGGAACCCATCTTCAAGCACTCTGGTGGCCTGGAACTTGTAGGCCCCCCCGGCAAAGTGGTGATTAAGGCCAACTGGAAGGCTCCTGCGGAAAACTTTGTAGGTGACGCCTACCACGTTGGTTGGACGCACGCATCGTCTTTGCGCTCAGGGCAGTCGATATTTACTCCTCTTGCGGGCAACGCTATGCTTCCACCCGAAGGCGCGGGCTTGCAAATGACCAGCAAGTATGGCAGTGGAATGGGCGTATTGTGGGACGCCTACTCCGGTATCCACAGCGCTGATCTGGTTCCCGAAATGATGGCATTCGGCGGCGCAAAACAGGAAAAGCTCGCCAAAGAAATCGGTGATGTTCGGGCGCGGATTTACCGCAGCCATCTGAACTGCACGGTTTTCCCGAACAACAGCATTTTGACCTGCTCCGGCGTTTTCAAGGTCTGGAACCCGATCGACGAGAACACGACCGAAGTTTGGACGTATGCGATCGTGGAAAAAGACATGCCGGAGGAATTGAAAATCCGCTTAGCCGACGCGGTTCAGCGCACGTTCGGACCTGCAGGCTTCTGGGAAAGCGACGACAACGACAACATGGAGACGGAGTCGCAAAATGCCAAGAAATACCAATCCAGCAACAGTGATCTGATTGCCAATTTGGGTTTCGGCAAGGACGTCTACGGCGACGAATGCTATCCGGGCGTCGTTGGCAAATCGGCAATCGGCGAAACCAGCTATCGCGGATTCTACCGTGCCTACCAGGCTCACATCAGCAGCTCCAATTGGGCCGAGTTCGAAAACACCTCCCGAAATTGGCACACCGAACTCACCAAGACGACTGATCGCTAATCCAGGAGCCAATCATGATGATCAATACCCAGGAAGACAAGCTGGTCTCCGCGCACGACGCCGAAGAATTTCACCGTTTCTTCATCGTACAAGATGATGCACTACTGCAAGAAGTCAACACGCTCCTGACCCGCGAAGCGCACCTGCTGGACATTCAGGCCTACAAAGCCTGGCTTGAACACTGCGTTGCCCCCGAGATCAAATACCAAGTGATCTCGCGAGAACTTCGCTCCACTTCCGAGCGTCGATACCAACTGAATGACGCAGTGAACATCTACAACGAGAACTATCAGCAACTGAAAGTTCGAGTTGAGCAGCAGCTCGACCCGCAGAATTGGGCCAACAGCCCGAAGATGCGTTTCACTCGCTTCGTCACCAATGTCATGGCAGCCAAGGACACGGGTGCACCGGATCTGCTGCATGTCCGCTCCAACCTCATTCTCCACCGCGCCAGGCGCGGAAACCAGGTTGACGTGTTCTATGCAACGCGAGAAGACAAATGGAAACGTAACGAAGGTGGTGGCATCAAATTGGTCGAACGCTTTGTGGACTACCCGGAGCGCATTCTCCAAACCCACAACCTGATGATCTTCCTGTGAGCCCTGGGGATGCCTGCCTTGATGGCGGTCATCCTTGATTGTTTTAAACAGAAATTTATTGCCATGAACATACAGCAAGTTATTGCCATTACTGGCGCCGGTTCAGGCATCGGGCTGGAACTGGTTCGATCCTTCAAAGCAGCTGGCTATTGCGTGTCCGCACTTGTTCGCAACGAGGAACAAGAGGCGGGCCTTCGCAGTGAATTCAAAGATGCCATTGAGATCGTAGCGGGCGATGTTCGTGATCACGCCACCAATGAAAAGCTGGTCAACAAGGCGGTCGCCAGGTTCGGACACCTCGACTGCTTCATCGGAAATGCCGGGATATGGGATTACATGCTGGGCGTCGACGAGCCATGGGAGAAATTATCCGGCAGTTTCGAGGAGATATTTGATATCAACGTCAAAAGCTATTTCAGCGGCATCAGCGCGGCCTTGCCGGAACTCAAAAAAACGAACGGATCGGTCGTAGTGACGGCTTCCGTTTCTTCCTATGCGGTCGGCGGCGGCGGCTCTTGCTACATTGCCAGCAAGCATGCAGTGCTGGGTATGGTCAAGGCGTTGGCCTACGAATTGGCCCCGCACATCCGGGTCAATGGCGTTGCGCCAGGTGGTACGGTCACTTCTTTGGCTGGGCCGGCAAGCGCCGGTTTCGACAAAACCAAAATGAAAGACATGCCCGGCATCGATGACATGATCAAGGGCCTGACCCCCTTGGGGTTCGCAGCAAGGCCCGAGGACGTGGTGGCACCGTATCTTTTGCTGGCCTCCCGGGAACAAGGGAAGTTCATCACTGGCACCGTAATCGGCATTGATGGCGGCATGGCGCTCGGCCGAAAGTGAATTTTCAATCAAATTAGATTTTTCAACCCCATTCCCAGGAGACAACCCATGAAGACGAAATTGTTTATCAACAACACCTGGAGCGCTTCGAGTGACAAAAAGTCATTTGATCGCAAGCACCCTGTCAGTGGCGAGGTCGTGACCCAATGCGCGAACGCCACGGTGGACGATGCGGTCAATGCGGCTCGAGCCGCTCAAGAGGCGTTCAAGTCCTGGAAGGCCGTCGGACCCTCGGAGCGGCGGCGCCTTCTTTTGAAGGTGGCAGACGTCATGGAGAGCAAAACGCCCGAGTTCATCGAAGTGATGGCCAAGGAAGTGGGAGCCTCCGCGCTGTGGGCGGGGTTCAACGTGCACCTGTCGGCCAATGTATTCCGGGAAGCCGCCTCACTGGCCACCCAAATTCAAGGCGAAACCATTCCGACGGACAAGCCTGACACCCTGTCGATGACGCTGCGTCAGCCGGTTGGCCCCATCTTGAGCATCGTTCCCTGGAACGGCACCGCCGCGCTCGCGGCGCGGGCCATCGCTTATCCGCTGGTCTGCGGCAATACCGTTGTGTTCAAAGGCTCCGAGTTCAGCCCCGGCACGCACGCTTTGATCACCAAGTGCCTGCAGGAGGCCGGCCTGCCTGCTGGCGTGCTCAATTATCTGAACTCCTCCCCGGACCGGTCGCCCGATATTGCAGATGCGCTGATTTCGTCTAAAGAGATTCGTCGCATCAACTTCACGGGCTCCACTCGCGTGGGGCGCATCATCGCCCAGAAATCGGCCCAGCATCTCAAGCGTTGCTTGCTGGAGTTGGGCGGCAAGTCCCCGCTGATCGTTCTGGACGACGCTGACATCGACGCGGCGGTCAAGGCAGCGGTGTTCGGCAGCTTCCTGTTCCAAGGCCAGATCTGCATGTCCACCGAACGCCTGGTGGTCGACGAGAAGATCGCGGACGAATTTGTCGCGAAATTCGCCGCGAAAACCAAGCAGTTGAGCGCAGGCGATCCATGCGTCACCGGGGACTGCATCATCGGCCCGATGGTGTCGCCCAACTCGGGTGACCGAATCAATGGTCTGTTCAAAGATGCCATCAGCAAGGGCGCCAAGGTCGTGTGCGGCGGCATCGCCGAGGGTGCGGTCATGCCCGCCACGATCTTGGACCACGTGACAGCCGACATGCAGATCTACGATGAGGAAACCTTCGGTCCCATCACTGTGGTTATCCGGTGCAAGAGCGAAGCGGACGCCATCCGCATTGCCAATGACAGCGCCTACGGCCTGTCATCGGGCGTGTTTGGCCGGGACGTGAACCGGGCTCTGCGCGTGGGCATGGCGATCGAATACGGCTCGGTCCATATCAACGGCTCCACCGTACAGAACGAGGCTCAGGCGCCTTATGGCGGAACAAAGGCCACCGGTTATGGCCGCTTCGACGGACGCGCGGTGATCGACGAGTTCACGGAACTCAAGTGGCTGACCATTGAACCATTCGAGCAGCAGTATCCCTTCTAAGCTGAAGCAACAAAGGAGTTAAACCATGAACAAGCCAGCAACTGTCATTGAATTGGGGTACATGGGCATTTCGGTCAAGGATCCTGCAGCGTGGAAATCCTTTGCCGCGAACATGCTGGGACTTCAAGTCCTCGATGAGGGTGACAAGGATCGCTTCTATCTGCGAATGGACAATTGGCACCATCGGATCGTGGTTCATCACAACGGTCAAGATGACCTTGAATACCTGGGCTGGCGTGTCGCCGGTCAACCGGAATTCGAGGCATTGGGTCAAAAGCTCGTGGACGCAGGCTACAAAGTCCGCGTGTGCGACAAAGCCGAAGCACAAGAACGGATGGTGCTGGGCCTGATGAAGACAGAAGATCCGGGGGGCAACCCGACCGAGATTTTCTGGGGACCTCGGATTGACCTGAACAATCCCTTCCACCCCGGTCGTCCCTTGCACGGAAAATTTCTAACCGGCGATCAGGGCCTAGGCCACTGCATCGTGCGTCAGAATGATGTTGAAGCGGCGCGTAAGTTCTATAGCTTGCTGGGATTTCGTGGAGATGTCGAGTACCGCCTTCCTTTGCCCAACGGCATGACGGCTGAGTTGACGTTCATGCATTGCAATGCTCGCGATCATTCCATCGCTTTCGGTTCAATGCCTGCGGCCAAGCGCCTCAATCATCTGATGATTGAATACACTCATATCGAAGATTTGGGTTACACACACCAGCTTTTCACGAAGGAAAAGATTGACATTGCCTTGCAATTGGGCATCCATTCCAACGATAAGGCGCTGACGTTCTACGGGGCAACACCTTCCGGCTGGCTGATAGAACCTGGGTGGCGAGGCGCCCCCGCCATTGCTGAATCGGAATATTACGTCGGCGACATTTTCGGCCACACCATCGAGGCCACCGGTTATGGATTGGACGTCAAACTGAGCTAGCCATGTAACAGATGCGAAATCGATCGCATCTGTTTTCCCCATTCAGTTCCATATAAAAAAAAGGAGACAATGATGATCAAAGAAGCCATTTCCCTCGCAGGACTTGGGATGCTGATGCTCAGCACCGCATATGCCGAGGATTCCCGTTGGTCATATCGCATCGGCGCCACCAACGTAGCCTTCGATGCGAGCGCCAAAGTTTCGATTGACGGAACAAGGGTGCCGGGTGGAAGCGCTGACGCCAGTGACAACAACGCTTTGACATTTGACTTCGGTTACATCATTAACGATAACTGGAACGCGCGATTAATTGTTGGCATTCCACCCACCACAAAAGTGACGGGCGCAGGCACGCTGCCTCCGATTTTGCTGGGCCGTGTCCAATATGCTCCTGCAGTTTTGTCGGCGACCTACAACCTGCCACAGATGGGATTGGTTCGCCCGTACGTGGGGGCGGGGATCAACTACACTCGAATTCTGAAAAGCAAAGATGCCAATCTGACCTCATTCGATGCAGATCATGCGTGGGCACCTGTGCTCCACATCGGTGCAGAAGCGAACATCAACCGCGACTGGTTCGTCAGCTTTGATATCCGAAAACTTTATCTAAAAACAGATGCATCGGGGTTTCTTGGGCCTCAAGTTGCTACAGCCCGCGTAACGTTGAATCCGCTGCTGACGTCGATTGCGATTGGCCGGAGATTCTGATCGGTCCACATTGATTCCAAAATTCTGTTTGCATCACCATTTTCAAAGGAAATTTGAATGACAAGAAAGACGAGCAAAGCGGTGCGCCTGACCGCCGCGGATATTCAAGGCGCATGGGTCATCATGCCGACCCCGTCCACGCCGGATGCCTCGGACTGGCGCAGCACGCACACGGTCGATCTCGACGAGACGGCCCGGATTGTCGAGGAGTTGATTGCGGCCGGCGTCAATGGCATTCTGAGCCACGGCACCTTTGGCGAATGCGCGACGCTGACGTGGGAGGAGAAGCGGGATTTTGTTTCAACGGTCGTGGAAACCGCGCGCGGTCGAGTGCCCTACTTCTGCGGCACAACGGCCTTGAATACCCGTGAAGTCATACGCCAGACCCGCGAATTGATCGACATTGGCGCCCAAGGAACAATGCTCGGCGTGCCGATGTGGGTGAAGATGGATCTGCCTACTGCCGTGCAATTTTATCGCGATGTGGCGGAAGCAGTGCCAGATGCAGCCATCGCTGTCTACGCCAACCCGGAGGCTTTCAAATTTGATTTTCCTCGCCCGTTTTGGGCCGAAATGTCCAAAATCCCGCAGGTTGTCACAGCCAAGTACTTGGGCATCGGGATGCTGGACTTGGATCTGAAATTGGCCCCAAATATTCGCTTCCTTCCGCATGAGGATGACTACTACGCTGCGGCCCGGATCAATCCCGAGCGCATGACTGCTTTCTGGTCTAGCGGTTCCATGTGCGGCCCAGCGACCGCCCTTGTGCTGCGCGATGAGGTGGTAAAGGCCAAAAATACAGGTGATTGGGCCAAGGCCAAGGCTATTTCAGATGACATGCGCGCAGCCGATGCCACACTGTTTCCACGCGGCGATTTCTCGGAATTCTCAAAATACAACATTGGCCTCGAAAAAGCACGAATGGACGAGGCCGGCTGGCTCAAGGCGGGGCCGTGCCGGCCACCCTATACGCTGGTTCCCGACGAATACCTTGCAGGTGCCCGAAAATCAGGCAAGGCCTGGGCCGCACTGCATACCAAGTATGCCAAGGAATTGAGGAAAACCAAAACGGCAACCAACTCGAAAAAGAAGTAAGTCCAGGCCCTGAGTCAGACATCTCCGATCAGCACAACCTGCTGATCTGGAGGTTTTCTGGATTAGTGCAGTCGGCGAGTTAAAAATATGCCAGTACAGAGTGGAAGCGCCACAAGCGCAGGGTGCACCGATCGCCCTGAAGCAATCTCACACTATTGCCATCTTCTCTTTGTTGGGAGTGCATGATCGTGATGGTCGATTTTTATTTCGATTTTTTGAGCCCATTTTCGTATCTGGCCAACCACCGTTTGTCGGTGCTCGCCGGGCGTTATGGATTCTCCATCCAGTATCACGCCATTGATTTGGCGCGAGCAAAAACGGCCATTGGCAACATCGGGCCATCCAATCGGGACCTCAAGGTCAAGCTTGACTACTTAAAGGTGGATTTGCAGCGATGGGCCGATCTCTATAGGATTCCGTTGGTTTTCCCCCCTAACTTCAACAGCCGCCGGGTGAATGCCGGACTGTATTACCCGGCAGCCAGGGAGCGAGCCGCTGAATATGTTCGCCTTGTTTTCGATTCGGCTTGGGGGAAAGGGTGGGCACTGGATGCTGATAGCTTGCTGGCTGAGGTATGCGACAAGCTAAACTGGGATCTCGGTGAATTTGAAGATTTTTTGAACAGCGAAAATGCCGCCAAGGCATACGACGAAGAGACGCAGGCGGCCATTGACCGAAAGGTTTTCGGGGTTCCCACCGTGTTTTGGGATGATCAAATGTGGTGGGGAAATGACCGCCTTTTCATGCTTGAGAGCAGGTTGCAAAAGGAAACGCAACCATAAATTCTCAGTGCATCGATTTTTCTGATTTTTCAACCACGCCTTGATTTTAAGGAGTCTCATGAAGCTTTATTACAGCCCCGGCGCATGTTCATTGTCGCCTCACATCATCCTTCGTGAAGGTGGATTTGACTTTCAGCTAGAAAAGGTTGATCTCGGCACCAAGGTGACTGAGACTGGTGTTGATTACAAGACCGTCAATCCCGTGGGCAGTGTCCCCGCTTTGCAAATGGATGATGGGCAGGTGCTCACCGAAGGGCCGGCCATCGTTCAATACCTCGCTGACCGTGTGCCAGAAAAATGCCTGGCACCGGCAGCTGGCTCGCTGGAGCGTTACCGACTGATGGAATGGCTGAATTTCATCTCCACCGAATTGCATAAAAGCTTCGGAGCGCTGTTCAGCCCGGTGTTTCCACAGGATGCCAAGCCAGTCATCAAGGCCCAATTGGAAAGCCGTCTTGCCCATACCGAGCAGATGCTCGGTGACAAGGTTTGGGCCATGGGGAACGACTTTTCCGTGGTGGACGCCTACTTGTTTACTGTGCTTGGCTGGGGGGCTTACGTGAATGTGGACCTTTCGCCTTGGCCCGGCCTGCAAGGCTACCTCAACCGCGTGGCTGAACGTCCAGCAGTCCGGGCCACATTGTCGGCTGAAGGTTTGATCTGATTTTTTTAGAGAAATAAATAAAGCATGGCCAGCCTCCATGAGCGGCCAGCCATGCCGCGGGGCAGCCGTGGGCAGCGGCCTCGATCAAATTTCGATGCACACAGATTACGAGCCCCTTTTTCCGACTGCGGTCGGATTCAGAAATTGCCGATACTTGCTTTGGTCTGATCGAAGCGTGAGGGATATCGGCTTCCCCTATCCACATGCTTGATGAAGAGGAGCGTATCACCATGAGTCACGAACTTGGCCGACTGGAAGACCTGCCGCAGGACTACCGAGACGAACTCAAACAACTTAACCTGGTGCCGCTATGGCCCAGCCTACGCGCGGTGCTGCCGCCCAATGTCCCGACCCGCCAGACGCAGCCGACTTACTGGTCCTACCAGACGCTCAAGCCGCTGCTGCTCAAGGCCGGTGAGCTGACCCCCATTGAGAAGGCCGAGCGCCGCGTGCTGGTGCTGGCCAACCCCGGCCACGGCCTGGAGAAGATGCAAGCCAGCGCCGCCATATACCTGGGCATGCAGTTGCTGCTGCCCGGCGAGTGGGCGCCCAGCCACCGCCACACCCCCAACGCGGTGCGCATGATCGTGGAGGGCGAGGGCGCCTACACCACCGTGGATGGCGAGAAGTGCCCCATGAGCCGGGGTGACCTCATCCTCACGCCCACCGGCCTGTGGCACGAGCACGGCCACGACGGCAACGAGCCCGTGGTGTGGCTCGATGTGCTGGACCTGCCGCTGGTGTACTACATGGAGGCCAGCTACCACATCGACGGCGAGCGCCAGCAGGTCGACCCCGGCCGGGGCGACTGCGCCTGGACCCGTGCGGGCGTGGTGCCAACCCCCGTGTTCCAGCGCAGCGACAAGCGCTATCCTCTCTTGCGCTACCCTTGGGCCGACACCCGTGCCGCCCTGCTGTCGCTGGCGGCCGACCAGCCTGAGCAGGAATGCGTGCAGGTCACCTACGTCAACCCCGAAACGGGTGACGACGCCGAGAACATCCTGGGCTTCTACGCCCTGATGCTCAAGCCCGGCCAGACCCTGCGCCTGCCCGTGCGTTCGCCCGCCGTGGTGTTCCACCAGATCGAAGGCCGCAGCGAGGCGCGCATCGCCGAGTCCACCTTCGCCCTGAGGGAAGCCGATACCTGCTGCGCCCCCGGCTACACCGAGGTGACGCTGAAAAACCTCTCAGCCGACCAGCCGTCCTTCATCTTCATGGCCGACGAATCGCCCCTGCACCGCAAGCTGGGCGTCTTTGAAAACCGCGGCTGAGCCGCCGCGAAGCACCACACAACAGGAAAGCAAGTGAGCAACTACCTCTGGAACCCGCCTCCCGTCCAGTCTCTGCCCGTTCGTGGCAAGACCGAGCGCTTCCCCATCAACCGCATCTTCTGCGTCGGCCGCAACTACCACGCCCACGCGGTGGAAATGGGCCGTCCGGTCGACAAAAGCGTCGAACAAGCGTTCTACTTCACCAAATCGCCACAAACCCTGGTGGAAAGTGGTGCGACCGTGGCCTACCCGCCGCGCACCAGCAACTACCACTACGAGATGGAGCTGGTGCTGGCGATCGGCAAGCCCGGCTTCCGCGTCAGCGAAGACCAGGCGCACGAGTTGATTTACGGCTACGCCGCCGGCCTGGACATGACCCGGCGCGACCTGCAACTGGTGGCACGCGACAAGGGCCGCCCCTGGGACACCGGCAAGGACATCGAGGAAGGCTCGGTCTGCTCCGAGATCGTGCCGATGCAAGGCGTGGTGGTGGAGCAGGGCGCGATCGCCCTGGAAGTCAACGGCCAGACCAAACAGTCGTCCAACGTGGACAAGCTGATCTGGAACGTCCGCGAGATCATTGCCGACCTCTCCACCTACTACCACTTGCAACCCGGCGACCTGATTTACACCGGCACGCCCGAAGGCGTGGGCGCCGTGGTGGCGGGTGACAAGATCATCGGCCGTGTGGAAGGCATTGCCGAGATCAGCCTGACCGTCGGCCCGGCCGAGTGAGCCTGCACGCGATGAAGCTGTACAACTTCTGGCGCAGCGGCACGTCACACCGGCTGCGCATCGCGCTCAACCTCAAGGGCGTGCCCTACGAGTACCTGGCCGTGCACCTGGGCAAGGAAGAGCACCTAAAGGACGCCTTCAAGGCGCTGAACCCACAGCAGTTGGTGCCCGCGCTGGACACGGGCGCGCAAGTGCTGATCCAGTCGCCGGCCATCATCGAATGGCTGGAGGAACAGTACCCCACGCCCGCGCTGCTGCCGGCCGACGCCGACGGCCGCCAACGGGTGCGCGCGCTGGCCGCCATCGTGGGCTGCGACATCCACCCCATCAACAACCGCCGCATTCTGGAGTACCTGCGCAAGACGTTCGGCGCCGACGAGGCCGCCATCAACGCCTGGTGTGGCACCTGGATCAGCGCCGGTTTCGATGCCTACGAAGCACTGCTGGCGGTCGACCCGAAGCGCGGCCGCTACAGCTTTGGCGACACACCCACGCTGGCCGACTGCTACCTGGTGCCGCAGGTGGAAAGCGCCCGCCGCTTCCAGGTGGACCTGACGCCCTACCCCCTGATCCGCGCAGTGGACGCGGCCTGCGGCGAGTTGGACGCATTTCGGCGCGCCGCGCCAGCTGCTCAACCTGATTCGGCTTGACGAAAAATACGCCGCCTTCGCCCTAATAAACAGTTCGTAGCCCTGCCCAGTGACAAGTATCAATGAGCAATAGTGAAAATGTAAGGGGAAAGATTATGAAACATATTCTGACCCGACGAGCAGCCCTGAGCACTTTGGGCTCCCTTGGAATCGGGGGCCTTCCGGGCATGAGCTTGGCGCAATCCGGCCCTGGCGTGGCCACGATCGTGATTGGACTCGCCGCAGGCGGAGCGACCGATATGGCTGCCCGCCGGTTGTCTGAGGGAATGCGCGGTGCCTATGCTTCCAGTGTGCTCGTCGACAACCGCACGGGGGCGGGTGGTCGAATTGCGATCCAGCATGTTAAGGCCGCGGCACCAAACGGCGCGACACTTCTGCTGACGCCTGCATCCATGATGACGCTATACCCTCACACGTACAAAGATCTGGGATATGACCCGGTCAAGGACTTTGTGCCGGTCGGTATGGTTTCGACAAGCGAGGTTGGGTTTGCGATCGGGCCCGCTGTCCCGGAATCGGTTGGTAGCCTCAACGACTACTTGGCCTGGATCAAGAGTAACCCTGATTCTGCCACGTTTGGCCATGGTGCCACCGGCTCTGGACCGCATTTCTTGGGCGAGCTGCTCGGGCGGCTTTTGGGCGTGAAAATGGTGCAGACAGGCTTCCGCGGTTCCCAGCCTGCGATTGTGGACCTGTTGGGGGGGCACATCCCGGCGGTGGCCGCGCCCTTGGGTGAGTTCCTCCCTCACATGAAGACCGGCAAGATCCGGGTGCTGGGCGTGACTGGCGCCAACCGCTCTCGTTTCCTGACCAACGTCCCGACCTTCAAGGAGCTCCACATCGCCTTGAGTGAGATGACCGAGTGGTTCGGGGTATTCATGCCCGCAGGCACGCCCGCGCAAGCGGTCCAGCAAGCCAGCGCTGCCATGAAGTCGGCTGTTGCAAACCCGGAACTGGTCAAGGCCTACGCCATGATGGGCATGGAGGCTGGTTGGAGTTCGCCTGAAGGCTTGTCCGATCGATTGAAAAACGACATCAAACGCTGGCAAGCAGTCGCTGAGAAAATTGGTTTTACCGCGCAGTCTTGAGCAGAGGGGGGGCACCATGATCAAACGCCGTGAGTGGATGAAAGCCGCGGGATTTGCCACCTTATCGCTCGGCACTGTAAGAAGCGTCAAAGCCCAACCGGTACCAAAATTACTCAAGATCATCAACGGCTTCCCACCCGGAGGAGTCGTCGATGCGGTTGCACGCCGGGTGGCAGAAGGATTGGCGGTGACGGAACCCGGGGTTAACGTGATCGTTGACAACCGTGTCGGAGCGGGTGGGCGGATAGCTGTGTCCGCCGTCAAGGCAGCCGTCGACGATGGCAGCACCTTGTTGTTCACACCAGACGCCGTGCTGTCCTTGTACCCTTTCGTCTACAGCAAGTTGGACTACGATCCGTTCGCGGATCTGGCTCCCGTAGCCACCGTAGCCACTACGACTGACGCCCTTGCGCTGGGTCCCTTGGTACCGCCTTCCGTGCGTGGGCTCCGGGATTTCCTGGCCTGGGCCAAGGAGCACCCTGAACACGCAAGTTTCGGATCTCCCGGTACCGGTACACCATTGCATCTCTTGGGGGCGCTGGTAGCCAAGGAGGCTGGCGTCTATCTCAGGCACGTGGCTTATCGTGGCGCCGCGCCTGGAGTTACCGATCTGATCGGTGGGCAGATTGCATGCATGGCTGCGCCTACGGGGACGTTCTTGTCTTTCCAAAAGGCGGGGAAATTGCGCATCATCGCAACCTCTGGGCCGCAGCGAACACCCTTCACGCCCGACACTCCCACATTTGCAGAGCAAAAGTTCGGTGCAGACTACCCCGCTGGCGATCAGTGGCTCGGCTTTTTTGCTCCATCAGGCGTTTCGCCCCAAACCGTTTCACGCCTTCATCAAATGGTTGCCGAAGCCGTCAATCGCAAGGCGGTTGCGGAGGCTCTTGCCTCCCTGGGCTTGGTAGCACACAGCTTAACGCCGCAGGCCATGGCGTCCAGCCTGCGAAAACAACATGAAAAGTGGTGGGAAGTTGTCAGACGCGTGGGCTTCACCGCCGAGTCTTGAGATGCCATTAACCTCTCGTTTCATCCGCCCACTTTCGCGGCACGCAGTGCTTCGATCTGCTCCTCCAGCGGGCCCCAAACGGGCGAACTCGACATTGCCGCAGTGCTTGCACGCATCGAGCACCGCCGCACGCTTGTCCGTCAGGACCTGGGCTTCCCAGCGCTCGTTGAAATTGCCGACCTTCTGGGCACCTGGCGCAGTTGAATCGGGCTAACTGTCATGACCCTGGCGGGTCACCCTGGATGATGGAAGACACTGTGGGCGTGCAGGCCAGCACGGGTAGAGGTCGGTCAATTCTTTGATGGCACTCGACCGCGATCGCTAACTTGCCCCGTTGCCGACCACTCCTACCCAGTCGGCCCTGAACAACTCGTTTTAGCCGCGAGCCAGCGCGGAGCGGCGCGAAGTCAAGGCGGTGAGCGGCGATGTTGACGTGGGTGCCGGCAAGGCCAGCGTGGCGGTCATGGCGATCAGTCCGAGCAAGGCGCAATAAAGCACCCGCAGGTGCCGCAGGATCATCCGCAAGTTGTGCCCGGCGCCGCACAGCAGAGCGTGCAGCGCGTCGCCACCCGCGCCCTTGAGCCAGTTCTTGCCCAGTAGGCCGTCGGCCTTCATGTGTCCGATCATGGGCTCGACCACCTGACGCCGCTTGAGCAGCTTCTTCAGCCGCTTGGGCAACTTGCGCGTATGACTGATCAGCAGTCGCGCCCAACACGCGGGCTCGACACCGCGGTAGCCACGGTCGGCCAGCGCGATCTTGGGTGTGTGGCCGGTGAGGATCTCGACCAGCTCGAGCTGGCTGTCCACCGTGTGGCCGTCATACGGGTTGCCGGGCATGGAGCGCATGCCCACCACCAGGCCCTCTTTGGCCGTCACTGCGATGGACACTTTCACGCCGAACTCGTAGGGCGTTCTGGCTTTGCCCTTGGCGATGCACTCTGCCTCGGGCGCGTGCAGCGCATACAGCTTGTTCTTGTCGCCGCGCTTTTGCGCGTGCAGTCGAGTGGCGATGTCGAGTTTGGCCTTCAGCCCAGCTCCGATCTCACCGGCCTTGCGTTGCACGTCGCGGATGACCCGGCCCAGCCAAGTCCTCAGCTTCCTGATCTCGCGCTGCATGCGCCGGTACTGCTTGGCATGGGCGTAGCGGCCGGCCTGGTGCTCGGCAGCCTTGCCGACCCGGGCGTAGCTCTGGCGCAGGTCGATCCCAGCGTCTTGCGCAGCCTCGACGAGTTGCTCACGCGCGCGGTTGAGCAGCCGGCTGTCGGTCGGGTGGGCGATGGCCTTGGGCTGCACCGTGGTGTCCAGCACCACATGCTCCAGGCTCTGGCGCTTGATCACTCCGCCCTTGCGTGCAGCTTCGATGGAATGGGCCAGCAGCCACTCGCAGCCGGCCTCGCCAATGCGCTGGCGCCAGCGCACCAAGCTGGAGGGATCGCAGGGCAGCTCGTGCTGGAAGTACCGCTCACCACTGAAGTGCTGCCAGTACGGGTTTTCTCGCCAGCCCTCACACACGTCCTCGTCGCTGAGTGCGTACACGTGCTTGAGGTACAGCAGAGCGGCCATCAGCCGCGTGGGCAGAGCCGGCCGGCCCGTGGTTGAGACGAACTCCGGACTCCATTCGGCTTCAAACGCCTGCCAGTCGATCAGTGCCGCCAAGCGAACCAGCTCGTGACGCTGGTTGATCAGGTTCAGCAGCTCGCTGCGGAACAAGTCGTGATCGGCGCGTTCGTCGGCTGGCTTCGGACCCATCAACACCTCGATGCAGTTTGCAAGGAATTGATATCAATTCGACCTGAACCCTGCAAACCACACCATCGGCATTCACCCCGAAAGCTCAGTGTTCATGCGGGTTAGCGGAAATACTGTTCAGATACGAAGCACCGGCACTGGCTGATGCCGCAAATGGAGCGCTGCGCCGCGATGCCGAACATTGAAGTTGCTCATCTTGCGCTTGACGCCGCGCGGGTTCAGGCGCCCACGACTG
>Ga0208398_100254_pt1 | contig 43536 bp, 32 predicted proteins | sample LakWasMe79_HOW10_2_FD_183905 | JGI IMG/M metagenome (GOLD analysis project Ga0208398, IMG submission 183905) | Freshwater sediment methanotrophic microbial communities from Lake Washington under simulated oxygen tension - Sediment Metagenome... | ecosystem: Environmental > Aquatic > Freshwater >...
AATATGAAATTAAACTTGCTAACAGTGAGAAAGAATACCAGCTTCAACTGGAGGAATATCAAAAAGAGGTACTAAAAGCTGAAGAAAGGTTCAAAATGGAGAATGAAGAATTCAAAAAGCTGTCTTTGATTGAGCGTCTTGCCCTTACAGATCAAAGAAAAAACCCAAAACTGGTGGTTCCAAATAAACCGTCATACATTCAACCTACAAAACCAGTTTACCGCAATCCAGACCTTAACAATTATATCATTGTAGACAACAACGTTTTAGCTTCAAAAATCAATATAGACGGATTTAGTAAAGACGGGAATTATGTGAACGTATCTGTGGACATAAAAAAAATAACCTTCCAAGACAATCAAGGTCAAACATACGCTAACCAACCAACATCATTAATTGTAAAGATAAATGGTGTAGAAAAGGTAAATACAACCTTCTTTAAAGACTTTAAGTTTATCTCTTCCTCTCCTACAAATTACATAAACAAGACTGTGGAAGAAAAAAACCATTTAAATATAGTAATTGCTACTATAAACAGCTATTTAAATGATACGTTCTCCTTCAAAATCATAAATCGAAGTGTGACCCTTCAATCTGTAAAAAACAAAGGAGATTACGATGATTTGGAAAAAGCAGAGATTTATGTTTCAACCAATCTTAAAAAACTGAACCCGACTAATCCTGAAATCACTAATTCTGCTTTGGCAGGAATGCAAAAAGGAATTGACATCTGGAAAGAAACGCTTGCCAAAGTGGACTATAAAGACCCTAAAGCTGTTTTCAATTCTAAAATCGCCAAGACTGTTTATTTCAACCTGATCAATTTGCATTTGGCTTTGGATAAAAAAAATGAGGCGGAAAAATACCTGAATGAAATGCAGGAAAATTTAATTTACATGAAACTGAATTCCACCGAGCAAAATGAATTAAAAAACATAGAAAACCAAATCTACAAAACAACTTAAAATCTAGAATATGAAAACTAAAATCGCATCTATAGTATGTGTACTGGCCAGCATTTCCATGTTTGGACAAGCAAAAGAAGAATGGGGTCCAAAATTTGATTACGACTCAAAAAATGAAATCGACGCCAAAGTTGTTTTAGTAGACAACTACAATCACTATATGTCATCTGTGATCAATAAAGATGCAAGTATGCAGTCTAAAAATGAAATCATCATCAGAAAGTTTGATCAGAAAAACCAACTAATCACAACAACCGTTGAAGACTTCCAGTATAAGGATCCAGGCACTTTACATAACTATCTTGGCAGTTTTGAATTAGGAACAGACAAATTGGTTTTCTTTACAGACTGCTATTCCGGTAAAACTAAAAAAAAGGAAATCTTTAAAACCATTTTTGACAAAAAAACAAGTGCTTTTTCTACAACCCTAGTTGCTGAATACACCTTTGAAAGTCTGATGAAATCGGGAACCACAACTTTACTGAGTTCCCAAAATAATAATTATATTGGCATTGTATACAGCAAATTCGCCAACAAAAAAATTGCCGAAGAACATGAATGTATTCTTATTGATGCTAAAACGTCAGATGTAATTTGGAAACAAAACATTACAGCTCCTTTATTGTCTTTCACACAAGACATTGTATTAAGTAACAGCGGTAAATTTATTTTTGTAAAAAAAGAAAAAGAAACAGGATCTAAAAATGTACTTTCCATTGCAGATGGCAAAACTGTCGAAACAAAAAACTTTGAGGAAGACATTAAGATAACAGAGCCTATTGTTTTTTCAATAGATTCAAATGATTATCTACTGTCTTTTTGTAGTTATACCCACGGAATCAGTGCCGGAGATTTTGCCAAGATAATTATCTATGATGTAAACGCTGGAAAAACTCTAAAAACCAATACATTATCAAACTTCAGTTCAATTCCAGACTTGAAAAAAGTTAATTTCAACAAAATCGCTGTACAAAACAATGAAATTCAATTATTTGTAGATTGCGATTATAAGACAGGTACCAAACCAGACCCAACTTTCCCTAATTCAAGTTTTACAGTACCTGTATATTCCAATGGTAATGCAGGTTTGCTAACATTTTCAATGGACGGTAATTTAAAAAACACCGTAAATTACAACGTATTGCCATCAAATAGCAACAAATGTTATAAAGTTCAAAACTTTGGAGGAAATTATTATATGAATACAACTCTTAAATATGGAGGAATGTATTATCATGGAGTTTACAAATTAAATACCCCGGATTTTAATACTACTCATAGTTCTTCCCGCTTTACTTTTGATCATGGTACTTCAATAAAAGAACACCTGGAAGGTTCGGTTGTAAATCAATTTTGCGACTATTTACCAGACAGTAAAAGATTGCTTTTAGCAAAAACTTATAATGACGGAAAAATGGCTTTTATAAGTGTTATAGGCGTAGAACTATAGACGTTATCTAAATCAGCAGTCAAGTATTTATAAGTTAAAACGGCTTTCAGCAATGAGAGCCGTTTTTTTTTTTGATAGAATTCACGCTCCGTTTGTAACATTCCAAATCCACATCCGACTCATTTAGAAAAATAAAACACTAGAAATCATGCAAGCACACGAAATAGATTATCAGATATTTGGAGAAGAAATGCAGTATGTAGAAATAGAATTGGATCCCCAGGAAATCGTAATTGCCGAAGCGGGCAGTTTTATGATGATGGAAAACAATATCCAGATGGAAACTATATTTGGAGACGGATCCGAACAATCGGGTTCGGGTGGTTTGTTTGGTAAACTTTTGAATGCCGGAAAAAGAGTTCTTACCGGAGAGAGTATGTTCATGACCGCATTTTTAAACCAAGGCAACACCAAAAGCAAAGTTTCGTTTGCTTCGCCCTATCCCGGAAAAATTCTCCCAATTGATTTAACCGAGTTTCAAGGTAAATTTATCTGTCAAAAAAGTTCTTTTTTGTGCGCTGCCAAAGGCGTATCCGTTGGAATTGAATTCTCCCAAAAATTGGGTCGCGGTTTATTTGGTGGTGAAGGTTTCATCATGCAGAAAATAGAAGGAGACGGAATGGCTTTCGTTCATTCTGGCGGAACAATGGCCAAAAAAGAATTGGCTCACGGCGAAGTGCTGAAAGTGGATACCGGCTGTATAATTGGTTTTACCAAAGATGTCGATTATGATATTGAATTTATTGGTGGAATTAAAAACTCAATTTTTGGAGGCGAAGGTTTGTTTTACGCAACACTTCGCGGTCCAGGAACGGTTTACATTCAATCATTGCCTTTCTCTAGATTAGCTGACAGAATCATCGCATCGGCGCCAAGATCAGGCGGTAACAGCCGTGACGAAGGAAGTTTGCTTGGTGGATTGGGGAATCTTTTAGATGGGGATAATCGTTTTTAATATTTTAAATTAGTAATTAAAATGGCTTTCAGAAATGGGAGTCATTTTTTACATTTTAAAATCTTCATATCTATCATACAACTTCTTTGTAAACTCTCCTTCAATATTTTTTTTGTTCAATTTAACAAAATAAAGTCTTTTCTCTTTGTTCATATTGACAATAATTTCTTTATCAATTATGGAAAATAAATTTTTTAATTTATCTTCCTTATCTTTTAAATCATGATAAAATATGCAAATTTTAGCTTCTTTGCTTAAATCAAAATCTAAAAATTTAAATAACTCAATAATATATTCCTTATCCGATTCATCTAAAGAGTGTCCAATTATATAAAAAATAGTTTCGCTCGGATTATATGATTTTTTTTGAGGAATTTCAATAAATCTAGCATTTGAATTTTTATTTACCTTCTGAAAATATTTAGTAAAATCAAATGCCTTATTTGCCCTAACATTTTTTGGCATTTCACTAACCCCTAGCACTATATTTTGTTCATCATCATTTTCGCTTATTTGCCCATGTAAATAGACTATCTTCAATTTATCTACTTTATAAATATTTTCTAAAGTTGGAGTATAATTAAATGTGTAAATTTCATTTATTGAATCAAATGAAATTTCTGATTTATGTTTTAATTCAGAATAAAAAACACTCACAACATCAACTAAATAACGATTGAATATTTTAATAAAATCTTCAAATGATTTTGCCAAATCATCCAACATTTTATTAATGTCGATAGATTTTTTTCGCTTGTTAATGTATTTTTCATTTAAGCGAAAAGGAATTTGACCAATCGATTTTTTTTCTAATATCTGAAACAATTCAAAATCCGTAAAGGCAAAAAAATGATCATCAAATGCATTTTTACCAATTGTTCTTTTGTCTTCATGCCTATTGAATATTATAAATTGATTCAAAATATTTTCAACTTCCATTTCAAAATCAATCCAAGTATCTATTTCTAAAACATTTTTGAAATGTTTGTACCAAAGATTAGTCTCTAGAAGTTGTTTTATTCTATTTAATTTTTCAGAATTGAATGCAATATTATCTAAATTGTAATTTTCTTCTATTAAACCATATTCAAAACTATGTTTTGTTTTAAATATAGAACCAAATAGTTTCTCAAAGGGAACTTCAGTATCATACTGATTTTCCTCAATTGTCTGCATTATTGAAATAAAATGATGATATTTTGTTGGCAAATGATGAAATAAATCAAATCCGTTTCCTGTAATTAAAATTTTACTCATATTATAAAATGCTTTCTTCAAATGTAGTATTTAGGAATTTAAAAATTTAATTTTGTAGTTGTAAACTATCAACACAATACTTATTCCATTGGAAACACTTCTCTATAAAAACACACAAATTTCATATTCTGATTCTGGAAAAGGAACTGCTGTAGTTTTACTCCATGGCTTTTTAGAAAATAAAACCATGTGGAATTTTTATGTTTCCGAATTAAGTAAAAAAAACCGAATCATAACCATCGATTTATTAGGACATGGTGAAACCGAAAGTTTGGGTTATGTCCAAACTATGGAAGAAAATGCAGATGTAGTTCATGAGGTTTTGTCCAAATTAAAAATTCGAAAAGCCATTCTGGTTGGACATTCTATGGGAGGTTATGTCGCTTTGGCTTTCGCCGAATTGTATCCTGAAAAGATGAAAGGATTGGTATTGCTTAACTCCACTTCCAAAGAAGACAGTTCAGAAAGAAAGAAAAACAGAGACCGTGCCATCAAAGCGGTCAAGAAAGATTATGAAACTTTCATCAGACTTTCGATTGCTAATTTATTCAGTGAAGAGAACAGAGAAATCCTTATCAAAGAAATCGAAGCCGTAAAAATTCAGGCTTTGAAAACGCCTCTCCAGGGAATTGTGGCCTCACTCGAAGGAATGAAAGCCCGAAAAGACAGAGAATTTCTTTTACACACAACTACATTTCCTAAATTATTGATAGTCGGAAAAAAAGATCCCGTTCTCAATTATGATGAAAATTTGGAGCAAATAAAAAATACCAACGTTGAATTGGTTACTTTTCCTGACGGACACATGAGTTCCATAGAAAATCAAGAGGAATTACTAAGTGTTTTGGCTGATTTTTTTAAGAGAATCTAAAGCATTCCTTCTTTCAGATATCCTTTCTCTACTAGCTCTTCTTTACAAAGCAAATGATGAGCTTGACCTTCTTTGAGCAAAATCAATTTGTTTGACACTTTGATTACGTTCTCATAATTATGATCAGAAATAATAATTCCTTTAGCCATAGAATTGGCAGTAATTAATTCACTTTCTCAACCATCAAAGGGGACAAACCGTTATAAGGCTCGTCTAACAAAACAAATTTTGAAGAATTATCGAGAATGATTTTGATTTCCAGATACCGCAATTCTCCTCCAGACAAATGAGAAACTTTCTTATCTAACATTCTGCCAATCATTTCATCAGCATAAAACTCGGAAATTCTATCTTTGGAAACTGACAGTTCTATTGTTTTTTTTACTGTAAAGCCATTGGGAATACAGTTCTCCTGAGGTAAATAACTAATTTCATTAAATAAATCCTTGGTCTTCGTTTTTACACTGCCATCAATTCTAACAAACTTAAAATCGGCTGAAATTATTCCAAAAATAATCTTCAGTAAAGTCGATTTTCCCGAACCATTTCTGCCAAGAAGGCCAATAATATCTTTTGTTTCGCATTTTAAACAAACATCTGACAAAATGTTTTTATTGTCAAAAGATTTTTGAACACTATCAATCTCTAATAAATGTTTTTTCAAAATAACTTCCTTATCAAATTAAAAACAAAAGAACAAACCGCTAAAGAAACGAAAGTAAAACACCATGAAAATAGCCAAAGTTGTGTTTTGGAAATTTTATTATTGAAATAAAACACATATTCGTTTTTAGCATTAACTTCTTTGAAAAGAAAACTTAAACCAAAACCAAAAGTGAGAACAGAATAATTAAAAGCGATCAATCCTCCAAAAAGAAAAATAAAAAAACTCACGACAAAATTTACCGCAAGAGTGCTTTTGAAAAACTCAAACACATTATTCCATTTATTACTCATTCAGTTATATGATTTTCTCCTCAAAAGGAATTGTCGGATCCAATATTTCATTCAGTAGCAAAACAATTTGCTCCAAATAATTTGATTGGATTTCATTATCAATAATAGCCACGCTTTCTTTTTCTTCTTTGAAATTAAATGGCAAAAAGCCTGATTTTAAATTTTTAAAAGAAATAATTCCTGCCTCAATAGGTTTCCCTCCAGCATTTTTTTCATACATATACGCATAGGCCAAAACCTGAATGATTTTATCATTTTTAATATCATCCGTCAATCCTCTCCAGGATTTAAGAGTAACATTGACTTTATCGACTTTACCCGTTTTGTAATCAATAATTCTGATGATGCCGTTGCGTTCTTCAATTCTGTCCACATTTCCCTTTATCAAAACAGGAAATGGTAAACTTGTATGTTGCACTATTCTTTCAAAAGTTTTTTCAAGTTCCAAAATTTTAATTGCATCGCCATTTTTAATGCTTTCCAATTCCATTTTCAGGAAATTGAAAACATTACGTTTCGCCACTTCAAAAGCCAATAAATTTCGTCCTTTTTTAATTTCACCCTCTTTATAAACCAATTTGAATTGAATTAAAACTTCAGAATCAATTAGCTTAATACAATTTTGAATATCTGCTTCTGAAATGAATTTACCAATAAAAGGCTCATACAAAACCCGCAAAGTCTCATGAATAATTGTCCCCAAGGTATTCAATGCAATATTTTCCTCTACTTCTTCCACTTCACAAATACGCAAAATCTTTTGAAAATAAAATTGAATCGGATTCCGTATATAACTAGTCAACGCAGAAGGTGAAAATCCTTTATCGGCTATTTCCTTTAAACGCAACATCACCTTTTCCGATTTTGGAACTATCATGGGAGAATAAGCCATATCAGGCAAAACTGCATTGTAAATTTCGTGCGTTAAATTGTGCTTAGGCTGTTTCTCAACTTCCAATTGGGTAATAAAACGGCTTTTTTCACCAGCGTCAAGACCTTCGCTTTCGGTATTATACAACAAATAAATATTTTTGGCTCGTTGCAACAAATGATAAAAGTGATAGGTATAAATAGCGTCTTTCTCCTTGAAAGTCGGCAATTCCAATTCACGCTTAACATCATACGGGATAAAGGAATTTTGCGATTTCCCCGCCGGAAATTTCCCTTCGTTCATCGAAGTGATTATCACGGTTTCAAAATCCAAAACCCTGCTTTCGAGAACACCCATGATTTGCAATCCGTTCAAAGGTTCACCTTCAAATGAGACTTCGGCCAAATCAATGACTTGCTTATAAATTGCATATAATGTCTCAATTGAATCAATTCCATGGTGTTTTGAATAGTAATTAATGAGTTTGTTAATGACTTTAAAAATTGCATAGACAAAAGTCTTCGCAATTTTTTCTTCTTCATTATCATTGCTCAAATTATTTTTAACCTTTAGTAATAAGTTGGAGATTATTTCCAAAACGGCAATCGAACCTTCTCCCCATTTTTGGAACAGAAGCAAAAATAAATCATTGGCATTTTCATTTAATTCCAATAATTTTTGGTGGCTGATAAATGTGTAATTGTTTTTATTTATAATTCCAACCAAAGCACTTGAATTAGCATAAGGCTCAATTAACGGATGAGTCAGGATATCCAACACATCTTTATAATAAAAAACATAACTGCTATTGCTTCTTGACAAAGCATTTGTGTGCATTTTGAATAATTTGGCAATCAGAATTTGTGCGGGATTATTTTTCCCGGAATAGCCCATTGTAATGTTCAAAGCATCTACGGTATTGGGCAACGAATACAACAAAGGAATCAATAAATTCTCTTCACCCAAAACAACAGCTACTTTGTCAAGTGTCGCTACAGGATTTTCAATACTGATTTTTTCAATAATACTTCCAGCTATTTTGGCTTGACCAATCGTCTTTGGAGTACCAATAACCTGAATATTTTTAGCGCTTGAAAAGTCATCAACAATCCATTCAAAAGTATTTGATTTATAATGTTTCCAACTTTCTTTAAAACGACGCAAAAACAAACCGGCATCATGAAATGGATCATTAAGAAACACCTGATCAGCATCCCAATATATTTTAGCCTGATCGGAAGCAATAAGGTGTTGAATTATTTTTTCCTCAGAAGCATTCAACGCATTAAAACCTGCAAAAAAGAATTGTTTCCCTTGAATTAATTTTGCAAAAACATCTATGTTTTTTACAGCCTCTCTATAAATTAACCCTTGATATCCGATTCCTTTTTTAAGTAAATGTTCATATAGCGATTGGTAATATTTTGGCAATAGCTTCCAAAAATCAATATAGTTTTCTAATAATTGTGTTTTATTTTCTACTTCAATCCCCCATTTCTTGATATCCTCAATATCTTTTAAGTATGACAAGACATGATTAGGATCTAATAGATAACGATCAATTTCATTAAAATCCTGTAAAAGTGTTTTCGCCCAATTGGCAAAAAGCTCAAAAGACTGCTGATTTTTTTTTTCTGTAATGGACAGATAAACTTCATAAAACTCAAAAAGCAACTCAATAGGATCAATCGCTCTTATTCCAGCAATATTTTGGACAAAATCTTCTATGCTAATAATTTCTGGTGAAAAAATATTTTCTCCTGTTTGCTTTTTCAATGCTTCAATAAGAAATATTTTTGCCCTTTTGTTGGGCAAGACCACTATAGTATCAGCTATTTTATTATGATACTCTTTTATTATTACTGTTGCAATTTTATCTAAAAAAGAAATATTCGTCATTTTATAAATATAAAAAAAGCCATTCAATTAAGAATGGCTTTTTAAAATTATTTAGAGAATTGATTACAATTTACCTTCGTATACTGTCCCTACGTGTTTAATTTCAGTTCTTCTGTTAAGTGCTCTACCTTCTTTAGTTTTGTTAGTAGCAACTGGTTTAGATGAACCAAAACCAGCAGAAGTCAAGTTAGCAGGATTAACACCTTTTTCAATTAATTTATCCATAACAACTTTAGCTCTAGCTTCAGAAAGTTTTTGGTTTACTTTAGCACTACCTGTGTTGTCTGTGTGACCTTCGATAGAGAATTTAGCGTTAGGGTAATTTTTAAGAATTTCTTTAATTGCTTCTAATCTACCATCTGTTGCTCCTTTATCAGCAGTCTCAAGTATAGCTTTACCAGTTACAAAGTAAACTGCTCTAGCTTGAACTTTAAGCTCTTGCAATACTTGTTCAGTTACTTCAGGACATCCTTTGTTACTTGCTGGACCAGGTACAGTAGGACAAGCATCATCTTTATCAACTACACCGTCTTTATCAGCATCCAATTCTGGACATCCACCGTTTGAAGCAGGACCAGCTTCTTTAGGACATTTGTCAGAAGCATCAGTAATACCATCACCGTCTGTATCTGGACATCCTTGGAATTGTTTCAAACCAGCTACTGAAGGACAAGCATCATCAGGATCAGCTACACCGTCTCCGTCTGTATCAGCACAACCTTGGAATTCAGCTGTACCAGCAACTGTAGGACATTTGTCAGAAGCATCAGTAATACCATCACCATCTGTATCAGGACAACCGTTGAATTGTTTTAAACCTGCAACCTCTGGACAAGCATCGTCTTTATCGTAGATTCCGTCTCCATCAGTATCTTTAGCACCAAACTTGAAAACAAGACCAGCAGAATATTGAGTGTAAGAAGGTGCATCTGGAGTTTGTGTTCCAGCATATTGTCTATCTCCGAAAGATTTTTTGTAAGTTCCCAATAAAGAAAGACCTACATTTTCAGTAAACCAAAGGTTTAAACCAACTCCAGGATTAACAGTTCCATAACTTTCGTCTCCTAAGAATGTATAACCTCCACCTACGCTTAATGTAGGCTCAATTACTTTAGATTTTATTAATTCCATGAAACTGTACGTAACTGTAGCATCAATACCATAGTACATTAAATCACCAGGATTTACAGCAACAAAATCGCTTTTATCCGGTGTACGACCAGCAACAGGAACAACAAACTTATCAATTTGATTGATAGACCCTGTAAGTCCAACGATAAAACCACTTCCTACGTATCTTGATACATTGATATAAGAAACTGAAGGAAGAATGTTCCAGTTGTCACTTGCCTTAAAAGGTTGATCAAAATGGCTCATAAAATCATCGCCAGCACTAGATCTGTAGTCAATCGCGTTTACTCCAAAACCGATAGCCCATTTATTGTTACTGTCTTGTGCCTGAGAACTTAACCCCATCACCATCGTTACAGCAACTAAAAGTTTGTTAAGATGTTTCATACTTGTTATTTTTAATTACAATTAGTTAATTTCAAACAAAAGTAGGACGATTTTCTGTAACAACAAAATAAAATGTTAAATAAAACACTTAGGAAACACAAATTTTAACAATTATATTACAGCAAGTCTTTCACCTACAGCTACAAAAGCATCAATTGCTTTGTCTAAATGTTCTTTTGTATGAGCCGCTGATAATTGCACTCTTATTCTTGCTTTATCCTTAGGCACGACCGGAAAAAAGAAACCTATAACATATACTCCTTCTTTTAACAACTCATCAGCCATATTTTGAGCCAATTTTGCATCGTACAGCATAACTGGAACAATCGCCGAGTCGCCTTCTACAATGTCAAAACCTGCTTTTTTCATCCCTGCTTTAAAATAATTGGTATTCCATTCCAATTTATCTCTTAATAAAGTATCCTTTTCCAATAGCTCAAACACTTTAATTGATGCTCCAACAATAGCCGGTGCAAGTGAATTTGAAAATAAATAAGGTCTGGAGCGCTGACGCAGCAATTCTATTATTTCTTTTTTCGCGGTTGTATAACCTCCCATAGCACCTCCCAAGGCTTTTCCTAATGTACCTGTAATAATATCAACACGTCCCATTACACCTTTTGCTTCTAGTGTTCCCTTTCCTGTTACTCCTATAAATCCAGCAGCATGGCATTCATCAACCATAACCAAAGCATCATACTTATCAGCCAGGTCGCAAATTTTATCCAATGGAGCTACAACCCCGTCCATTGAAAAAACACCATCTGTTACTATTATTTTAAATCTAGCCCCGGTTTCATTTGCTTTTATCAACTGTTGCTCTAAATCTTCCATGTTACTGTTCTCATAGCGATAACGAGTCGCTTTACATAAACGCACTCCATCTATGATAGACGCATGATTTAAACTGTCTGATATAATGGCGTCGTTTTCTCCAAATAAAGGTTCGAAAACTCCTCCGTTAGCATCAAAAGCCGCAGCATATAATATAGTGTCTTCTGTGCCGTAAAAATCGGCAATCTTTTTTTCCAGTGTTTTATGAATGTCTTGTGTTCCGCAAATAAAACGAACAGAGGACATTCCAAAACCATGCGAATCCATCGCATCTTTCGCTGCCTGTATCACTTCAGGATGTGAAGACAGTCCTAAATAATTATTGGCACAAAAATTTAAAACCGTTTCACCTGTCGAAATGGAAATTTCTGCTCCTTGCGGAGAAGTTATAATTCGCTCTTTTTTAAAAATTCCGTTTTCTTCAATAGTTTGAAGTTCTGCTTGTAAATGCTGTTGAATTTTACCGTACATTTTATTAGGTTTTAAATCTTAAAGTTTAAAGACATATAAGCTATAAACTTCTTTATTTGACAATTATTTTTTTTTTTACAAATGTACTACATCGATTTCGACTCCTATATAGACGAGCGCTTTTTTTAGCACTTTGAAGCCCATTTTCTCAATAGCCATTTGATAATTTTCCAATTGATATGTATATTTTGGATTAGGAAGACCTGTTTTATAGTCTAACAAAAAGACTTCTTTAGCACTATTGATTACAATTCTGTCCGGTTTAACAGTCCCTCCCTCTTTTTGAATAATAGTTTTTTCATTAAAGACTTCATTTCCTTCGGCAAAATGCTCCGCTAAATCTTCATGATTTACTATTTCAGTAATTGTATTATAAACAATGTCTTTTTGTAGAATCGTAATCAATCCGTTTTCAATCGCTTTATCAATAGCCAATTCCACATCATTTTTTGTTGCTATAAAGGAAAGTATTTCATGAATCACATTTCCAAACTCAATAGCCTCCAATTGATGGGTTCCCCACATCAAAGCCTCCCTTTGGGCAATCTTTATTTTTTTTGGATTCAAAACTTCCTCTACAATAGGAATGTTCTTTGTAGTATCAATATGTTTTTCATTTGCGGACAATTTTCCAGAATTTCCAAAAGAATATTCTAATCGGTTTTCATCGTAAAGCCCTTCTTGTATCAAATATTTTATAAAAAACGAAGCCATATTGCTTGGATACTCACCATCTTTCCTTGCTTTTACATTTTGAGAAATAATATATAATTGTTCTTCTGCTCTGGTTAAGGCAACATACAACACATTAATATTGTCCAACAATTCTTCCTGCTTTTTTAAATTATAAACCACCGAAGCTTCCTCACCAAATTCTTCAATGGCACTACTGTTATCCACAAGCACTTTTGGCATTTCCAAATCTTGTTCATCTGCATTGAGCCATAATTTGTCTTTCGGTTTTCTGTTATAATCTTCTTCGGCAAAAGGCATTATTACAACCGGAAACTCCAATCCTTTTGATTTATGAATAGTCATTATCCGAACCGCATTTGTTCCTTCGGGTGAAGGAATACTAAATTTCTCTGAGTTTTTATCCCAGTAATTCAGAAAATCTGAAATTCCGGCTTGATTGCGAACATCCCGCTCTAGAACAATATCTAAAAAATATTGAACATAGGCATTCCCCTCCCCAACCCTCCCCTTCGGGGAGGGAGACTTTGCGGATACTTTGTCTATAAAAACATCTTCTTGTTTTATGCTTTCTTGATTTATGCTTTCTCTTAAATGATCTTTTTGTGATTCTAGTTCTTCTTTTATTTTATTCAAAACAATCGAAATACTGCTAATCACTTCATCATTTGTAAATCGAATTACTTTAAATCCTTTTTCATTTAAAATTAAAGTTCTTTGTTCATCATATTCTTTCTGCAAATCATGAATACCTCCATCTACTTCTATCACTAATTTTTTTGACAAACAAACAAAATCCACAATAAAATCATCTATAAGATGTTGTTGTCGAAACTTTTCATTTAAAGATTTTGACCTAAGTTCCGACCAAAGAATCTTTTCTGCTTGAGTTGGATTATCTCTCATTTCTTTTGCTTTATCAATCAAAAGATGAGAAAAATTTCCTCCTGTCATATATCCTAATTCATTGGAATCAGTAACATTATCAACAAATTTATTAGCACTGTTTTGGGCTGCGACTCCCCCTCCTTCGGAGGGGGCTGGGGGGAGGAATTTTGAAACAATAATTTCAACTGCTTCGTACAATGATTTTTTTCTAATATTTTGAAAAGAAAGCTCAACATTACAGTTTTCAAGCCATTTTTCGAAAGCTACTTCCTCTTTCAATTCCATTCCTTTAGCTATGAAATCATGAACAGGCAATCCATTTTGTTTGTTTTGTGCCAAATACTGCAAAAAATTGGCCTTTGACTCTAAATCCGAACTGTTTTTTAAATATTTCAATATGTGAATAATCAATCGGACTTCAGTCGCGTTTTGAATCATCAACGTCTCAGAGGACAAAAGCGGAATACCTTGTTCTGTCAAATAATTGGCAACAACGATTCCCTGGCTTCTTTTTCGGGTCAGGATTACAATATCTTTATATTCAAAACCTTCTTTTACAACTTTTTGAATCGTATTTAATGTAGCCAAAACATACAAATCGGTTTTATCCAAAGCATCTTCATCTTCTTCTGGATTTTCAATTTCCGGCAAAAAAGAAATATTCACATAACCACCTACCTTACTATTACTCTTTTGATGGCTATGGTTTTCGTATAAATCTTTATAATCAGGATTACTGAATTCATTGGAAAGTAATTTGAAAAAATTATTATTGAATTCAATAACCTGCGAGTAACTTCTATAATTTTTATCTAAATGTTCTAATTTTTTCTCAGGATTACTGAAAGGATTTTGATCTTTGCTCAACTCAATAAACTGCTCGGCTTTACCTCCTCGCCAGCGATAAATAGACTGTTTTGGATCACCAACAATCATTAAAGTTCCTTTTTGACCAGAATCATCCTGACCCGCAAGTGCATTATCGATAAGCGGAATCAAGTTCTGCCATTGCATTTCGGAAGTGTCCTGAAATTCGTCAATAAAAAAATGGCGATAACGCTCACCTAACCGTTCATATATAAAAGGAGCGGGTTGATTTTGTATTTCACGGTGAATAATCGCATTGAACTCCGAAATCGAAAGTACGTTTTGTTCATTTTGAATTTTCGCCAATTCATTGCTGACAGTATTTAATAATGATAAAGGGGTAATATTTTTCAGGAAGGCTTTATAAAAATTACGCTTTTCAAAATTTTTATAAATTCCTGAAAGAGTCTGCAACAAATCTTGAATGATGTTTTCTATTACCGCCCGGTCTTTTGCCGTTTTATTAATGGCAATATCCTCAAACTCCCGAAACATCTTATTTTTAGAATTAAATTTCCCATCCGCTATGCTTTGAAGATGATTTGGAAAAGTTCCTCTTGAAAATGATTTTAAATCAATTCCGTTTTTATCAATCAAAAGCAACAGTTCACCTGCAAGACCCGCATTTTCTTTTTCCAAATCCTTACAAACCTGAACTAATTTTTCTTTTACAACTATAAAATCATTGATTGACTTATTGTGAAAATGGACAATTTCACTTCTATTATTTTCGTTGAGAACCAATTTTCCCGTTTCCAAAATTTCACGTGAGATATCCCACGATTTGTCATCATCGGTTTTTTCCATAGTGAAATCGATGAGTAATTTTGTCAAGGTTTCGTCTTCACCTGCTTGCGCAATGATGGCATCAACCGCCTCAGTCAATAAATTTTCGGTATCCAGAGTTACCTCGAAAGTCATTGGCAATCCCAAATCATGTGCAAAAGCACGAATTACTTTGTGGGTAAATTTATCAATTGTCGATATATCAAAAGCTGCATAATTATGAATAATATGCTTGATGATTTGCTGGGATTTTGTCTTAATCTGAATTATCGAAAGTCCTGTGTCAATAGACAAATCCTGCATCAAATCTGATGCTTTGGGATTGGGTTCGTCTTTGGCAAATTCTGATAAACTGCCTACGATCCGGCTTTTCATTTCGTGTACCGCTTTGTTGGTAAACGTTATCGCGAGTATATTGCGATAAGCGTCATTCTTGTTTGAGGTAAGGATTATTTTGAGGTATTCTTTGACAAGTGCATAGGTTTTTCCAGAACCGGCCGAAGCATCGTATATAGCAAAAGAAGGTCTTTCCATTTGGATTTAGGATTGCTTATTAATGATTATAATTCTGATTAGCACTAAAGGTCTTTTAGCCTCAAATGCCCTAGCCCAGATGGAAACGGCATCCTGTTGTTCCGTCTCGTCCCAAAAGACGAGAAGGACAACAGATATAGTGTACAGCTGGAAATAGCTCCACATTATCAGGATTTACATAATCAGAATTTTAGTATCATTTTAATTGATGAAATTATAACTAAATAGAATTTTATATTCCAAAGTTAAATGTTTAATTTTGAATAAAATATTATAAATCATTAAACAACTACTATTATGGCTTTTGAATTACCACAATTACCTTATGCGTATGACGCATTGGAACCACATATTGATGCACGTACAATGGAAATTCACCATTCAAAACATCACAATGCTTATACAACAAATTTGAATGCAGCAATCGCTGGAACTGATTTAGAAGGAAAAACAATCGAAAACATCTTGATTAATCTTGATAAAGCCAATGCTGCAGTTCGTAACAACGGCGGTGGATTTTACAACCACAACTTGTTTTGGACTGTAATGTCTCCAAACGGTGGTGGGTTGCCAACTGGTGAATTGCTAGCTGCAATTGAAAGTTCTTTTGGTTCTTTTGAAGAATTTAAAGCAAAATTTGCTAAAGCAGGTGCTACACAATTTGGTTCAGGATGGGCTTGGTTATGCGTACACAAAGGTGGAAAACTAGACGTTTGCGGAACTCCAAATCAAGACAATCCTTTGATGCCTGAAGTAGGTTGCGGCGGAACTCCAATTTTAGGAATGGATGTTTGGGAACATGCTTATTATTTGCATTATCAAAACAGAAGACCAGATTATATTGAAGCTTTCTTTAATGTAATTAACTGGACGGAAGTTGCAAGACGTTTTGCTTTAGAGAAATAATCAGAAAGAAAAACATTTTATAGTATAGACGAATAGACTGAAAAGTTTGTTCGTCTATTTTTTTGCAGTTTGTTTGCTTTTGCTCTCCATTTTCTATTTCTCTTTTGAGAATTTAATCCAATAAAAAAGGCGGAATTTTACTTCCACCCTTTTTGCCCCAAATCTACCATAAACTTAACCTACTAAAAATTATGGTAGTCAAATATACATTGAAATAAACTTTTTTAATACTATTTTCGATGAATTCCCTAAATATTCGTTTATGTGCTAATTTATTGAATATCAGTATTTTAAATCTTATTTTTTGATAATAAAAAAGGTGAAATGTTACTTTCACCCTTTTTGCCCCAAATCTACCATAAACTTAACCTACTAAAATTATGGTACTCAAATGTACATCGATAATCACTTTATTGAAAATATTTTCGATGAATGTCAAAAATATACGATTATTTGCTAATTGTCTGATTTTCAGAATACTTAACTTGTTATTTTATTCTTAATTTATTAATCAGAAAAAATGACTTTATTTCAATAAAAAAGGTGAAATGTTACTTTCACCCTTTTTGCCCCAAATCTACCATAAACTTAACCTACTAAAAATTATGGTACTCAAATCTACACTGATAAATATTGATTTAAAAATAAATCCGATAAATATCCAAAATACTCGATTATTTGATAATTAACTGATTAACAGCACATTTAAAACCTTTAATTATTAACAAATCTCTTTCAGGTTTATACTAAAAGCCTTAAATTTTTACTTTATTCCAATAAAAAAGGTGAAATGTTACTTTCACCCTTTTTGCCCCAAATCTACCATAAACTTAACCTACTAAAATTATGGTACTCAAATCTACATCTATAAATACTGATCTAAAAATAAATCCGATAAATATCCAAAATACTCGATTACTTGCTAATATATTGATTTACAGATTGTTTAAATATTTTAATCGTAACACATTCTCTTTCAGTCTTATACTAAAAGCCCGAAGTTTTGACTTTACTCCAATAAAAAAGGTGAAATGTTACTTTCACCCTTTTTGCCCCAAATCTACCATAAACTTAACCTACTAAAATTATGGTACGCGAATATACTTTGAGATTTACAACTTTGAAAATAAAGTCGACAAAACACACACAAACCCGTTTATCTGCAATATGAATTAATATGCTCTTGCGTCTTTTCCTTCATAAAAATTCATGAAAGCCCTGTTAACCACACGGTTACCTCCTGGAGTAGGATAATCACCGGTAAAATACCAATCTCCAAGATTTTTAGGACAAGCAACGTGTAAATCTTCAACTGTTTGGAAAATAATTTTTACTTCTGCGTTAATTTCAGGTGAACTTAGCATTTCGGCTATTTTATCTGAAATCTCTTGAGGTGTAAAAGGTTCGTATATGGCCGTAACATAATTTACAACGTCATTGTCATGATAGTTCTCTTGCGCTTTACATTTTGCATACACTTCATCGACTATATGATAAAGATTTCTTTCCTTTAAAAGTTCCAAAGCTGCTTTAAAAGCAACTAGTCCTTCCAATTTTGCCATATCAATTCCATAACAGTCCGGAAAACGTATCTGTGGCGCCGAGGAAACAATAACAATTCTCTTTGGATTCAAACGATCCATCATTTTGATGATACTCATTTTAAGAGTTGTTCCTCTTACGATACTATCATCAATTATTACAAGATTATCATCTGGCTTAATTACTCCATAAGTCACATCATAAACGTGAGCTACCAAATCGTCTCTGCTGCTGTCTTCAGTAATAAAGGTTCTAAGCTTAGCATCTTTTATAGCGACTTTTTCAGTTCTGATTTTAACCGAAAGCAATTTTTCTAAAGAATCAACAGTTAATGTATCTTTATTTTCAAGAATATAATTTTTCTTTCTTTGATTTAAAAAGTCTTGAGCAGCTTCCACCAATCCATAGAAAGAAGTTTCTGCAGTATTTGGAATATATGAGAAAACTGTGTTGTCAGTATCACTATCGATAGCTTTCAATACAGATGGCAAAATAAGTTTTCCTAGATTCTTTCTTTCCTGATAGATTTCGGCATCACTTCCTCTTGAAAAATAAATACGCTCAAATGAACATGCTTTTTTAATGGTTGGTTCCAAGATTTGATTCATGGTAACTTTTCCGCTTTTCTTGATAATCAAAGCGTTACCTGGATCAATTTCCTGTACACTCTCAAAAGGCACATTGAATACCGTTTGAATAACTGGTCGCTCAGAAGCTACAACAACAACTTCGTCATCCTGATAGAAATAAGCTGGACGGATTCCTGCTGGATCTCTAAAAACAAAAGCATCACCATGACCTAATAAACCTGCCATTGCATATCCCCCATCCAGGTTTTTGGCAGAACGCGTTAATATTTTTGCAATATCCAAACGCTCAGCGATTACCGGAGAAGCCTCTCTTTTTGAATATCCTTCAGCTTTACAGTCTTGGTATAACTGCATAACTTCTTTATCCAAAAAGTGACCAATTTTTTCCATTACAGTAACAGTGTCAGCCATTTCTTTAGGATGCTGACCTAATTCAACCAAATTTTGAAAAAGTTCTTTAACATTAGTCATGTTAAAATTTCCCGCTAAAATAAGATTTCTATGCATCCAGTTACTTTGGCGCAAAAACGGGTGTACGCTTTCAATACTGTTTTTTCCAAAAGTTCCGTAACGAACGTGACCTAAAAATAATTCTCCTACGTATGGAATGTTGGATTTTAATTGAGCAACATCGTCAGCATATTCCGGATGGTCAACCATCACTTCATTGATTCTTTCGTTTATCTGTTTAAAAACATCTTGAATAGGTTGTGCATGATTGGAACGTACTCGACTGATGTATCTCTCACCAGGCTCTACATCCATTTTAATACTTGCAAAACCGGCACCATCCTGACCGCGGTTGTGCTGTTTCTCCATCATCAAATACATTTTCTGGATACCGTAGAAAGCGGTACCGTACTTCTCTTTGTAGAATTCAAGGGGTTTTAAAAGTCTAACTAAAGCTATTCCACATTCGTGTTTTAAAGCGTCGCTCATTGTTTTTATGTTTGTAGTTATTGGTTTTTAAGATGTTTCAATAATTATCATTTTAATCAAATACGATGCAAATTCGTACTCTTTCTTATAAATATTGACTGTACTAATTAAAAAAAGCCTCATAAAGAGGCTTAAGAATATTATAATTCTATTTCAAACTGGGTCAGAGACTTGAACTGTTTCAATCTCTCGACCACTTCTTTTTTATCTAATTTAATCATTCGTTCTGTTCCAAACTTTTCTACACTGAAAGAAGCCAAATTGGAACCATGAATTATTGCTTTTTTCATATTATCGAAAGAAACGTTTTCACTTTGGGTAATAAACCCTGAAAAACCTCCAGCAAAAGTATCCCCTGCTCCAGTCGGATCGAAAACTTCTTCTAATGGCAATGCCGGAGCAAAGAAAATTTCTTCACCATGAAACAATAAAGCTCCATGCTCTCCTTTTTTGATTACCACGTATTTTGGTCCCATTTCGTGAATTTTTGCAGCAGCTTTCACCAAAGAATATTCTCCTGAAAGCTGACGGGCTTCTTCATCATTTATAGTAATAACATCAACCCTTTTAATGATTTCCAACAATTCAGGCAAAGCGCAGTCCATCCAAAAATTCATAGTATCCAAAACCACTAATTTTGGCTTGGTTTCCATTTGATCCAAAACACTGCTTTGAACTAACGGATGTAAATTCCCTAACATCACAATTTCGGCATTCTTATAATCCTGAGGAACTTTTGGCTGAAAATCGGCCAAAACATTAAGTTCAGTAACCAATGTGTCTCTTGAATTTAAATCGTTGTGATACAATCCGCTCCAGAAAAAAGTTTTTCCTCCTTTTACAATTTCAATACCTGAAATATCAATATTTCTATCAGTCAATAAATCAAGATATTCTTTTGGAAAATCATCTCCAACTACAGAAACTATAGCTGATTTAACATTAAAAAAAGAAGCTGATATCCCTATATAGGTTGCTGCTCCTCCTAAAATTTTATCTGTTTTTCCAAAAGGAGTTTCAATTGCGTCGAAAGCTACTGTTCCAACAATCAATAATTTATTCATTATGTGAGTTTCGAATTAGGGTGCAAAGATAATCCATAAGTTGCAATATTGCAAAGGGTGTCACCCTCAAAGTTTTCATAAAAGTTTACCCTCTTCTTTTTCATAAAAAGCATCAACAGATAATTGCTTTTGCATAGAAGCCATAACGGCTAATTCGTCACATCTTTCGTTTTGGGGATGGTTATTATGACCTTTAATCCATTTAAAATCCACTTGATGTTTTCTGTATATGATTAAGAAGCGTTTCCATAGGTCGGGGTTTTTCCTTCCGGCAAACCCTTTTTTTTCCCAGCCTAAAACCCACTTCTTTTGTACAGCATCCACAACATATTTTGAATCCGAAATGACCAAAACAGCAGTATTCTCTTTTTTTAATTTTTCTAAACCTACAATGACTCCCAGCAATTCCATTCGGTTATTGGTAGTATATCTAAAACCCTCGTAGAATTCCTTTTTATACGGTTTGCCAACCCATTCCATAACAACCCCATAGCCTCCATTACCTGGATTTCCTTTAGCGGCACCATCCGTATATATATGTACGTCGTATTCCAAAGTATGAAATTATAGATTAGAAGTTAGAAGTTTTTCAATAATCACTGGAAAATGTTCCTGCTCCAATTCATGTATTTTGACCGCTACTGATTCTGGCGTATCCATATCAGAAAGAGCAACGCTTTGCTGAAAAATAATAGCGCCTTCATCATAATTTTCATTTACATAATGAATCGTTATTCCGGTTTCTTTTTCATTTTTTTCCACTACAGCTTTATGAATATGCATACCATACATACCTTTTCCACCAAATTTTGGCAACAGCGCAGGATGAATATTTATTATGCGATTTGGATAAGCTTCAATCAAATTTTCGGGACATTTTAACAAAAAACCAGCCAAAACTATCAAATCAGGTTGAAATTCATTAATTTTTTGCAGCGTTTTTCCTAAATTTAATTCGTCTTTTGAAAAAATTTCGGTAGGAACTGCTAAATTTTTTGCTTTATCAAGAACAGTTGCCTTTGAATTATTTGAAAAAACCGCTACAACAGTTCCAGTAGATTTCTCACTAAAATATTTTATAATATTTTCAGCGTTAGTCCCCGATCCAGAAGCAAATATCAGTATTCTTTTCATAATTCAACGTTTTAATTTTATGCAAAAAAAGGAATAAAAAACGAAATTAAACAGGTTTCAGAAATCTTTGTTGAAATAAATTTTATAATTTAGTACACACATTTATTCACTAAATTGTTGTTTTAAAATAAAGTTGTTTTATTTTTGCCAACAAATTAAATTCTAAAATTAAAAGATTATGTCAGACATTGCATCAAGAGTAAAAGCGATTATCGTAGACAAATTAGGTGTTGACGAAAACGAAGTTGTAACAGAAGCAAGCTTCACTAATGATTTGGGAGCTGACTCATTAGACACTGTTGAGCTTATTATGGAATTCGAAAAAGAATTTGATATCCAAATTCCAGACGATCAAGCAGAAAACATCGCTACTGTAGGTCAAGCTATCTCTTACATCGAGGAAGCTAAAAAATAATAATAACACACCCGATTTCTAAAATTTTAAAATTTTAAAGAATCGGGTGTTATTATTTTGATTAAATTAATTATTCGATTGAACCTCAATCAAATTATATTTACACTATAATACCCATGTCTCTTTTTATTGAAAGCATGGGCTTTATTTGTTAAAAGATAACAAAAATAAATACGTTATGGCTTTAAGAAGAGTTGTTGTAACAGGCCTTGGTGCTCTCACTCCAATTGGTAATAATATTGAAGAATTTTGGAATGGCCTGATTAATGGTGTTAGCGGCGCAGCTCCGATAACTTATTATGATGCTTCAAAATTTAGAACACAGTTTGCCTGTGAAGTAAAAAACTTCAATGTTGAAGAATTTATTGACCGAAAAGAGGCAAGAAAAATGGACCGTTACGCACAATACGCTATAGTTGCATCAGACGAGGCTATAAAAGATGCCGGTTTCGACTTTGACAAATTAGACAAAGACAGAGTTGGTGTTATTTGGGGATCTGGAATCGGAGGATTGGAAACTTTTCAGATAGAAGTGCTTAATTATGCAGCCGGTGACGGTACTCCAAAATTCAACCCTTTCTTCATACCAAAAATGATTGCTGATATTGCAGGCGGTCATATTTCAATGAAATACGGACTTAGAGGACCAAATTTTACAACGGTTTCAGCCTGTGCATCATCAACCAATGCAATCATTGATGCTTTCAATTACATCAGACTGGGACATGCAGATGCAATTGTAACCGGTGGTTCAGAAGCAGCTGTAACCATTGCAGGAATGGGAGGTTTCAATGCCATGCACGCATTATCTACCAGAAACGATGATCCAAAAACAGCATCCAGACCAATGGACAAAGACAGAGACGGATTTGTTTTAGGCGAAGGCGCAGGAGCATTAATTCTGGAAGAATATGAACATGCAGTTGCCCGTGGTGCAAAAATATACTGTGAAATTGGCGGAGGCGGAATGTCTGCAGATGCATATCACATTACGGCACCGCATCCTGAAGGATTAGGAGCTAAAAATGTAATGTTAAACTGCTTGAGAGATGCCGGTTTAGAGCCGACAGATGTTGACGGTGTTAATATGCACGGAACTTCAACCCCTCTTGGTGATATTGGAGAATCAAAAGCAATTCTACATGTTTTTGGTGAGCACGCTTACACAATGAATCTAAATTCAACAAAATCCATGACAGGCCATTTACTTGGTGCAACTGGAGCAATTGAAGCTATATCTTGTATTCTTTCGATAAAACATGGTATCGTTCCTCCGACAATCAATCATTTTACAGATGATGAAAATATTGATCCAAAATTAAACTTTACTTTTAATGTAGCTCAAAAAAGAGAAATGAACGTAGTTATGAGTAATACCTTTGGTTTTGGCGGACACAATGCTTGCGTTTTGGTAAAAAAATTAGATTACAAAGCATAAATATAAATGCGTATATTTAAAAAAATATTTTCAAAATCCCGTTCTCTAGAAGACGGGATTTTTTTTGATGCTATCCAGCCAATTCTTGGATTCAATCCAACAACCTTGGAATTCTATAAAAAAGCATTTACACACCGTTCATCCAATCGTTTCGACTCAAAAGGAAATCCAATCAATTACGAAAGACTTGAATTTTTGGGAGATGCCATGCTGAGTTCGGTAATTGCAGCCTATTTATTTAATGAAGCTCCACTTGGAGACGAAGGATATCTGACAAAAATGCGTTCAAAAATTGTCAGCAGAGAACATTTAAATGAATTGGGCAAAGATTTAAATTTAATTCAATTCGTAGAAAGCAAAGTCCCCGTACATCATTTTGGCGAAAATATCCACGGCAACATATTCGAATCTTTGATTGGAGCCATTTACCTGGACAAAGGATATGTATTTTGTGAAAAATTCATCCAAAAGAGAGTGATCACACCTTATGTTGACATTGCCCGACTGGAAGGAAAAGTGATAAGCTACAAAAGCCTTGTTATTGAATGGTGCCAAAAAGAAAAAAAACAGTTTCACTATGATATTTTTGAAGACAATGCTATTGACGGCCAACGTTTATTTGGTGTAAAACTCAGCATTGACGACAAAGTAATTGCAAAAGCAAGAGCTACTTCAAAAAAGAAAGCAGAAGAAAAGGCCTCACAACGTGCTTACTTTGCTTTTCAAGAGAAAATTGACAGAAAATAACTATTCCTTTATTAATGCTACATCGTTTTCGTTAATAAAATATCAAAATCATAGCCGTCAAGCAACCTTTTGCTACAATAGAAATACTATATTTACATCTTATTTTTTAATGAAATGGCAATTCATAAACTGAATTTTGGCGAATTTGACGAAATAGATTACAGTCTTATTGCTATTCATACTTCATTAGAAGATTACCGATTGGCTTATTTTATCAATCAAAAACTTCATGTTAATCTGAATAAATCTATAAAAGAAATTCAAATTACTGTTAAAGAAGGTGAAACTCATTTTTCAAGATTTCATTATTATGAAAAGAAAAAAGAGATTTCATGGGATTTGATACAGAATAAAAACGAAGTCATTCAACAGAAAAAAGAAGAAAATCAGAGTTTGTTTTCAAATATTGGCATAGAAGTTGCCACTAAGGTCTACATGCTTCCGGAGTTCAAAAAAATAGATTACTTTTTGAAAATAGAAAACAGCGATGAGAATTTGAATCTTTTGGAAATACAGAATGAATTGAATACAATAGACAATATTTCAACGGTTTATATTGTTGATACAAATAAAATAAAATCTAAAAATAATTTAATTTTTTAATACAAATGCATACAAACAAAAAGACCAAAATTGTAGCCACACTTGGGCCTGCATGTAGTACACGAGAAATCATAAAAGACATGATTGAAGCAGGTGTAAATGTATTTAGAGTAAATTTTTCCCATGCTGATTACGAAGACGTAAAAAATAAGATAAGCATTATCCGTGGTATAAACGAAGAATTTGGATATACTACCGGAATTTTAGGAGATTTACAAGGACCTAAACTACGCGTTGGAGTAATGGAAGACGGAGTTGTTGTAAATGACGGTGATTTAATCACTTTTACAACTGCAGAAGATATAATTGGTACTTCTAAAAGAGTATTCATGAAATACCAAAATTTCCCTAACGACGTAAATCCAGGAGAAAGAATATTATTAGACGACGGAAAATTAATTTTTGAAATCGTTGAAACAGATAAAAAATCAGAAGTTGTAGCACGAGTTATTCAAGGTGGTGAATTGAAGTCCAAAAAAGGAGTAAATTTGCCAAATACTAAAATTTCATTACCCGCATTGACCGAAAAAGATATTGCAGATGCTATTTTTGCAATAGAAATGAAATTAGACTGGATCGCTCTTTCATTTGTAAAAACACCAAGAGATTTACAGGATCTTCAAGAATTGATTGCAAAACACTCTGAGCATAAAATTCCAATTATAGCCAAAATCGAAATGCCTGAAGCATTAGAAAATATGGACAGAATCGTTGCTTATTGTGATGCTTTAATGGTTGCCAGAGGAGATTTAGGAGTTGAACTTCCTGCTCATGAAGTGCCATTGGTACAAAAAGAATTAATCCGCAGAGCTAAAACTGCAAGAATTCCGGTTATCGTTGCTACTCAAATGATGGAGACTATGATTACCAGCTTGACTCCAACCCGTGCAGAAGTAAATGACGTAGCCAACTCTGTAATGGATGGTGCAGATGCAGTAATGCTTTCAGGAGAAACTGCTACCGGAAACTATCCTGTACAAGTAATCCAAAAAATGACTCAAATCCTTGAAGCTGTTGAAGATTCTCCACTTATTCAAGTTCCTCAAAACTCGCCTCAGGTAAGAACAAACCGTTTTATCACTAAAACAATCTGTCAGCACGCAGCTATTATGGCCAATGCCATCAAAGCAAAAGCCATTTGTACTTTAACGAATAGCGGTTATACAGCATTCCAAATTTCGGCTTGGAGACCTTCTGCCCACATTTTGGTTTTTACTTCTAATAAAAGAATTTTAACGCAGCTTAATTTACTATGGGGTGTGAAATCATTTTATTATGAAAAATCAGTTAGTACAGATGATACTGTTATAGATGTAAACAATATCGTAAAAGAAAAAGGATATGTAAAAAAAGGTGATTTCTTAATCAACCTGGCAGCTATGCCGATTGTTGACAAAGGAATGGTAAACACCTTAAGAGTTTCTGAAATAGAATAACTTTTAGTACCTAAAAAAATATAAAACCGTCTTAAATCTTTTAAAGATTCAAGACGGTTTTTCATTTAAATTTTTAATTATTTTTACAGAAAACAAATCCAGCTTTAATGAATCGCTTTTTATTTTTTGTCATAATTTCATTTCTATTTTCACCTTTATTTGCTCAAAATAATTCTAATACGTTATTACTTGAAATTGACAAAACTATTGAAAACAATTCCTTTTATACACAAAAGAAAGAACACGGAATCAATCAGCTTAAACCACTTTTAAAACACACCATTCTTCCTTGGCAAAAGTATATAATTACCCAAAAACTGTATAATGAATACCAGTCGTATCAATCCGATTCGGCTTTGGTTTATGCCCGAAAGAATTTTCAAACAGCAGAAAAGCTGAATGACACTGAAAAATTAAATCAGGCCAAATTTAATCTCGTTTCCATCATGGGGACATTAGGCATGTACAAAGAAGGGATTGATTTATTGAACACCATTACTATCGAATCTACTCCCAACTTAAAAGGTTCTTTTTATGGCGTCAGCAGAGTAATTTACGGGCAAATGGCCGACAATGCTTCTTCCCGACAGGAAAAAGAAAAACATATTTTACTTTCAAAAAAATACCGGGACTCCTGTGTGAGTTTTTATCCCCACAATTCAACACCTTACATTATTGCCAAGGCCGATTGGTATCTGGACAACAAAAAACCAGATGAAACTCTTGATTTATTACTTCCATTTTTTCCAAAAATTCAACAAAACAATCCCAATCGGGCAATAATATCTTATATCATTTCGCAGGCATACAAACTGAAAAGCGATAGAAATCAGGAAAAAAAATGGCTGAGTATTTCAGCTTTATCCGATTTGGAACTGGCGAAAAAAGAATACATTTCGCTCCGGTCATTGGCCTTTTTACTTTATGAAGACGGCGATATTGAAAGGGCTTACACCTACATAAAACGCTCTCTCGATGATGCAGTTGTCTGCAATGCCCGCCTTAGAACTTATGAAATATCAAAGATGTTGCCCATTATCAGCGAATCGTATCAGCAACAAAACGAAACCAACAGATTTCAATTAGTAGTGTTTTTAATCAGCGCCAGTATTTTGGCATTAATATTACTTACTCTTTTGTTTTTACTCATCAGACAAATGAAAAAATTATCGAAAGCAAAGAGTGATTTAAGCCTGGCTAATGACAAACTTTCTGATTTAAATGCAGAATTAAACACATTTAATGAAAAACTGAATCTGTCCAATAACACTCTGACTGAAGCCAATTTTCTGAAAGAAATATACATTGGCCGTTATATGGACCAATGTTCCGATTATTTAGGAAAACTGGATGAATACCAGCGAAAACTAAATATATTGGCAACTACCGGAAAAATAAACGATCTGGTAAATGCTGTAAAATCGAAAGAATATATCGAAAATGAATTAAAAGAGTTTTATGCAAACTTTGACAAAACCTTTTTACAGCTTTTTCCCAATTTTATTCATGATTTCAATGCTCTGCTAAGTCCGGCGGAAGCCATTCAACCAAAAGAAGGAGAACAGCTCAATACCGAGTTACGGATTTTTGCGCTCATCCGCCTGGGAATAAAAGACAGTGCCAAAATTGCGGTTTTTCTCCGATACTCCATTTCTACCATCTACAATTATCGTTCACAGCTCAAAAATAAATCGGCTGGCCCCAGAGAGGAATTTGAAGAAAAGGTAATGCAAATTGGTGCCGATGATAAATAAAATGTGTCATTTTAAGATTTCACTTGAAATAATTTTACTTCCCTTTTAAATTTCGGTTCACTTTTTTACCACTTTTTTTTTAATCAAAATAAATACAACTTGTTGACTTTAAGTATTTTAAATTGTATTTTTGAAATTACAATCTACTTTTTTAAAACGATTGAATTTTTCAGACTCTAAAGCATCTACTTTTACTTTCACGAAATCGTTATATCATTTTAAAAACCAATAAATCGATTTTACTGAAAACCATTTGAAAAATCAACCTCTAATTTATACTTAAAAAAATGAAACACTTACTTTATACAGCACTGTTCTGTTTTTTTGTTTTACAGTCTGCCAATTCACAGCAACTGAAATCTCCTAATGGAAAATTCATTATGGAATTTGCACTGCAAAATGACGGCACTCCAAGTTATAGCCTGAAGTACAAAGACAAAACTGTTATAAAACCAAGTAAATTAGGTCTTGAACTTAAAAACGATAAAAAATCGCTGCTGAATGATTTTACGGTTACCGACAGCAAAACTTCTACTTTTGATGAAACATGGAAACCGGTTTGGGGCGAAGTTGAAAGCATTAGAAATCAATACAACGAACTTGCGGTTACATTAAACCAAAAAGAAACAGACAGACAAATTATCATCCGTTTTCGATTGTTCAATGATGGATTGGGCTTCCGATATGAATTCCCAACACAAAAAAACCTGGTTTATTTTGTGATAAAAGAAGAAAGAACCCAATTTGCAATGACCGGAGACCATACTGCTTTTTGGATTCCAGGAGATTATGACACTCAGGAATATGATTATACGACTTCAAAATTATCTGAAATAAGAGGATTAAACGAAAAAGCGAGAACAAATAATTTATCCCAAACTTCCTTTTCCACAACCGGAGTCCAAACCTCCCTTATGCTTAAAACAAATGACGGAATCTACATCAATTTGCACGAAGCCGCATTGATCAATTATTCCTGCATGCATTTGAATTTGGATGACAAAAACTTTGTTTTTGAATCCTGGCTGACTCCTGACGAAAAAGGAGTCAAAGGATATATTCAGGCTCCTGCCCATTCCCCTTGGCGAACCATTATTGTAAGCGATGACGCCAGAGAAATTCTTGCTTCAAAGATGACTTTGAACTTGAATGATCCTTGTAAAATTGAAGATACTTCCTGGATTAAACCTGTAAAATATGTTGGTGTATGGTGGGAAATGATTTCCGGAAAAAGTTCCTGGTCGTACACAGATGAATTTCCATCGGTACAGCTTGGTGTTACCGATTATTCCAAAGCAAAACCCAACAGTACGCACGGCGCAAATAACGCCAATGTAAAAAAATACATTGATTTTGCTGCCGCAAATGGTTTTGATGCCGTTTTGGTTGAAGGTTGGAACGAAGGCTGGGAAGACTGGTTTGGTCACTACAAAGACTACGTTTTTGATTTTGTGACCCCTTACCCAGATTTTGATGTAAAAGGCCTGCACGAATATGCAAAATCGAAAGGCATAAAAATGATTATGCATCATGAAACATCCGGATCTGTCCGAAACTATGAGCGCCATATGGACAAAGCTTACCAATTCATGAAAGACAACGGATATGATGCCGTAAAAAGCGGTTATGTAGGCGATATAATATCCAATGGCGATAATCATTACAACCAGTTTATGATTAATCATTATCAATACGCCATAGAAAAAGCGGCCGATTATAAAATCATGGTGAATGCGCATGAAGCAGTGAGACCAACAGGTATTTGCAGAACCTATCCAAACCTGATCGGTAACGAAGCGGCAAGAGGAACAGAATACCAGGCTTTTGGCGGATCAAAACCAAACCACGTTACACTATTGCCGTTCACCAGATTAATTGGCGGGCCAATGGATTACACCCCCGGTATTTTTGAAATGGATTTAAGTAAATTCAGTCCAAACAATAAATCACATGTAAACAGTACGATTGCCAATCAATTGGCACTTTACGTGACTCTTTACAGCCCGTTGCAGATGGCTGCCGATTTCCCGGAACACTATAATAAATTCCCGGATGCTTTTCAGTTTATCAAAGATGTAGCGATAGATTGGAGCGAAAGCAGCTATCTTGAAGCTGAACCTGGTCAATACATAACTGTTGCGAGAAAAGCAAAAGGCACCAATAACTGGTTTATCGGCAATGTAAATGGATATGAACCGCGTATTTCGAACATCAATTTTTCTTTCTTGGAAAAAGGGAAAAAATACACGGCCACTATTTATGCAGATGGAAAAGATGCTGATTACAAAACAAATCCGCAGGCCTATACCATTCGAAAAATTCAGGTGACCAATACCTCCAAACTTTCTCAATTGAGTGCTGCCGGCGGTGGTTATGCGATAAGTATTGTTGAAAACAAAAAATAATAATTTATTCGAATTCCTGACAGAATAAATAACCATTAAGAAATTAAGGCTCATTAAGTGCCCACGGTTTCAACCGTGGGCTTTTTTTGTGATTTTTTCAAAAAAACCTAATCTCCTCTTTTAGCCCCGATTGTAGTGGAAATCCTTATGAACCGGGGTTCGGTTCATAAGATTGAAACGGAAAGCGGGACCAATCCCTGCTGAAAATATTTAATCTTTCTGCTCCAAAAACTAATAATCAAACTCTTTATTTATCGCCGAAAATCTGAATATCGTCGACTTGAAAAGCGCCGTCTAAAGCAAGGTTTTTACCCGAGCCTGTGTACTTGAAAGCAATGCTTATTTGTCCAGTATAAGCGGATAAATCCACACCGCCTGAGCCCACAAACTGATACCAGGGCGTGGCTTGTTTAGGCAAGACTACTGTAAGTTGTGTCCAAGTGGCCTTGGCAATATTCAAACCGTCAAAATCGCTGGAAATATAAACTTCGAGCGAATTCAAGGGAGAATCCACATCCAAATGATGCTGTGCGGTTCTGAAAGTAAGGACTTCATTGGTATGTGAATCCATATCAATTTTGGGAGAAATCAGCCAAGCAATATTTGATGCTGCTTTGGTTCCCGTAGTATTAAACTCCGCATAACCATTTCCGGCATATACCGTACCCAACCAATATTTCGTTCCTTTTTGCACCATATTTGCCCAGCCCGGAAGATTAAGTTTGACATTGGTTTCGACGCTTTGGAAATTCTCTGAAAAGAAAGGAACTGCTGAAGTTCCCGAAAGCTTCACATCTTTTTCGGATCGTGCCAGTAATTGGTAATCGGAGCCAAATTTGGTCAAAACTCCCCGCACTTTTCCGTTCCCGTCAGGCACAATTTTATCGGCAAAATCGGCAAACCTACTGGTTCGAAACAAAACCTGATTTCCTAATTTATCCATCAGACTCCAATTGGTTCCACCGCCGATATCATTGGCTTCTTCGTAATAATGACGGCCTATTGCTTCTTTTGTAAATTGTACATCCGACAATTCCACCAGTGTGTTGATGTTTGCATCCTGCAATAAATCGGCAATCGAAATAGGCCGAAACAAGAGCTCTTCATCCACTATTGTGCAGGAAGCATTCAGTACTTTTTTATAATCATTTTGAGAAATCCGGCCAACACCCCCTTCGTTGTAAGTATTCACATAAATATCCCCAATGCGCATTCCACCATAGTAAATATCTGTGTACTGATTTTTCATTTTAATGTAAACTTTATTACCCAATCTAAAATCAATGTAGGTGTTCGAAGCATCGACGGGAACGCTAAAGCCCGTTGCCGGAGTTGTGGCTGTCGCCAAAGTCTGAAACGAAATGCTCTTAAAAAAATTACCTTCTTCATCGCTCGAAACCACATAAGCCTCAATAATATCATCGTACGTATATTGAGTAACTATGGAACCTGTGACGTCCCTTACTTCTTCAACCGTGCGGTTTACTTTTAAATCGGGCTGATTGCATGTTAATTTTGGCACATCAAATTCTTCTTTGGCACAACTGATAAAAAACATTGTAATTCCTAAAACAGCACAACATTTAAGTTTCATATCCTTTATTTTAAAATTTATAAATTGACATACAGGTTTACAAAATACGTCCGGCCATAACCGTAAAAATATTTGTTGCCAAAATTGGGAGTACCGCTGGAAACATCCTGATTGAGCTGCCGGAAATTTGCATTTCTGGCCTGTTCATATCCTCCTGTTTTATAAGTTAAATCCAGAACATTATTTAGCGTTGCAAAAAGCCCGACGTTCTTTCCCTTTATTCTCCAGGATTTCCCTCCGGAAATGTTTAACAAAGTGATTGGCTCAAATTCTTCCTGTTTCAATAATTCTCTTGCTCTTTCCTCTGAAGCTTCAGGGAAATTGAAACCACTGGCAGGATTTTTATAAAATGTGTCTGTTCTGGAAATGGGGGAAATATCTATAAAACTTTCAGCCAAATAATTGATATTGGCACCAATCCACCAATATTTGGGATCCCGGTATTCGATTCCCAAAGTAACCGCTTGTTGAGGCATTCCTGCTTGATGATAATTTTTTAATGATGAAGTTCCAAAGTCAAATACTGGATTTGGATTTTCGGGAGAGGCTTGAGCGTCATTGGTTATGGTGACATTCGGATTGCTAGTATAAGTATATTGACCATAAGCCATCGAAAAATTAGTCATCAGCGTCGGACTTAATTGATATTGAAAACTGAACTCGACACCCAGATTCATCTTGTCCAAATGCGTTAATGTTTGACTCACAAAAGCATCGGTGTTGGCATATCCTGCTCCGTCATCAAAAATTCCTTCGGCATAAAAGAATGATGTTTGGGTAGCGTTTTTTATTTTGGCATAAAAAAGAGTAAAACGGGTTTGCCATTTTGGAGTCCGGTAGAAATAACTTGCATCCAAACTGCTTATGTTTTCACTTTCCAAACCGTCAACAACTGAATTGTTCAAACGGGCATTTGGAAATGTATTCCGGATCGTTGGCGCATTGGAAAGATAAGCTCCGTTAAAACTCATTTGTTGCCTGCCCGAAATTTTAAAAAGTATTCCTCCTTTGAAGCCAAAATTTTCAAATTGCACTTTTTCACTTTTTCCAAAAGAATTGGCTGGATAAAGTCCGTTTTGATACAAACCTTCCCGTTGATAGTTGGTGCTTACGAAATTTTGCGCCAAATAAAAATCTACTTTATCGTAGCTAAATTTAAAGTTGGTAAACAGATTTAAAGCATTTGCAACATAATTAAAATTGTAGCCATAAGTATCGCCCTCCACAACCTGCCTGTCGGGATGGTTCAAATCTGACTGCGCCTGATTACCATTGTAAAAAACATCAATATCATCAAAATACAGACCCCCCAACAAATCAGTCAATTGCTGGTAATTATGAGATTTTAAATGACTGTAAAAACCGCCTGCCGTCAAAAAAAGATTATCACTTATTTGGGTGTTGAAGTTGGAAGTGGCAGTTATCGTTTGGTCATCGGCGTGATCTTCATACAAAACATAATTGCTTTTTGCAGGTTTATATGCTGTAATATTTCCGTTCCCATCCAAAACCGGTGATTGATTTGCAGAATACAAAGCGTTCCAATCTATTTGATTATTGGTCAGAAACTGTTCTTTGCTTTTCTCTGCTTCCTCATAATCGGGAGTAAAGACTCCCGAAAATTCCCCATTATCTTTCCCATACATCGAAGTGTAGTAGCTCGGCATTCTCCTGTAATAAGTAGGATCTGGACTGTTGCCGTTTTGGTAGTCAATATTGCTGTTAGTGATTTTTCCAAATTGATAGGTAATACTTGAATTCAGCGTTGTGGTTTCATTAATAACGCAAAAATGATTCAGCATCAGGATAGGTTCTTCAATGGTTTTTATTCGGGCATTGCGTTTTTCACCATCCTGCCAGCCCCAATAGGAATTGTATTTCTCATTTGTTAATTCGGTTACTTCAGCAGTATTGGGAGAATTCTTGGCTCTGGAATTAGGTGTATAGAATCCGGAAAAATTCAATGAATTATAATCGTTTATTTTCTTTTCGACACTAATAAAACCGGATAAAGCATTATAATTGGTTCCTTCAAAATAACCTTCTTCTGCCCAACGCGTTCCTGCAGAAACCACAAAAGCCCAGCCTTTATTATTCATTCCCGATGCGTAGATTCCCAACATTCGCCAATCATAATTGGTATTGGTTCCTGAAAAAGACAAAGTAGTTCCCGGTCTGTAAATCGAAGCCAGGGTATTGATTTCCTGAGTGCCCAAAATTCCTCCGAAAGCATAATCCGAAGGAAAAGAACCCACCGTAAATTCCTGATTCCGGACAGCATTATTCAATCCGCCCCAATCGCCCCATTGCGGTCGCCCGTCGAAGAGTTTATTCATAGTGACTCCATTAATCATTGTAGTTGCATACTGGCTGTCGAGTCCCCGAATCCTAAACCGAGCCTGTCCCCAATTGAAAGCTGCTGCCTGCTGAAAAGCATCTCTCGAAGACTGCAAAAGCCCAGATGTACTTTCGGAGCCACTATTGTCATCGCTTAAATCGCTTTCCATTAATGTAATTATACCTGTTTGCTGTTCTGATGTTTGATTGTCTTCCATTGGAATTACTCCCAAATCCAGCATTTGATCCCGGGTAATCACTACCGGAAGTATTGTATCCTTAAAACCCTGACTGTGCAACAGCAATAATTGATTTCCTGGTTCAACTGTGTAAAAACTAAAAATACCGTCGCTTGTTGTAAGTTGCATCAGCTGGGTGTTCGCAATAGTAATCACGACATTCCTCAATGGTTTCTGAGTTTTAGCATCAATTATTTTACCCTTAATCCCGGTAGGTTTTTGAGCAAAAGCAAAAGACAGTTTCAATAAAAAAAGCATTCCTAACCAAAATTTACCCATATTTATTTATAAACTTATGGAATACGACATTGCGCATCCAAAAAATTAGATTCGTTTAAAAAAGGATAAAAAAGTTTTGGAAAAAATGGTTTAAAAAACCGAATAGAATGTGGTATCCTGAATTTCAATTGCATTACTGAAACATTGAATCAAAATTCAAGTTGCAAACTTAGGAAAAAACTGTTACTAAATTATTTTATTGGAGTCTTTTTCTTGTTTTTTTATTCAATTGCCTTAATTCGAGTAACCATAAAAGCAATTAAAAACCCAAAAATACCAATAAAGGCAAATGAAAACCTTAAACTAAAAAGTTCGGCTATATGGCCAATAACAGGCGGGCCCAACAAAAAACCAAAGAAACTTACACTGGAAACAGCTGTCAATGCTTCCCCGGTTGGGATAGTCGGATGTTTTCCGGCAATACTGTAAAGAGTTGGAATAATGGTGGAAACTCCTAAACCCACAACCATAAAGGCAAGAGTACACGGAATGATATACGGAAAAAATACTGCAGTAAACAGTCCCGACGAAATCATAATACCACTGATTTGCATCACTTTCTTTCGTCCGAAACTATTGATTAAACGGTCACCTATAAACCGTCCGCTGGCCATCATAATCATAAAAGAAGTATACCCCAAAACGGTTAACGCCTCTGGAGCTTTGACTATGTCTTTAAAATACACACCGCTCCAGTCGAACATAATTCCCTCGCTGGCCATACTGCAGAATCCAATCACACCCAGCAAAACCAGTGATTTATCGGGTTTTCTAAAACTCTTTTTCTTCTCGGCATGAACCGTTTCTTTTGCTCTTATCAAGTATTTGAAATTGATGGCTACCAATAAAAGTACCACAAAAGCCACAATCAAAAAATGAGTATAAGTCGTAATTTTTAAGGCCAGCATTCCAAGACCTACCAAAGCTCCCGTAAATCCAGCCAAACTCCACATTCCATGAAAGGAAGACATAATTGTTCTTCTGAAAAGTCCTTCCGTATAAACGCCTTGAGTGTTTACGGATATATTGGTCAAGTTCCCAAAAATTCCAAAGAAAACCAATCCCAGAACCAACTGCCAGGCATTTTGTGCCAAACCAATATTGGTCAAACTAAAAGCATACATCAAAACGGCAAAAGGGAGAATACGGTGACTCCCAAAACGGGTAACCAATTTGCCGGAAAAAAACATCATCATCAATTGCCCTGCTGGTAATGCAAACAGTATGGATCCCAATTCGCCATCACTTAAATGCAATCCTGCCTTTATAGTAGGTATCCTGCTTGCCCAACTAGAAAAACATAATCCCATACCAAAATAAAACATCGAAACTGCCCAACGAATCCGGTACAAATAAGATTCCTTAACGTCCCGATACGTTTTCTTGTATTTTCCTTTGGCTTTGTATCTGCCAATAAAATTAAAATACTGCAAACCTTTCCTGTTTAAAATTGAGCTTACAAAAATACAAAATCAATTTGTCTCGTCTCAGGCATTTTTTTCAAACTGAACAATATAACGTTATTGTTTATAAGTTAATTACCTTTTTCTGGCTGCTGCTTTCAATTGCCGATTCAATAATCCTCATTACATTGACTCCTTCTTGGGCAGTTACCGGTTCACTCAAATTATTGATAATGGACTGATAAACTCCTTCAAAATAATCATAATAATCACCCTGCAGTGTCGGAACTTTTTCTTTAATTATTTTGCCATCAATCTCTGTATGCAATAGACCTTCATTGCCTGAAGCTTCGGTTCCCCAGGATGCTAAATTTGGTTTCTTACCTAATTTAAGTTCATCCTCCTGAACATCACCACGAGGTTTTAGGAAAGAACCTTTTTTTCCATGAATTACATACGCTGGATTCGCTTCCCTGACAAAAAAACCTGCTTTCAAACGCACCCTGAAATCAGGATAATAAAGCAAAATATCAATCCAGTCATCCACCAATGAATGCTCACGGGTTATGCGTATATCAGCAAAAACACTTTGGGGAAACCCAAACAAATACAATGCCTGATCGATTATGTGCGGTCCCAGATCTTTCAAGACCCCGGCACCAGCATTGGCAGTTTCTTTATGTCCTTTCGGGCTCAATATAGGATTATATCTGTCAAAATGAAACTCAGCTTCCACCAATTCTCCCAAAACATTATCCGAAAGAACCTTTCGCGCTGTTTTCAGGTCGCTGTCCCATCTTCTATTCTGGAAAACAGAAAGCTTCAATCCTTTTTCTTTCGCCAAATCTCTAAGTTCCTCAGCTTCGGCAACTTTCGTGGTAAAAGCTTTTTCCACTACTGCATGTTTTCCCGCCAGCAATATCTGTTTAGCGTATTCAAAATGAGTTCCTACCGGCGTATTAACGATGACCAAATCAATATCATCCTGAAGCACTTCTTCGAGTGTTCCATAACTTTTTACATTTGGATAATCCAATTGGATTAATTGCTTGCTTCTTTCCCAGGAACCAACCAGTTCAAATCCTGAATGAATATCCAAAAAAGGGGCATGGAAAACTTTTCCAGACATCCCATAAGACAATAGTGCTGTTTTTATTTTTTGCATTTTTATAATTTTTAGATTCGACAGTTTGAGTGTTTTAAAAACCTGTCTGCAAATCACTTAAATTGTAACTTATCTTCTTTTGGCTCTGTCGTATTGCTTAGGCCATTGAACATCAACCCCTAATTCCTGTGCAAAATGCAAACCTAAATTCGGATTTCTCAGCGACTCTCTGGCGAACAAAACCAAATCAGCTTTTCCTTCTGTTACAATAGCTTCGGACTGCTGGGAAGTAGTTATTAATCCAACAGCTCCAGTCAAAATTCCCGTTTCTTTTTTGATTTTTTCGGCAAAATGAACCTGATAATTTGGGCCTAAAGGAATTTGCTGATGCGATACCAATCCGCCTGAAGAAACATCGATTAAATCAACTCCTTTCTCTTTTAAAATTTTAGAAAGCTGTACTGATTCATCAGCATTCCACCCGTCATCGGCCCAATCGGTGGCTGAGATTCTCACCAATAAAGGAAACTCTTTCGACCATTCGGATTGAACCGCCTCCAGCACTTCAAGAAGTAAACGGATTCGGTTTTCAAAAGATCCGCCATATTCATCCGTTCTGGTATTCGTTAAAGGCGAGAGAAATTGATGCAGCAAATAACCATGAGCAGCATGGATTTCGAGCACTTGATATCCGGCTTGCTCAGCTCTTCTGGTAGCCATTTTAAAATCAGATATGACTTTCTGGATTCCAGCCTTGTCCAAAGCTGTTGATGCCTTTTCATTGTCATGATAACTAATAGCACTAGGCGCAAAAGTTTCCCAACCGCCTTGATTTTGATCCAATTTTTTGTTGCCATACCACGGAGAAGAGACGCTCGCTTTCCTTCCGGCGTGAGCCAATTGTATTCCCGGAACTGAATCCTGACTGATAATGAATCTGGTAATGGACTGCAGTTTTTTGATATGATCATCACTCCACAATCCCAAGTCACTCGGTGATATTCTGCCTTCAGGAGAAACGGCTGTCGCTTCCTGAATAATTAAACCCGATCCGCCCGTCGCACGGCTGCCAAGATGAACCAGATGCCAGTCATTGGCAAAACCATCTTCAGCCGAATACTGGCACATTGGAGAAATTGCAATTCTGTTTTTGAGTGTGATACTTTTTATTTGTAAAGGAGAAAATAATTTTGAAGACATAAATGCTGGAATATTAATGTTTTAGGCAATATCGCATTAAAACTAAATTTATATGTAGTAAAGTTATTGCTCTCACCCGAAAATAAAAACGAAAAAATCATTAATTAACAAACATTTAAAAGGTTGCTCAAAAATATAGCTCAAATAATAAAATAGAAAATAGTACTTTTGTCCGTCATTAAAGAACCGAAAATTAAAAAATGGAAATAATTATCAAGCTTTCTCAATTTTTATTGAGCTTATCATTACTTATTATACTTCACGAATTAGGGCATTTTCTTCCAGCCAAAGCATTCAAAACCAGAGTCGAGAAATTTTATTTGTTTTTTGACGTAAAATATTCTCTCTTTAAAAAGAAAATTGGAGAAACCGAATATGGTATCGGCTGGCTGCCTCTTGGAGGATATGTGAAAATTTCCGGAATGATTGACGAAAGCATGGACAAGGAACAAATGGCTTTGCCTCCGCAGCCTTGGGAATTCAGATCCAAACCGGCTTGGCAACGTTTAATTATCATGCTGGGCGGTGTAACGGTAAATTTCATACTTGCTTTCATTATATACATAGGGATGGCTTATGCCTATGGTGATTCCTATATTTCAAATGCCGACATGAAAGACGGTCTTTTGATCGAAAATCAGGCAATGATTAATGCAGGGTTCAAATCGGGAGATAAAATCGTAGCTGTTGACGGTGAAAAAATCATTCGTTTTGACAAAGAAATCAATTCAAAAGTTATTTTGGCTAAAGAAGTTGTTATCGAAAGAAACGGCGTGCAGCAAACAATCAAAATGCCGGGCGATTTTGTTGATCAATTGTCAAAATTTGAAAAAGAACCACTGGCAACCATCAGAATCCCATTTGTCATCGGCAATATAGCTGATGAATCGGCAAACCAAAATCTTAAACCAAAAGATATCCTTGTGTCACTAAACGGACAAACCACAAAATATCTGGATCAGGCCAAAGTGATTTTGGAAAGCAATAAAAACAAGTCAATTTCAGCAGTGGTTTTGAGAGATCAAAAACAAATAGCTTTAGACCTAAAAGTAAATAAAGAAGGTAAACTAGGCGTTCAACTTGGTGGTTTAGGCCTTGATTCTTTAGAAAAATTAGGTTATTACAAAATTACACATCAAAGCTACAGCTTCCTTGAATCTATCCCTTTTGGAATTGAAAAAGGAAAAGACCAATTGGTTGGATACGGTAAACAACTGAAAATGATTTTCAATCCGGAAACCAAAGCGTACAAACAAGTAGGAGGTTTCCATGCCATTTACAACATTTTTCCAAGTTCATGGAGCTGGGAAGTTTTCTGGAGCATCACGGCAATTTTATCGATTATGCTTGGAGTTATGAACTTATTGCCAATTCCTGCACTTGACGGAGGGCATGTAATGTTTTTATTGTTTGAAATTGTTAGCGGCAAAAAACCAAGTGACAAATTCCTTGAAAACGCTCAAATGGTTGGTTTTGTACTTCTTATCTCATTGCTTTTGTTTGCTAACGGAAACGACATTTACAAGGCAATTGTAGGCAAATAAAAATATTTAAAAAAAGAGTAGAAATATTTTTGGGAAATTAAAAATTCGACTATATTTGCACTCGCTAAAAAGAGCAACAACTTCCTCCTTAGCTCAGTTGGTTAGAGCATCTGACTGTTAATCAGAGGGTCCTTGGTTCGAGCCCAAGAGGGGGAGCAAACTTTTTTTAGCAAACATACATACCTTTAAGGTGATTCCTCCTTAGCTCAGTTGGTTAGAGCATCTGACTGTTAATCAGAGGGTCCTTGGTTCGAGCCCAAGAGGGGGAGCAAAAAAGACTATCAGCAATGATGGTCTTTTTTCATTTATATACTAAAGGACAAATACCTCTTAGAATAAAATCATATCCTATGAAAAAAATATTTATAATTCTAATGATTGCGTTTGGTGTAAATGCTAATGCTCAGGATGGATATGTTGAAAAATCAATTTTTGGAATACAAACCGGTTTTGGAACAAAAGTAGGGATCTGGGCAAACAATGAACTTAGACTATCAAATAGTATTGCCTTAAGAAGTGAGATTGGCTTAGAAAATGATTTTATGGTTGGCGACCATTATGAAAATACCGGTTTTATTCTTCAGCCAGTTTTGACGTTAGAGCCAAGATATTATTACAATTTAGCCAAAAGGAATTCCAAAGGACAAAATACCGCAAACAATAGCGGAAATTACATTTCAATAAAGACAAGCTATCATCCAGATTGGTTTGTGATTAATTTACCCGATAACGTAACCAAAATAGCCGATTTGGGAATTATCCCTACATGGGGCATTAAACGTCAAATCGGAAGTCATTTCACATACGAGACTGCTGTAGGATTGGGATACAGAATAGTGGATCTGCCCGCAAATTATAGAAATGGAAATATTCAAAATGTAGATGATGGACAAGAAAGACATCAATACATTCCTTATCTAAATATAGGGTTTGGATATATTTTTTAAAAAAACTTATTATTTCAAGAAAACAATTCAAATTTCGAACTACGACAGACTATCAGCAATGATAGTCTTTTTTTTTGCTAAAACACCACATCTTTCATTGCCAAAAGTATTGATGAACAGCACATTATCATTTATTTTTATTTGAAATTGATTTAATAAATCACTAAATTAGTAGTCCGCTAGTTTTGTGCAGTTTATGGAAAATCATTCCATTCATATTGTAAATCACTAAAAATCAAAACACAAACTCATTTCAACTATTAATTTTCTTCGCTATGAAAAAAAGCTCTATTTCTTTTCTATTTATAGTTTTGATTTTGTCTTTGATATGTTGCCAAAACAACAAATTATCAAAGAACGACAACGATCAAATTGACGGTCATCCTGCCTGGATTATGCAAGGCAATATTTATGAAGTAAATGTTCGTCAATACACACCTGAAGGGACTTTTAATGCGTTTGCCAAACATCTTGACCGGCTAAAAGCGATGGGAGTGCAAACAATCTGGTTCATGCCTATTAATCCTATCAGCAAGCTGGACAGAAAAGGCTCTTTGGGAAGCTATTATGCCGTTTCGGATTATACGGCAGTAAATCCTGAATTTGGCACAATGGATGATTTTAAAAAGTTGGTACAATCTATACATGATAAAGGGATGAAAGTTTTAATTGATTGGGTGCCAAATCACACTGGCGCAGATCATCGATGGATTACGCAACATCCCGATTTCTTTGTAAAAGACAGTTCCGGCAAGGCTGCAGTCGCATTTGATTGGAACGATACGAGACAATTGAATTACAAGAATCCGATACTGCAGGACAGTATGGTTCGCGCTATGAAATACTGGATTGAAGACACCAATATAGACGGATTCCGATGTGATGTTGCCTGGAACGTTCCAGCTTCTTTTTGGCGTAAATCGATTCCGGAATTAAAAAAAATGAAGAATGTCTTTATGCTTGCTGAGGGAGACAGCACTTATCTTCCAAAAAGCGGTTTTGATGCAGTTTATCCTTGGCACATGTTCAAAATGATGGAAAAGATAGCCAAAGGCGAAAAAACAGCACTTGCGCTGGACAGTATCAACAAGGAAAATGAAACTTTATATCCCAAAAATACTATTCAAATGTATTTTACAAGCAATCACGATGAAAACAGTTGGAACCACGCCGATTTTGGAACATTTCCCGGAATTATTCACGAACCGTTTGCTGTATTTACCCAAACTATGAAAAACAGCGTTCCTTTGATTTACAGCGGACAGGAAGAACCCGTTTTAAGAGCCTTGAAATTCTTCGACAAAGACCCCATAACATTTAAAAACTTTCAAAGGGAAAAATTCTACAAGACATTATTGAATTTAAGAAAGAACAACGAAGCGCTTTCTGCCAATGCCTCTTTCAAAAAAGTACACTTGGGAGATGACAAAGTCATTTATGCCTATGTGAGAGAAAAAGGGAGCAAAAAAGTTTTAGTAATTCTTAATTTTTCAGCAAACGAACAGATGATATCCATAAAAGATGCTGCCTTGACAGGAAAAGCACATAATGTTTTTAAAGAAAATGAGGAAATCCTAAACTCAAATGAATGGAAAATGAAGCCTTGGGGCTATGAAGTTTTTGAGTACTGATCTAAAAAAATCAATAACAGTTTCTGTTAAGAAATACTATTCTCAAAAAAAGACCATCATTTCAGATGGTTTTTTTTGTTTATACCCGAACTGAACAAAAATAAACACTCCGCTGAATTTTATCAGCCTAATTGCTGTCACTAAACACAAACTACCTATTTTTCAAAGTAATCTTCTTTAAAATTAAACAGCAAAACACTCATTTTCCGTCACCTACTATTTTTAAAATTATTTTAGCGAATGCGAATTCAAAAAAAAAATCAATTTAAAAAATTGGATTTATCAAAAAAAGATTGCCTAAAAAAGAAAATGATATAAATTACAAAATAATCACAGTAATACAATTTTCAGTGATAATAATTTAATAATTTAGCCCTAAACACGGCCCAAAAAGCCATATTACGCCAGAATATTAATTATTTAATACTGAGAAATATGATGAAATTGATGCCACAGCTAAACCCCAAG
>Ga0208398_100257_pt1 | contig 42939 bp, 37 predicted proteins | sample LakWasMe79_HOW10_2_FD_183905 | JGI IMG/M metagenome (GOLD analysis project Ga0208398, IMG submission 183905) | Freshwater sediment methanotrophic microbial communities from Lake Washington under simulated oxygen tension - Sediment Metagenome... | ecosystem: Environmental > Aquatic > Freshwater >...
TGCGCAGCGCACTGGCGGGGCTGCTGCGCAAATGCCAAAGGGGCTCATCGACAGGGGGCTGCCCCATCATCCAAGTGCTGGACTCCGACTGAATACGGCGTCAAGACGGGATGGCCGGACGCTTACGGACAAAAGGCGCCCTTCAAGCTGAAAGACATCTGGGCGCTTCGCGTTCGCCTGCAGATGCAAGGACGAGTTCGCGAGCTCGCCCTGTTCAACCTGGGCATCGACAGCAAGCTTCGCGGGTGCGATCTGGTGGCGCTTCGAGTGAGGGATGTGTGCCATGGCGACCAGATGGCCTCCCGCGCCATCGTCATGCAGCACAAGACCCAGCGCCCCGTGCAGTTCGAGATCACTGCGAGCACGCGTGATGCCCTGCAAACCTGGATCAAGCAGGCCGGCCTGAGAAGCGAGGATTTCCTCTTTCCCAGCCGGTTGCACGAGTCGCCGCACCTGGGCACGCGTCAGTACGCTCGCATCGTCGGGCACTGGGTGAAGGAACTGGGACTCGATCCAGCCGACTACGGCACGCACTCCATGCGCAGGACGAAGGCGACCCTGATCTACCGACGTACCAAAAACCTCCGCGCAGTGCAGCTGCTGCTTGGCCACTCCAAGCTGGAGTCGACTGTCCGATACCTTGGGATCGAAGTCGATGACGCCCTCGAGATCTCGGAACAGACGGAGATCTGAAAAGGCTGCGGCGATCACAACGAAACAGATAGTGGCGTGACAGCCGCAAGCGCTGCGCCCTCCTTCTGGATCGCCGCATCCTGCTCCGTCCGACTTCTAACATCACCGGTTCCACCGGTTGGGGTAAAGGACCGATCCTGGGTGGCGGACTAAACCGCTCTCGCGGTAGCCGCTCCGGCAAGGCTCGTTGCCCCTCGAAGCCGCATTCCTGCCACCGTTGAGCAGCGAGGCATCCCGCCTCGCTCTTCAACAGGAGCAGGATCATGACCGAAGCTGTCTCTCCGCTGCGCCAACGCATGGTCGACGACATGCGCATGCGCAAGCTCGAACCCAAGACGCGTACTGGCTACATCCGCGCCGTGCGCAAGCTCGCCGCCTTCCTCCAGCGCTCGCCCGACACCGCCACTGTCGAGGACCTGCGCCGCTTCCAGCTCTACCTGGTCGACCAAGGCGCCTCGCCCATCACGCTCAACGCCACCATCACCGGCCTGAAGTTCTTCTTTGAGGTCACCTTGGGGCGCGGCGAGCTGATGGCCAAGATGCAGCCCGTGCGTGTGCCGCAAAAGCTGCCGGTCGTGCTCAGCCGCGACGAGGTCGCCCGCTTGATCGCCGCCGCGCCGAACCTCAAGAGCCAGACGGCCTTGTCCGTCGCCTACGCCACCGGGCTGCGCGTCAGCGAGGTGGTCTCGCTCAAGGTCACCGACATCGACAGCAAGCGCATGACGCTGCGGGTCGAGCAGGGCAAGGGCAGCAAGGATCGTTACGCCATGCTCTCTCCCGTGTTACTAGAGCGCCTGCGTGCCTGGTGGCGGCTGGCCCACGCCCAGGGCAAGATGCTGCCGGGCCGCTGGCTATTCCCTGGCATGAATCCGATGGAGTCGTTGACCGCGCGCCAGCTCAACCGCGCGATCCACAGCGCCGCCGAGGCCGCCGGGATCGACAAGCGCGTGTCCATGCACACCTTGCGCCACAGCTTCGCCACCCACCTGCTGGAGCAGAAGGTCGACATCCGCGTGATCCAGGTGCTGCTGGGCCACAAGAAGCTGGAGACCACCGTGGTCTACACCCATGTGGCCACGGAGATCCTGCGTGAGGTGGTCAGCCCACTGGAGGCCGTGCACCCGGCGCCAACGGTCCCATAGCGCGCCGCCATGGCGAACTCCGCCCTGGAGGTCGCCGACATCTTCCGCACCCACGGTCCTGCCTGGCGAGCCGCCCAGCGCGGCCACCTGAGCCTGGGCCAGCTCAGGGTCATGTCGGCCATCGAGCAGTGCCGCAGCGCGGCACTGGGTGGACACGTCTTGCGCTGCGAGGGTTGCGGCACCGACCAGATCAGCTACAACTCCTGCCGCAACCGGCATTGCCCCAAGTGCCAGAGCACCGCGGCCCAGCGCTGGCTGCAAGCCCGGCAGGCTGACCTGCTGCCGGTCGAGTATTTCCATGTGGTCTTCACGCTGCCCGCGCCGATTGCCGAGCTCGCGTATCAGAATAAGTCGGCGATCTACGGCCTGCTGTTCGACACGGCCGCCGAGGTGCTGCAAACCATCGCAGCCGATGCCAGGCACCTGGGCGCGCGTATCGGCGCCACACTGGTCCTGCACACCTGGGGCTCGGCACTGACTCACCACCCGCATGTGCACGGCATCGTGCCTGGCGGTGGACTGGCGCCCGACGGTTCGCGCTGGGTGGCCTGCCGACCGGGGTTCTTCTTGCCCGTGCGTGTTCTGTCTCGACTGTTCAGGCGCCGCTTCCTGGAGGAACTGCAGCGACTGCACGACACCGGGGCACTCAGGTTCTTCGGCGAGCTCGCAGCGTTGGCCGAGCATGTCGCCTTCAGGGACTGGCTCGCGCCGCTGCGCAAGTGCGAGTGGGTGGTCTATGCCAAGCGGCCCTTCGCCGGACCGCAGGCCGTGCTGGCCTACCTGTCGCGCTACACGCATCGCGTGGCCATCTCCAACAGCCGGCTCGTCGCCATGGACGAGCGCGGTGTCAGCTTCCGCTGGAAGGACTACCGCGCCAAGGAGGATTCCAAGGGCAAGGCTCGCCGCAAGACCATGACGCTGGCGCCGCAGGAGTTCATGCGTCGCTTCCTGTTGCATGTGCTGCCCGGTGGCTTCCATCGCATCCGGCACTACGGGCTGCTGGCCAACGGTAATCGGCGTGAGGCGCTGGCGGCGGTGCGCACCGCGCTGCAGGCCAAGGTCGAGACGGCCGCCAACAAACCGGAGACACGGGCGCCCACCTTCGTCTGCCGGCACTGCGGCAAGCCGCTGCTCGTCGTGGAACTCATCGAGCGCGAGCACCCCTCTATTCGAGCGCCACCATCATGAGGACAGGCATCGTGTTCACGCATTTGCACGCTGCGGACCTTGCTCAATGCAAGACTGCCCGGGGTGGGGCTGCGCCGTCGATGCCCATCTGGCCGCCAGCGATCGGTACGGGTAGCAACTCATCGCATGCTGACGGTCGTGATCCGTGCGCGATCCACTGCTCGGCGGCGCTTCCCGCGTTGGACAGCGGCGCGAAGGCGGCGAATCGACGAACTCGCGGCTCCGAATCCCCATAGAGACTGCGACTACGAGCCCCACCGCGACATGCGCCGCGGTTTCCTCCCTCAAGGTTTATCCAACACCAGCCCTCAGACTGGTGTGGTGCGCCGACCTGTGCTGTACGTCGGGCAGGTGTCGGACAAACCTAAACGAAAGCGGCCATTGGGCAAAGAAGGGTTGACCGACGGCTCTCAGCCTCGACCTGCCCGTCGACCTTGACCGATGCTACCTAGTTACCCCTACAGACCTACTCGATCGGGTAGGGAATTCGAGCCTGGCGGGAAGTCATACCCATCGAAGTTGTTGCTCCAAACGGGTTGATGTCCAAAAGTTCGTTGGCGCAGCCAGTAGGCCGCCCCGTGCCCATAGATCAAGGACCTAACACATGCAGGTACACAGACTCTCAGCGCTCAGCGGTGCGTATGCGCTGACATCGGTGCCGAGGATCGACATGGCCCCTGTCAGGCAGGCGCAGATCGGATTGTGCCGCTTCGAGAAGGGCATGCGCAGTCCCTTGCTTGGCATGCGCAGCAGCGCGGCTCATGAACTCGGCTACGTGGTTAGCGGGCGACTGCGCATCGACACGGCTGACGCGAGTTACGAAGTGCGCGCAGGTGATCTGCTTAGCACCAGCCCTGCGCAAGAGCACAGCACCACCGCGCTGGAGGACAGCGAGATCTTCTTCGTACTGCTGGACCCGAAGTAAAGTCTCTGCCATGAGCGATGCCATGGCGCCGAGTTCCAGCCCCTGGATGTGGGTGGGCAAGCTCGCCCCGCCGCAAATGCAGCTGGACGCGGCACCGCGCGAGGCCTTGCTCAAGCGGCTGCGCGACTATCGGCGGATGTCGCTCGTGCTGGTGACCTCGCCGCCCGGATTCGGCAAGACGACCCTACTGGCTCAATGGCGCCAGACTCTGTTGGCCGATCCCTCATCAGGGCCGGTGGCCTGGCTCTCGCTGGACGATGCCGACGCCGATGCGGGGCGATTCCTGGCCTATGTGCTACTGGCGCTCGAAGGTGTGGGGGTGGACCTGCAGGGCCTGTCGCTGCGCGCGCACGACCAAGCGCTCGACGCCGACCCGGAGCGAACGCTCGCCGCCTTGCTACAGGCGCTGGCGCGGCATGGTCAGCGCATCACGTTGATGCTTGACGACTACCAGCGCGCCGCCTGTCCGTCGATTGATCAGGTGCTGTTGACCTTTTTGGAGCGCGGCAGCCGTTGGCTGCAACTGGTGTTGGCAACCCGGGCCAGGCCGCACCTGCCGCTGGCCATGCTGAAGGCACGCGGGCTGGTGCATGAGGTGGACGCGAACGACTTGATTCTGTCCCTGTCAGAGGCCAGCCATATTCTTGGCACCGGGCTGGATCGCGCCGAGCTGGCCGTGGTTCATGCGCGCACGGAAGGCTGGGCGGTTGCCATCCAGCTGACCAAGCTGTGGCTGGAACGAGGCGCGGGCTCTTCCCATGGCCTGCGTGCACTCTCGGGGCGTGTTGCCGAGGTGGCGGAGTACCTGGCCGAACAGATCGTCGAAAGCCTGCCGGACGACGCTCGCGCATTCCTGCTTGAAACTTCCTTGTTGGAGCGCTTCAACGCTGAGCTGGCGGACGTCGCACGTGGCCGGCATGACAGCGCCGAGTTGCTGGCCCGTCTCGCGCCATACGAAGCTTTGCTGGTGCCGCTCGACATCGAGCACAGCTGGTTCCGCTACCACCTGATGCTGGCGGATTTTCTGCGCCCCCGCCTGGACCCGGCGCGGGCGCGGCAAGTGCATCGCGCCGCCGCGCCCTGGCTGGCCCGGCAGGCGGATTGGGTGCTGGCGGTGTCACATGCCTTGCAGGCTCAGGACACCGCGTTGGCGATCGAGCTGGTGCACCAGGCGGGCGGTTGGGAACTCGTGCTGCGCAAGGGCATCCAGTACACCCGCAGCCTGCTGCAGCAGTTTGACGACCTGACGCTGCGCACCGAGCCTGAGCTGCTGCTCATGCAGGCCTATCTGCACGCCAAATTGGGCGACGAGGCGTTGTCGACCGAGTTGCTGCGCCTGGCCGAGGTCGTGATCGCGCCGCGCGAGGCCCCTCAGCTCAAGCGGGACCTGGCCGTCATCAAGACCCTGGTGCATGTTTACTTTGACCTGCTTGCCGAGCCGGGCCTGTGGCCTACCAATTCAGAGTCGGCCAACGCCATGCTGGCAGACGATCCGCTCGGCCAGGCCACCTTGCTGTGCGGTGGTGCGGTGGCAGCGCTGGCCTGGGGGCGCATGGACGACGCGGCGCGAGCTGCGCAAGCCGCGCGCGCGCGCATGCGCGTCGCCGGCAGTTCCTTGGGCGAGAACTACTGTCTCATCCACTGGGCACAAGCCCTCGGCTTCTCTGGGCAAATGCGGGCCTCGCGACAGTATGTCGACGAGGCGTTGGCTCTGGCCGAGGCCAACTTCGGCACCGACAGCACCCTGAAGGCCCTGGTCGGATGTTTCAAGGCCCAGCATTTGTACTGGCAGGGGCAGTGGACCGAGGTGCCCTCCTGGCTGCATGCAGGGCAGGAAACGCTTGAGCATGTCGATGGCTGGCTCGACGTTTTTGCCGCCAACGCGGAGGTCAGCTGGCGCATCGCACTTCGGCAGGAGGGCCTGCAAGCTGCCCTGGCCTTGCTGGACCGCGCCGCCCAATTGGGTCGGCGCCGCAGTCTGGTCCGGCTGAGTCGGCTGGTGCAAGTTTGGCGGGTCGACTTGCTCGCGCAATGTGGCCTGGTGCCACAGGCCCAGCAGGAGGCGGTTGCCGCCAACCTCGAACAGTTGCTGCCGCTGACGCCGCAGCTGCAGCCCGGTCTCGGTATGGACTGGCGCTTCATCGAAGCCGGTGCGCTGGCCCTGGCACGCTTGCAGCTGGCAGCCGGGGCGGCCCAGGCCGCCCAAGTGCGCCTGGAACGAGCTGCGCGCGCGCTGCAGGAGCATGGGCTGGCATTGCCTGCCTGGCGCTTGCGCTTGCTTGCCTTGTTGTCGCGGCGCCGGGCCCAGGACGGCGAGCTCGCGGTGGCCGACATACAGGCGGTGCTTGCACCGCTGCTGCAATCCGGGCTCCATGGTCTCCTGCTGGAAGCCGGGCCGGCCGTGTTGCCCCTGCTGCAGCAGATGGAGGCCGCATTGCCGCCTCAGGCCCTGCTCATGATCACTCAGTTGCGTGGCTGGCAGACGCATCCGCCGCGGCAGCGTGCCCAGTTCAGTGCCAAGGAAGCGCTGGTGCTGGAGCTGCTGGCAGCAGGTCAGGCCAACAAGGCGATCGCGCGCGCGCTCGACATCTCCGAGAACACCGTCAAGTTCCACCTCAAGCAGATCTTCCAGAAGCTGAACGTGGACAGCCGCAGCGCCGCCATCAGTGCGGCCTTGCAGCAGGGCCTGGTGATGCACGGCACCGTGCAGACCCGCAGCTGACCGCGCCACGCCCGCATCGGCCGCGGCGCCCGGCCCTTCTCAGGTCTTGCCCTTAGCAAACCACCCGCATGGGTAGGTTCCTCGCGCCCGGGTAGCGAAGCCTACCCGGAGCGTGCATTGAGCATGCGAGGGCGAATTTCTACATTGCACTCAGCCCGCAGCAATCCGGTGTTGCCAGCTCCTCCCGCTTCTCCAGAAACAAGGAATACGTGCAATGTCTCTCTCTACATTTCCAGGCCGCTTGGCCCTGCTGAGTTCAGCACTCGTGATGGCTTGGCCTCTTGCCGCCAGCGCACAGACCGATGCGTCCACCAAGGATGCAGAAACGCAAGAACTCGAAAGGCTCGGCACTGTCGTGATCCAGGCGCGCGGCCGCACCGAGACGCTGCAAAGCGTGCCCATGTCGGTGAAGGCCTTCTCGTCCAGGGCGATCGAAGACGCCGGCATCCGCAAGCCGGGCGATTTCGTGGCCATCACGCCGAACCTCTCGCTGGCGGAGACGCAGTCGGTCGGGACCTCTTTCATGACCATCCGCGGGCTGTCTCAGGTACGCAATGGCGAGGCGCCGATGGCGGTGGTGGTGGACGGCGTGATCCAGGCCGACGCGAAGCAGTTCACGCAGGAGTTGTTCGACGTGCAGAGCATCGAGGTGCTGCGCGGTCCGCAGGGCGCGCTCTATGGGCGCAATGCCTCCGGCGGTGCCATCCTGATCCGCACCAAGCAACCCGGCAATCAAAGCAGTGGTTTTGGTCAGCTCACATTCGGCAGTGGTGGCGAGAAGATCCTGCAAGGCGCGCTCAGCGGTGCTCTGGTGGAGGATCGCCTGTTCTTCCGCCTGGCCGGCAGCGCCACCGACCGCAAGGGCTACTTCGACAACCCGGGGTTGGGCCGCAAGGCAGATAGCTACCGCGACCAAACCCTTCGCGGGCTGCTGAGCTGGAACGTCACGTCGGCACTGACTTTGGACTTGCGTACCAACTTCGTCCGAGATCGTGCCGGCGGCGGCAATTTCCAGTACCAGCCCACCCATCTGAAATCGGACTGCACTGCCGACGAGGCGAACGCCTTTGACTTCACGCGCCTGGATCCGAACGTTGCGTCCAAGATCTTCTGCGCCAACAACTTGGGGCGCAACACGCGCGACATGGACGAGGTAACCCTCAAGGCAGACTACGACCTGGGCTTTGCCGCGTTGACCGGCATTGCCTCGCACAACAAGATCAATGAGTACCTGGCTGCGGACCAGTTTCCCTATACCGCCACGCGCAATCTGTTTGGCATGTTTGACGGCACGCAGACCCAGTTCGTCGAGACCAGCAGTGACTCGGTGGAAGTGCGGCTGACCTCGCCCACCCGCAAGGGACTGCGCTGGATGGGCGGCGTCTATGGCTTGCGCACCAAGCGCTTCATCTCCACCACCACGGGTTCGGACCTGGGCAAGGGCGTCGACTTCATCAGCTACGACCCGGCCTTTGCCAGCCTGAGCAATCCCACCCTCAGCTGGTTTGCGGACCACAACCGCAACACCGCCTCGGCCGTGTTCGGCAACGTGGATTACGACCTCAGCCCCAAGGTCGAGGCCTCGCTGGCCCTTCGCTACGACCGCGACGAGCGCGAGCAGACGGTCGACGCTCGCCAGTCGGTGGGCCTGCCGGCGGGCTGCAGCAACGCCGATCCGGCCGCCTGCACCAAGTCGGCGACCTACAGCGCCATGCAGCCCAAGATCTCGCTGCGCTACAAGGCCGACGATGGGTCGCTGAGCTACGCCTCATTGGGCAAGGGCTTCCGTTCCGGGCAATTCAACCAGAGCGGGGTGGGGGCGGCGGCGGCAGGCGCCACGCCGCCGGTCAATGGCGTGAAGGACCAAATCGGCGCCGAGATCACCAAGTCCTTCGAACTCGGCTACAAGACTTTGCTGCTGGGCGGTGCGCTGCAGCTGAACACGGCGGTGTTCAAGACCGAGGTCAGGAACGCCCCGTACTTTGTCTTCATCGGCTCGGTGGGTGCGCAGGTGCTGGTGCCGTTGGACAAGGTCAGCCTGACCGGCGGCGAGATCGAGGCGGTGGCGCACCTGGGCTCGGCGCTGGATGCCTATGCCGGCCTGGGCGTCACCAGCAGCAAGATCAAAGCCTATGAGGTGAATCCTGCCGCGGTGGGCAAGCAGGCACCCTATGTGCCCAAGCTGAGCGCCAACCTTGGCGCGCAATACCGCTATGCCATCAGCCCGGGGCTGAACTTGACGCTGCGCGGTGACCTGATGCTCAAGGGCAAGCAGTACTGGGACCCCGAGAACAGCCTCGCCCGTGACGACGTGATCCTGCTGAATTTGCGTGCGGCACTTGAAGATGCCAAAGGCAAGTGGTCCGCCGCGCTGTCGGTCAACAACGCGACCAACAAGCTCTACAACGCCGAGTGGGTGTCGGGCGGTTTCACCGCACCGGCGCTGCCGCGCGTCGTGCGTCTGGATCTGCGCCACAACTTCTGAGCGGCGTCTGCGCGCCCATACCATCATGACCATCCATATTGCGACCGACGTCGGTGGCACCTTCACCGATCTGGTGCTCTACGACTACGACCCCCATAGCCTGCGCGGCGAGTTGCGCACGCTCAAGGTCGATACCACGCCCCCGCAGTTTGAGCAGGGGGTTCTCAACGCCATCCTGCGCAGCGGCGCCGATCTCTCCCAGGTGGCCATGCTGGCCCACGGCGCGACTGTGGTGATCAATGCGCTGACCGAGCGCCGCGGCGCCAAGACCGCGCTGATCACGACGCGCGGTTTCCGTGACGTGCTGGAGATCGGCCGCGGCAACCGGCCCGATCTTTTCAACCTCAACTTTGTCAAGCCGGTGCCCTTTGTGGAGCGCTATCTGCGCCTGGAGGTGAGCGAGCGCACCACCCACCTGGGCCAGGTGCAGACGCCGGCGGCCTGCGACGAACTGCCGGCCATCGTCGAGCACCTGCGCCGCGAGGGTGTGGAAGCGGTGGCCATCTGCTGCCTGCATGCCTATCGCAATCCGCAGAACGAGGCCGCCATTGCGCGGGAGCTGCGCCGCCTGATGCCGGAGATCCCGGTGGTGGCGTCGCACGAGATCAGTCGGGAATGGCGCGAGTACGAGCGCAGCAATACCACCGTGGCTTCTGCATACGTGTCGCCGGTGGTGCGCAAATACGTGCAGGCCTTGCAGGCCGCCATCGGCGAGCAGGGCTTCGACGGCCATCTGTACCTCATGCAGTCCAATGGCGGCATGACCAGCAGCGCCGGCGCCATTGCCAACCCGGTGTCGATGGTGGAGTCCGGGCCGGCCAGCGGCATGCTGGCGGCGCAGGCGCTGGGCCAGTTGATCGGTGAGTCCAATCTGATCGCGCTGGATGTCGGTGGCACCACCGCCAAATGCACGCTGATCCATCGAGGCATGGTGCCGGTGACCACCGAATACCACATCGAGCGAACGGCCAAGCATCCCGGTTACCCGATCCAGACCGCAGTGATTGATCTGGTCGAAATAGGGCAGGGTGGCGGATCGATTGCCAGCGTCGACGCGGGCGGCCGTATCAAGGTAGGGCCCCAGAGTGCGGGCGCGCACCCCGGCCCTGTGGCCTATGGCCGAGGCGGCGACAAGCCCACCACCACCGACGCCAACCTGCTGCTGGGCCGCATCGATGCGCAGCATTTCCTGGCCGGTCAGGTACGGCCCGATCTGGAAGCGGTGACTGCGGCCTTTGCGCAAGTGGGGGCGCCGCTCGGGCTGGATGGTCTGGAAACGGCCCGCGGTGTACTGCGTCTGGCCAATGCCAATATGGTGAACGCGCTGAAGCTGGTGTCCACCAACAAGGGCTATGACCCACGCGACTTCGCGCTGATGGCCTTTGGCGGCGGAGGTGCTCTGCATGCGCTGGAGCTGGCCGAAGAACTGCGCATTCCACGCGTCATCATCCCGACCAATGCCGCGGTGTTCTCGGCCTGGGGCATGTTGCTCACCGACATACGCCGCGACTACACCCTGACGGCGTTGTGCGCACTGGGGCCAGATGTGGCTGCGACGCTAGGACGGCAGTTCGCCGAGATGCAACAGCGTGCACGGCAAGACTTCGCGGCCACCGGCATGAACGAAGCGGAGATGACATTCGCGCACTATGCCGACCTGCGCTACATGGGCCAGGAGCACACGGTGAAGGTGCCTGTCGACCTCGCGGCACTGGGACAGCAAGGCGGCGTGGCTTCGCTCGCCGACCGTTTCCACGCCGATCATGAGACGCGCTACACCTACCGGCTGCCCGCTGCCGGCATCGAGGTCGTCAACTTCCACTTGGTCGCCAGCGTGCATGTGGTCAAACCCAAGCCGCAGCTACGACCCGCTGGCAAGGCCCACGTCGACGACACCGTCGTGGGCAGGCGCCAGGTCTACTTTGAGCACCATGGTGAATTCAGCGCTGCCGTGCATGACGGGGCGCGCCTTGAGCCCGGCATGCAGCTGCGTGGACCGGCTGTGGTGCAGGACGCCGCTTCGTCCCTGGTGCTGCCTCCACGGCATTCGCTCAGCGTCGACTCGTACGGCAACTTCATCATCGATCTGCAGTTCGACGCCGCACAGGAGGCCGCATGAACGTCCAGAACATTGCCATGGCGCAGGCGACGCGCTTCGACCCGGTCACTCTGCAGGTCATCAAGGATGCCCTGACCGCCATCGGCCAGGAGATGTTCCAGGTCATGATCCGCACGAGCATGAGCCCCATCATCTACGAGACCACGGACTTTGCCGTGGGCCTCACCGATGCGCGCGGCGAACTCATCGCGCAGGGCAATGGCGTGGCGGGCTTTCTCGCCACGCTCGATACCGCGGTGCAGAGCGCTCTGCAGCACCATCCGGCCGCCAGCTTGCGCGACGGCGACGTCATCATCACCAACACGCCTTATGAAGGCGGCGGCACCCACCTCTCGGATGTCCTCATCATCGTGCCCATCCTGTTCGATGGCGAGCTGGTCGGTTTCTCCGTCAATAAGTCTCACTGGACCGAGATCGGCGGCAAGGACGCAGGCAGCGTTTCGACCACGGCGCGCGAGATCTATCAGGAGGGTCTGCACCTGCGCTTCGTAAAGCTCTACGAGGCGGGGCGCCTGAACCAGAGCCTGGTGGACGTGATCGCTGCAAATGTCCGCATGCCCGAGCAGACCTTGGGCGACATGCATGCGGGCGTGGCCGCGGCGCGCACTGGCGAGCGGCGCGTTCAGCAGCTGTTCCGGCGCTATGGTGCCGACACCGTCGGTTTTGCGATGGGCGATCTGCTGGACTATGGGGAGCGGCTGACGCATGCACAGCTGAAGTTGCTGCCCGAAGGCGTCTACGAGGCCGAAGACCTGCTGGAAGAGGATGGACTTGGCAACGGGCCGTTCAAGCTCAAAGTCAAGGTCACGATTGCCGGCGGCCGCATGACGGCCGACTTCAGCGGCACGTCGGCGCAGGCACCCGGCCCGATCAACTCGACCCGTACCGCCCTGGTGACGGCCGTGCGTTGTGCGCTGAAGGCCGTTACCGATCCTGACATCCCGGCCAACGGTGGCTGCTTCCGCCATGTGGACATCGTCTGCCCCGAGGGCACCGTGATCACGGCGGCCAGCCCGGCGCCAGTCTCGATCTACTACGAATCGCTGGTGGCCGTGATCGAGTTGGTGTGGAAGGCCCTGGCTCCTGCCATGGCGGAACGCTTGCCGGCCGGGCATTACCGCAGCGTCGGCGGCACCTTCCTGGCGGGTACGCACCCTGACAGCCAGCAGTTCTATGTGCTGGGCGAGCCGCTGCTGGGAGGCTGGGGTGCGGGGCACGACCGCGACGGCCTCAACGGCATGTTCTGCTGCGCCAACGGCGAGACCTACAACATCCCGGTGGAGCTGGCCGAGAGCCGCTACGGCGTGCAGATCGAGCAATACGCCTTCCATCAAGAGGCGGGTGGCGCCGGTGAATTCCGCGGCGGCCGCGGTGTCGTGCTCGACTACCGGCTGAACTCGGACGAGGGCTTCCTGACCGTGACCTACAGCCGAACCGAGAGCCGGCCATGGGGACTGCTGGGTGGCGCCGAGGGCAGCTCCAACCGCGCCGAGATCCATCGTGCCGACGGCAGCATCGAACGTCGCACCATGGACACCGGAGTGAGTGTGAAGGCCGGGGAGCTGATCCGCATCGTCACGGGCCATGGCGGCGGCTATGGGGATCCGCGCCGTCGCAGCCGTGCGGCGATCGAACGCGACCTGCGCGACGGCTATATCAGCGCCGCGCAGGCGCTGGCCGACTATGGCTACCGCCCTTGAGGCGTTGACGGAGCAATCGAGCATGCAAGAAGATCAAGATGCCGTGCGCCTGCGCTGGCTCAATCCGATCGGCTTCCACACCTACAACCAACCTATTGCCGAGCTGCTTGAGAGCATCAAGCAGCCCGCGACCGAGGTGGAGGTCGTGTCCCTGGAACTGGCGGCCTCGCCCTCGCACCTGGAGTACCGCAGCTACGAGGCGCTGATGTCGCAGGGCATCGTGGCCAGCGCGCGTGACGCCGACCAGCGCGGCGTCGACGCGATGGTGATTGGCTGCTTTTACGACCCGGCCCTGGAGGATGCCCGCGAAATATCCGGCGCCACGACGGTGGTGGCGCCCTGCCAGGCATGCCTGGGCGTCGTGGCGCAGCTGGCCAATCGTTTTTCCATCCTGGTGGGGCGGCACAAATGGGTGGAGCAAATGCAGGAGCGCGTGCGTGCCTATGGCATGTCAGATCGGTTGGCCTCGTTTCGTTCGCTGGAGATGGGGGTGGACGAGTTCCAGCAGGACCATGCGGTTACCCGCGCGCGCATTCTTGAGGAGGCCTACCGGGCAGTGAAGCAGGATCGCGCCGAGGCCATCGTGCTGGGCTGCACCCTGGAGTTCGGTTTCTTCCAGGAGGTGCAGCGCGAGATCGGTGTGCCGGTGATTGATGCGGTGGTCGCCCCCTTCAAGCTCGCGGAGCACCTGGCGCAGCTGAAGCGACGTTTCGGCTGGACCCCCAGCCGGGTGTGGAGCTGCGAGCCGCCACCCGAGCAAGAGCTGCAGCGCTTTGGTCTGTTCCAGGCGCCCCCGGCGCTGCGCGGCCGGCGCTTCTGATCCCCATCACTGGAGTAAATGCGTATGAAGAAGTCAATCGACGAGGCACAGCTGAGCTGGGTCGGTCTGGCCACCATCTGGTTCGGCGGCATGATCAGCGTGCCTTCGCTGCTGATCGGCAGCACCCTGGTGGCCGGACTGCCGTTCTGGGATGCCTTGCTGGCTGGCCTCCTTGGCTTCACGGTGGTCGTCGTCTTTATGAGTCTGGAAAGCGTGGCCGCGGTGGAGCAGCGTCTCGACACCGTCGAGCTGGCCTCAGCTGCCTTTGGCCGCAATGGTGCCAGGCTGGTGGTGGGGCTGGCGCTGGGCGTGTCGTTGCTCGGCTGGTTCGGCGTGCAAAGCGGTGTCGCCGGTGGATCGATTGCCAAGATCGGCCAACTGGCTTTTGGCTGGCAGTTGTCGGCGGCCTGGGCGTCGTTTCTGATCGGCCTGTTGATGATGCTGACGGCGGTGTTCGGCTTCAAATACCTGAAATGGCTGAACTATGTGGCGGTGCCCTGCAAGGTGGCGCTGGTGGTGTACGCGGTGACTCTGGCATTTCAAAGCCAGGGTTTCGAGGTCATCACACGCTATCGGCCGGATCCGGCGCACAAGCTGGACTTCGCCACCGCCATCGGCCTGTCCATCGGCTTCTTCTCTGTGGGTGGCGTGATCTCTCCCGACTATGCGCGCCACGCGCGCACGCGCCTGGATGCGGTGCTGGGCTCGGTGCTGGGCCTGCTGCCCGCGGCGCTTGGCCTGGCTGCATGCGGCGCCATGCTGGCCATCATCCAGAACACCTACGACATCGTGGAGATCTACGCCAAGCTGGGCATGCCCGTGCTGGCGCTGAGCGTGCTGATCATCGCGACCTGGACCACCAATGTAATGAACGCCTACTCGTCGGGGCTGGCCATCAACCAACTGCTGCACTGGCCCGAGCGTCGGCGTCAGCTCGCCACCTTGATGGCCGGCGTGCTGGGATCGTTGCTGGCTGCATCCGGAATTCTGGGAAGCTTCATGAGCTTCTTGATGCTCCTGACCGTCACCATTCCCCCGATTGCCGGTGTGCTGGTGAGCGACTACTGGATTGCGCGCACTTATCAGCGCGGCAGCTCACCCCGCTACAACGCCCATGGCATGCTGGCCTGGGCGGGCGGGGTGGCGTCAATGCTGCTCGTCTCGCACCCGCTGCGTTCGGTGCTGGGCATCATCGTGGCGGCTGCCGTCTACTACGCCTTGAGCCGCCTGCGGCCCCAGGTCGCCCTGGACGCGGTGGCATGAGTTGCGCTGGATTGGCGGCGCGCCCGACGGGCCTGGCCGTGGCAATGGCGGAGTGGTACGGGCGCCATTTGGCGGGGTTGCAGGCGCGCGCCGAGGCGGCGCTGGCACGCTGCGGATATGACGCAGTGCTGATCGCGGCTGGCATCGAGAAACATGCCTTCCTGGATGATCGTCCCTATCAGTTTCAGGTCAATCCGCTCTTCAAACTATGGCTGCCGCTGACAGCGCATCCCGGCAGCTGGCTGGTGCTCCGGCCGGGCCACAGGCCCAAGATCGTCTACCACCAGCCGGATGACTACTGGCATGTGCCGCCCGCCGACCCTAAAGGATTTTGGGTCGAGCACTTTGAGCTTGTCTTGATACGCCAGCCTGAGGAAGCACTGCAGCATCTCCGCCTGCCCGGACGCCTGGCCATCATCGGCGAGGCAGATGCAGCGTTGGGCGACTGCGTGCCCAACAACCCGCCGGCGCTCCTGAACATCCTGCATTACCAGCGTGCGGTCAAGAGCGACTACGAACTGGCGCAACTCCGTGCCGCCCAGCGACGCGCTGTGCCGGCGCACCGCAGCGCCAAGGCAGCCTTCCAGGCAGGGGCCTCGGAGCGCGACATCCACAGCGCCTATCTGGCCGCCAGCGGCCACACGGACCGCGATCTGCCCTATGCCAATATCGTTGCGCTCAACGAGCATGGCGCCATGCTGCATTATCAGCACCAGGACCTTGCCCCGCCGGCCGCATCACGCGCCTTGCTGATCGATGCTGGCGCCGATGTGAACGGCTACGCCGCGGACATCACCCGCACCTGGTGCGGCACCGACGAGCGCTTTGACGCCTTGCTGGCCGCGATGGAGCGGGTCCAGTTGGCCCTGGTGGACGAGGTGCGTGCTGGCGTCGACTACCGCGACATTCATCTGAGTGCACATCGACGAATGGCTGAACTTCTGAGCACGCAGGGCATTGTGAGGATGAGCCCGGAAGCCTTGCTGGCGGAGCGCGTCACCAGCACCTTCTTCCCGCATGGCATCGGCCATCTGCTGGGCCTGCAGGTGCACGACATCGGAGGCTTGATGGCCGACGACGTCGGTACGCTCGCGCCCCGGCCCGAGGGCCATCCGCATCTGCGCATGACTCGCAAATTGGAGCCGGGCATGGTGCTGACGATCGAGCCAGGGCTCTACTTCATACCATCGCTGTTGAAACGCTTGGCGACGACGCCTACCAGCCGTTGGGTGAATTGGGGCCTCGTTCAGCACTTGGCACGCTTCGGCGGGGTGCGCATCGAGGACGATGTTGTGTGTGCTGCCGACGGGGCGCCGGAGAACATGACGCGTGATGCCTTTGCTTTGGCTGATGCATCGGAAAGCTGAGGCTGGCGACACGCGAAGCACGCAGATCCACAACTGACAAGCGGCGACCGCTTTGTTGAGGCAGGTGCCAATCTGTCACGAATCTTGGCCGGTGCTACTTTGGGTCCTATATGTGCTATGCAATCTATCCAGGCAGAGAGCACGGTTTGGCTTTCAAGTGCCAGCTTGGCAGCGAGTGCGGCCTTACGCGGTCGACCCGTGAACTCACGGTCAACGCTCTCAAGCCGACCGTCGGTGCGGCTGCCAGGACTGGCCCGTGTAACCGCAATGTGAGGTACTGCAGACGCTCTCGGCACGGGTTCCGAGGGCGCACCATTCACCAAACATAGGCGGCGCGCAGCGAGCCGCTGCCCACGGCGCCCCCGGTGCTGCCTTTGCTGACGCCCACACCCGGCGCCACTGTCCAGCCGCTGTCGCCCACCGCGATGGCGGCGCGGAGTTGCGCGGCGCGCAGGGCGCTGCCGTCGAGCAGCCGGTCCTGCGCCACTTCGCCGGTCAGCGCCACCCGGTCGTTGACCCGCACCGTCGTGCCCAGCAACTGGCTCTGCACCAGCGCCGCCTCGTCGCGGTTGACGCCCGTCACCTGCTGCGCGGGCGTGAGCAAGCCGCCGAGCAGGCCACCGCCGGGCGTTGCCGCGCTGCTGGCCTGCGTGACGCCGCTGTAGCGGCTCTTCTGAGCTGCGGCGTAGACCGTCACGCGGTCGGTGGCGGCGTACGCGACACGCACACCCAGGCCCCGGCCTCTCAAGTGCTGCGAGACCGTCGTGCCGGGGCCGCTGCTGTTGACCGTGGTGGTGGTCGATCGCGCCTCGCGCCGGGTGGCGTCGACGCCCACCTGCCATTGCGCACCGATGCGGCGGTCGACGCTGGCTGTGAAGTCCTGCTGCCGCAAGCGATCGCCGTCGCGGCGGTAGGCCGCGCTGACGCCCGCTTGCCAGCGTTCACCAACCCAACCGCCACCGACAAACGCCTGACGGTTCCGGGAGGCCGGGGTCGCCGTGCCACCTTGAACCGTAGTCTGGCCCAAGCCCACTTGCACCCAAGCGTGCTGACCGATCGGCTGGCTCAAGGCCATCGCCGTCTGGCGGTTGCCCTGTGCGTCGCGTTGCGCGACCGCGCTGAACGCCCGACGGTCGGCACTCGGTGCCGCCCCTTTGGCGTGAAGGACCAGGGGCATCGCCAGGGCGGCCGAGGCGATGAGGCGGGTGGACAGGCGCGGGTTCATCAAAAACTCCATTGTTTTGGTTGAGGTGGTGCTGGCGTTTCCAGCCCCTTCCACTCAACAACGACCGGCACGCGTCGATCCTTCCAGCAATGCCACGAAAAACCGTTGGGGCGGCTGAAACCCGATGACGCCGCGCCAAGGCGCAGGGCAGCCCGAAGGCTGCCCTGTGGGGCCGGCTTCCGCGGAAGCCGGTGGTTCGAGGTGCGGCGTCGATCAGCGCTGGACCGAGCCCTGGGCCGAGGCGTTCACCGAGGCCGAACGGCCCTGGCGCGAGGCTTCGGCCTGCGCGCTTCCCGACGCCTGGGCATTGCGCGTGGCGGGCTGGCCGTTGGCGTTCGCACCGCCGTTGCCCGAGCGGGCCGGCGTGGCCGTCGCGGCCGCCGTGTTGCCAGTGGTGGCGGTGTTACTGGCGGCCGTAGAGCCGGTCGTGGCGTCCGTCAAGGCCGGTGCGGTCGTGTTGCCACTGGTGTTGCCGGTCGCGTTGCCGGACGAGGTGCCGGTGAAAGTGCCGTTGAGGGTGCCGCCCTGCACAGCCTGGGCCGCACCGGCCATGCCGCCGGCTTGGGCCGACGTGGCGCTGGCCGTGCCTTGCAGCGACGACAAGGCGCCCGACACCGCTCCCGACAAAGCGCCTTGCGCCGTGCCCTTCACTGCCTGGGCCTGGCCCTGCGCTTCGGACTTCAGACCCGTGGCGGCGGACTTCAAACCTTCAGACGAGCCTCGCACCGTGGACTGGGCAACCGACGTCAGTTCAGTGGACTTACCGGCTGCACTGTCCTTTAGTGCACTGGCGGAGTCGCGGGCTGTGCTGGCCGCCTCTTGCAGCCGCGAACCATCGGCGGTGGCACTGCCATTGGCCTTACCGGTCGCCGTGCCGGTCGTGGAACCAGTGACGCCCATCGGGCGAGACAGCGTGGCGTCGAGCCCGCCAGTAACGCCACCGGCAGCGCCGCCAGCGAAGCCCCCGCCCAACCCGCCGCCCAGCAGGCCGGCGGCATGGACCTGGGCCGTCAGGAGGCCGGCGGCCAACACCACGGTGGCCTTCAGGGTGGTAGCACGGAAGGAAGAGGTCTTGAACATGGTGAATCTCCAGCGTTGTGGGGTTGAAGGTCCGGCGATTCCGGCCCTATCACCTGGAACAACGAACGCTGCGGCGACTTCCTTCCACCGCCACTTGTAACCCTTTGCATCAGCGGCGCTGCCGGGCCTGCAGTTGCGCCGGCACCACCCGCAGGTCCTCGCCCACCAGGCCGCGGCCGTAGACCGGATCGCGCCCCGGCGCGCCCAGGTCCACCGCCTGGGCCGCGAGCTTGTCCAGGGCGGCGGCGGCGGCTTGCACATCGGGCGTGCGCAGCTCGGCGGCCAGCAGCCCGGCCACCAGGGGCGCGGCGAAGGAAGTGCCACGAGCCACCGCGTAGCCGCCACCCATTTGCGCCACCGCCATGTCGGCGCCCGGCGCGGTCCACATCACCTGCGGGCCCTGCGCTGCCTCCGGCAGCACCTTTCGCGAAGCGTTGACGCCACTGACGCCGACCACCCCCAGGTAGGCCGCCGGGTAAAGAGGCGGCGCGGCCGGTCCATCGTTGCCCACGGCGGCGACGACTAGGTGCCCCCGCTGGACCAGCGCGGCGACGCCGCGGGCCAGCAGTTCGTTGGGTGGCCCGACCAAGCTGACGTTGATCACGGCCACCCGCTCGCGCGCCATCCAGGCCAGGGCTCGCACCACGGCCTCGGCCGAGCCGCCGTCGGGCTGGTCGCAGTACACATCAGCGGCCATTAGCTCGGCCTGGCGCAGCGCACCGTCGAAGCCGCGGTCATGGCCCACCAGCAGCGACGCGACCGCCGTGCCGTGCGGGCTGGGCAGGTTGCGCCCGCCGCAGCCGAAGCTCGACCCACCGGCCGGCTTCAGCGCCGGGTGCCGCCGGTCAACGCCGCCATCGACGAGGCCGACGCGCAGCGGCCCCGTGGCCTTGGGTGCGGCGCCCGTCGTAGCCGCGCCGACATCGCCGCTGCGGCCGTACAGGTGGTTGAAGTCGGCCTGCAGGTCGGGTTGGGCGCCCTGCAACTGGGCCAACGCGCGGGCCGTGTCCAGTCCGTTGGGCACGCGCAGCACGACGGTGCGCAGATCCAGCTCGGGCAGGTTTTCTTCGCGCAGCGTCGTCAGGCCCAAGGCCGCGGCGGCGTTCAGCGCGGCGGGGCTGGGTGAGATGAGAACCAGCTCCTGCCGGCGGATGAGCTCGCCGCGCGGGTCGGTTTCGATGCGGTCCGGGTAACGGCGCAGCAGGTCGCGCGCACCGGCGCTGCGCTGCTCGACCAGGTTGGTCGCCGCGGGCAGTAGGTCGGGCAAGGGCGCGAGCGCGCGGTCGACCAGGCGGTTCACTGGGCCGATCAAGCCGCCGCCGGTCGGCAGTTGCGGCAGGCGGATCTGGGCGGCGGCCGGCGCCAGTGCGGTGGCCAACAGAACAGCGGACAATTGCTTCATGGTGATAAAAATAGGGGCATCGGCAGATTAACGAGTGAGCCGGGGAAGAGAATCCACAGCTGGACCGTTGTCAGGGTACAGATGCCTCAAGACCTCCCCGCACTCCGGCAGGAGATCGCCGCCTTGCTGCCGCGCCTGCGGCGTTTCGGCCGCACGCTGGCCTACCGGCAGGAAGACGCCGATGACCTGGTGCAGATCGCCGTCGAGAAGGCCTTGACGCGCACCGAGCAATGGACGCCGGGCACGCGCCTGTACAGCTGGATGTTTCGCATCATGCAGAACGCCTGGATCGACGAAGTGCGGGCCCGCGAGCGGCGAGGCCAGACCTTCCTGCCGGAAGAAGAAGGTGAACAGGTGGGCGACGGCAGCACCAGCGGCTCGCCGCTGGACGCCGTCCTCGTGCGCAAGGCGGTGGCGCAGTTGAGCGAGGAACACCGCACGGTCGTCGGCCTGGTGCTGGTGGAAGGCCTCAGCTACCAGGAGGCCGCCGAGACGCTGGGCGTGCCCGTCGGCACCGTGACCAGCCGCGTCGCCCGCGCCCGCGAGGCCTTGCAGAACCTGTTGGGAGAGTGGCCATGAACCTGAACGACGAACAACGACAGGCCGAACGGCGCCGGCTTGCAGCCGCTTTCGATGGCGTGCTGGTGGAGCCGATCCCGCCCCGGCTAAGCGCCTTACTGCAGGAGCCGGTCGCGGCGACGGCCGGCGGGACGGCCCAGGTGGTCGACCTAGCATCGGCGCGGACGCAGCGCCGTTCGATGAACACCTGGATGGCCTGGGGCGGCATGGCCGCCTCGCTGGTGCTGGGCACGGTCATCGGCACGCGCCTGCCCACCGAGGCCCGCTCTGACGGCCGAGCGCTTGCGCGTGGTCCGCTGGCCCAGGCCCTGAATACGCAGCTGGCAAGCGCTCCGCCAGGCGATGTCGCCGTGCCGATCAGCTTCAAGGCCAAGGATGGCCGGTGGTGCCGCAGTTTCACCACCGCCCAGAACGCCGGCCTCGCCTGTCGCGATGCCGATGGCGCCTGGGCGCTACAGGTGCTGGCGGCGGCCACGCCCACGACCGGTGGACTGCGCCAGGCTGCGACCGCGCTGCCGCCGGCAGTGTTGAGCGCCGTGGATGCCGCGATCGCCGGCGAGGCCTTGAACGCCGAACAGGAGAAGTCCGCGCGTGACCGAGGCTGGCGCTGATGCCCGTGTACACAAACTAGGGGGGAAGCTCGACCGGTGAAGGGCGTTGAACCCGCAAGCCAACGACCACTTCGCAACATGTTCGGTTCGTTTACACCTTGTCGACACACAGCGACGGCGTGACTGGACAAAATGGAAACGCTGAGCGGTTGTCTGACGCGCGGCCGCAATGGCGCTGCTCATGCGGGACTGACGCAGCAGGCGACCGCGACCAGGAGACTACACAGCGATGCCCGCGCGTCCCGAAGCCCGGGCCGAAGACACCCGTTCGCCTTCGCCGCGCAAGTGGGTCGTGAGTTCCAGTTCGCGCGAGCCGCGGCCGGTAATTTAGGGCCATGCGGCAACCAGCGGCCGGCGAGTAGCCGGTCTCGAAGGTAAAGAAGTTATGAAGCCGGCATGCGTCGAACAACCGCTAACCGCTGCTGCTGACGGTCAGTTGGCGCGCGGCGAACGACTCAGATCAGCCTAATGAAAAATTCGAGCGCCAATGCACCAAATGTCCACTAGTGTCCGTCAAAGGCTTCGTCCCTCACCCACCTCTTCGTGCGTCCTTCCGTCGCGGATGTGATAAAGCCGTTTGAAGGTCGGGATGATTTTCTCGTCGTGCGTCACCACGATGATGGCGGTGTGGTACTGCACTGCCATCTGGTTGAGGATGCGCACCACGGCCAGTGCGCGTTCGCTGTCCAGTGGTGCCGTCGGTTCGTCCGCAAGGATCACCGGCGGTCGATTGGCTAGCGCGCGTGCGATCGACACCCGCTGCTGCTCGCCGCCGGACAGCTCCGAAGGCTGCGCGCCGGCACGGTGGTCGACGTCCAGGGCCTTCAGCAGTTCGCGGGCGCGTGTCCGGGCCTCGGCGTTCGACCGCCCTGCCAGCATCGGCAGCAGGGCCACGTTGTCGGTCACGTCGAGGAACGGGATTAGGTAGGGCGACTGGAAGACGAAGCCAATACTGTCCCGACGCAGAGCGCGCAGGTCCGGGATCTTCCAGCCATCGTCGTAGATGGTCTCCCCGCCAATCGTCATCCTACCGCCGCTAGGCTCTATGACCGCGCCCAGACACTTCAGCAGCGTGCTCTTGCCCGAGCCTGACGGGCCGATCAGGCCCACCACTTCTCCGGGCGCCACTGTCATATTTACGTCCTTCAGAGCGTCGACGGCGGTGTCGCCCTCGCCGTAGCGCTTGCGAAGATGCTCGATGCGGATGCCAATTTGGCCCACCTCAACCTCCGATCGCCGCCGCCGGATCGACCTTCAGCGCGATCCGGATCGCCAGCGTGCTGGCCAGCGCGCAGATCACCACCACTGCCACCAGCCCGCGCACCGCGTCGCCCGGCTCCAGCAGCACGTACTTCGGGAAAATGGGCGCCCAGAAGGTCGCCGCTACTTTCCCGACGACGAAGCCGATTAGGCCCAGACCCAAAGCCTGCTGCAGGATCATCCCGGCAATGGTGCGGTTGCGCGTGCCGATAAGCTTGAGCACCGCGATCTCGCGGATCTTTCCCAGCGTCATCGTGTAGATGATGAAGGCGACGATGGCCGCGCTGACGATGGCCAGGATCACCAGGAACATGCTGATCTGCTTGGCCGACGTGGCGATCAGCTTCGCAACGAGGATCTCTTCCATCTGCTCACGCGTGAACGCCTCCAGATGCTTCCAACGGCGCACCGGTTCGGCCACCGCCTCGGCGTCGGTGCCGGGCCACACCTGCACGAGGATGGCGTTCACATTACGGTTGTTGGCCTGCGAGGCCTGGATAGCCTCCAGCAATCCCGGCACGCCCGGGCGGTTCAGGCTCGGGTTGGCCGCGGTGCGGGCACGATCGTTGACGATGGCGTCGTTGTCTTTCAGGAACTGCGCTTCCTGAGCGTCCTTCAGCGGGATGAAGACCATCGGGTCGCCACCCGACGACACCATGCGCCGTGTCAGCCCGACCACTGTGTAGTCGTGGCGGCGGATGCGGATGCGCTCGCCCAGCGTGAAGCCCGTGCGCACGTCGGCCACGGCTTCGTAGTGGCTGCGGGTGATGTGCCGGCCGGCCACGAGATAAGCCGGTTCGCCCGGTTGCCCGGGCTCGAAGCCGACCACCATCGCGCGCACGTCATCATCACCGCTGCCTGCCGGCGCCGCGCCGCCCTCCGAGGTCCGCCGCACCTGCATCGTCAGATAGGTCACGTTGGCAGCGCGCGCCACGCCGGGTTGCCCAAGCACACTGCGCACCGCGTCGTCGCGCAGGCTCGACGATTCCGCGTAGGGTCCCTGAGTGTCTTGCTGTACCACCCACAGGTCGGCGCCGCTGTTGTTGAGCAGCGCCCGTGCGTCGTCCACCATTCCGCGGTACACCCCCGCCATGGTCAGGGTCACGCCGATCAACAGTCCCAGGCCGATGCCGGTCAGCACGAACTTGCTCCAGGAGTGCAGGATGTCCCTGCCGGCCAGGCTGATCATGGCCGCCGCCACTCGAGCGCGTCGACCACAGTGATGCGGCTGCGCTCGCCGAGTTCCTTCTCGCTGTGCACGACAACGGTCACGCCGGGCTTCACGCCGTCGAGCACCTGGACTTGGCCGTCCAGGCTCGCCTGGCCGATTCGTACCGGTACGAAGCGCAAGGTGCCGGCGTCAATTACCCAGCTCCCGGTCTGGGCCTGCCTGCGCTTGATGGCAGCATTGGGCAGCAACACCGCCTTCGCGGTTGGCGGCAACGACAAGGTCACTTCCGCCAGTTCACCCACCGACAGGCCGGCGGGCACCTGGTCGAAACCGATCTGCGCCACGCGCTCTTCGGTAACGCTGTCGCTGATGGCCTCGACACGGACAACCTTGCCTGGCAGGGGGCGGCCCGGGTTCGAACGCAGCACGATCTGGGCAGGCAGACCCATGACCAAGCCGCCCGAGCGCGCCTGGTCCAAGCGCACCTTGACCCACTGTGACGAGGGCTCGATCACGCGCAGAACCGCCTGCCCCACTACGACCGTCGAGCCCGGCTCTGCATCGCGACTGCTGACCACGCCATCGGCTGGCGCCAGCAGGCGCGCATTCGCTCGCTGCTGGCGCAGACCGGCACGTTCGGCCGCCAGGCGCTGCTGGTCCTGCCGGGCTGCGGCCAGGTTGGCGTCGGCGGCGGTGACAAGGGCGTCTGCCGACGCCTGCTCCTGCTGCCGGGCTTCGACTGCGCCGGTGCTGATGAAGTTCTGTCGGCCCAACTCAACGTAGCGGCGCGCATTGCCGGCCGCGAGTTCCCTGCGGGCAAGGGCATCTCGTCGCTGCGCCTCGGCGGCGGCAATGGCGCTGCCGGCGCGCGCGACCGAGGCGTCAAGAGCGGCGGCGCGCTCGTCCAAATCCACGGGGTCCATCTCAGCCAGCGGCTGGCCGGCCTTCACCTTGTCGCCGACGTCGACGGCCACCGCTCGCACCCGGCCTGTCGTGGTCGGCCCGATCAGGTAGCTGCGACGGGCCTCGACCGTGCCGATGCCGAACAGCTGCGGGGTGAGTTGGCCCTCGGTGGCCTGCACGACCGTGACACGCGTTGGCGCCAACGGTCCGGACCGCATGACCACGTAGATCATGGCCGCGACCAGCAGGACACCGAGCCCGATGAGCGCGAACCGGCGCGCTCCGATCGATGAGGTTTTCATCGCGCCTCCGAAAGGCCGCGCCGATAGAGCGCGAAGATGGCGGTGGCCTGCTGGCGCATGGCAGCAGGTCGTCCGGCCAGCATCGACTGCATGACGAGCCCCTGAATCAGGCCGATAAAGCTGGTGGCGGCCGCCTCCGTATCCAGGTCCGGGCTGACCAGTTGCTGTTCGATTGATTCAGCTAGGCGGTCGAGCAGCAGCTTGCGGTAGCCCTGCAGCACGCCACGCACCTCGAGCTTGGCTGCCGATTCGGCGGGTTGCTGGAGTTCATGGAAGATGAACCTTGGCACGCCCGGATGAGAGATGACGAACTCGACGTGAGCCCGGAAGATCGCGGCCAGTGCGTCCAAGGGCGTGGCGGCTTTGTCCGCCGCGGTCTGAAGCTTTTGCAGCAAGTTCTCGCGCACCCAGCGCATGGCAGCCAGCCAGATGGCGTCCTTGGTGGGGAAGTGCTTGAAGACCGCACCCTGTGTAAGGCCGATCGCCGTGGCGATGTCGGCGGTGGTGATCAGCGCAGGGCTGGTCTCACGCGCCAGACGCAAGGCAGCCTCGACGATCTCAACCTGGCGTTCTTCGGTGGAGCAACGGACTTGCATTGTGTTTGTCGCATTTGGTAAGTCATCAACTACTTACCACTATACTCCGATTGCCGAGTACCCAATGCTGTACAGAGAAGTGCACATTTATCGCCGGCCTGCTGAAGTCCAGCCTCACGCCGTGGTGGTACGCCCACATGTCCATCAATCATCGGCCCGTGAACTCGCGGCCGTTGTCCACGAGGATGGCCTTCGGTGCGCCGTGATGGCGAGCCAGCCGGTTCAGCGCATCGACGATGTCCTCGCCCATGAGCCGATGCCCAGCGTGAGCGGCCAGCGCCTCGCGCGTGAAGACGTCGACCACGGTCAGGATGTGGAACTTGCCGCCATGGCTGAACTCCTCGGCCACGAAGTCCATCGACCAGTTCTGGCCTGGTGTGCTGGGCAGGACACGCTGCCGGCATTGCACGACCGTCTTGCGCTTCTTGGAAAGCTTTGAGCGCAGCTGCAATTGCTCCTCACCGTAGATGCGATAGCACTGGCTTCGCCCCGGTTGCCAACTTTCACGGCGCAGCAGCACGTGCAGCCGCCGGTGGCCCCAGCGCACGCGCGTTTTGGCCAGCTCCCGCATGCGTTGTCGCAACTCGGGTCGCGGGTCTTGGCGTCGTTCGCAGTAGGGCGCGCCTTACGACAGCGGTCTGTTCAGTTTCACGCCACCGTCCGCATACCTCATGCTGATCGGTGCCGAACACTGCTCTGGCGCGCTGGCCTGGTTCGAGGCCACGAAGTGGATGTTGGGCCGGCGGGCCCGCTGACGGGCCGAGTACGCCTCAAGTCATGTGTCTTACAGGGGCATCCACCTGGGCGAGTTCTCCAGGATGTCGGTTCAGGCTGAAGGGCATCGAGACGAAGGCCGTGAAGACCACCGGAGCCAGGGCGAGAAGGATCGTCCCGACGAGGCGCGACAGGAACTGATGAAGGTCGACATGCATGGTGGCGTTTCTCGGCTGGTTGGCAATGCATTGAGCTTCGGCCCTGGACATTAAGGTGTTCTGAACACCGCCCATTGGCAGTCCCGCCATTGAGGCCGGTCAAGGTGCCCATGTTGCCGGGAACCATAATCGACGCAGATAAGCGCTCATCGCGGCACACCGTGCCCAAGCAGACTTTCATGACCGCCATCGAACTCCTGTCCTTCATCGCTGCCGCGCTGCTCCTGCAGTTGGTAGCGGGCATTGGATGGACGGTTTGGCGTCGTCGCTCGGTCGGGGTCGGCGCCCAAGCGACAGCGCCCGTCGCGAAGCCGGTCAAGGCCGATGCGGCTTGGGCAGGGTGGCGCGAGTTCCGAGTCGCACAGCGTGCCTTCGAGGACGCAGCGCAGACGCAATGTTCGTTCTACCTTCGGCCCGTCGACGGCCAGCCGCTGCCCGCGTTCAAGCCGGGTCAGTTCCTCACGTTCGCACTGGATGTCACGCCGCGCAGCGCCGGGAGCGCTGCACCCATGCGTGCGATCACGCGCTGCTACTCCCTGTCGGACCAGCCCGATCCGGCGCATTACCGGGTGACGATCAAGTGCGTGCCTGCACCGGCCGACCATTCCGAGTTCGAACCTGGCCTGTCGTCCAACCACTTCCATGACCATGTGAAGGTCGGCGACGTCCTGCGCGTCAAGGCGCCGGCCGGACACTTCTTCATCGACCCCGATCCGAGCGTGCCGGCGGTGCTGATCGGCGGCGGCATCGGCATCACGCCGATGATGAGCATACTGCGATGGTGCGTCGGTCAGCAGCCGCAACGCACAGTTCACCTCTACTACGGGCTGCGCAACAGCAGCGAGCATGCCTTCAAGCAGCCACTCGAACAGATCGCCACCTCGCATCCGGCGCTGCGCCTGAATGTCGTCTACAGCCGTCCTGGCGAGAGCGACCTCCAGGGACGCGACTATCAGCACCAAGGCCATGTGGACGTCGAACTCCTGCGGCGCACCTTGCCGCATGGGCGCCACCAGTTCTACGTCTGCGGGCCTCCTGCGATGATGCAATCGCTCGTTCCTGCGCTGGCCGAGTGGGGTGTACCGGTGGCCGACATCCACTACGAGGCATTCGGTCCGGCGTCCGTCAAGCTGCCCGGCGCACCCGAAGCCAAAGCGACGGAGGTCACAGCGGTGGAAGTACGGTTCCAGCGTTCCGGTCGAACCCTGAACTGGGACGGACGCGATGCGTCGTTGCTGGACTTTGCGGAGCGGCACGGCGTCGTGGTCGAATCCGGCTGTCGCTCCGGGGGCTGCGGGAGCTGCGAGACCCGATTGCTGGAGGGCAACGTCCAGTACGAACACGCGCCGGATCACGACGTGGCCGCAGGCCACTGCCTGCTCTGCGTCGGCCGTCCGTCTTCGCCGCTGGTGCTGGAGGCCTGATGCCCGCTCCGGCCAGACTCCTCAGCCGCGAGGTGCTGCCCTTTCTGGGCAGCTTCGCCGCGCTGGCGCTCCTCGCCCTGGCGGTGGACGGCCTGTTGCACCTGTTCGATCTGCTGTGGATCGGCCGCTGGCTCGGCATCCCCGGCACCTTGCTCATCATCGGGTCGACGACCTACTCACTGCGCAAGCGCAAGCTGATCCAGCGCGGGCATCCGGCCAAGCTGCTGCGATGGCATGAAGTGCTGGCATGGATCGGATCGCTGCTGGTGCTGGTACACGCGGGCGTGCACTTCAATGCCATCCTCGGCTGGCTCGCCGTATGGGCGATGCTGATCAACGTCGGCAGCGGGCTGACCGGCAAGTTCCTGCTCGATCGCGCGCGGCGGCGGTTGGAGGAGGCCCGCCAGCGCATGCGTAGTCGTGGCCTCACCGAAGGCGAGTTGGAAGACCGCCTCTATTGGGACAGCCTAACCTTCGACGTGGTCAAGCAGTGGCGCGTGGTGCACTTCCCGATCACGCTCGCCTTTACCGTGCTGGCGCTGGCCCACATCGTGACTATCTTCCTGTTCTGGGGCTGGAAGTGAAGAAGCGCCCGGTGCTCCTGATCGTCATCGCGCTGAACTTGGTTGCGCTGGTGACGCTAGCCTTCGTCTATCCGCACCTGATGGTCAGCCCGGGACCGCTGGTCAAGGGCCACGCGGAGCTCGCCACCGACTGCTTTGCCTGTCACACCGCCTGGCGAGGTGCGTCATCGGCTCGCTGCATCGAGTGCCATGCTATAGCGGATGTCGGTCTGAAGACGACCAAGGGCGTGCCCATCGCCAGTGGAACCATCAAGGGTTCGTTCCACCAGCAGCTGATCGAGCAGGACTGCATGGCCTGCCACAGCGACCACCAGGGGCCCAAGCTCAGCAAGCGCAGCCGCAAGCCGTTCTCGCACGAGCTGCTGAAGGTGGCCGTGCGCGACACCTGCTTCTCGTGCCACGCGGCACCGAAGGACACCGTGCACCGCAGTCCAAAGGTCGAGTGCTCGAAGTGCCATCAGAGCAAGGCTTGGAAGCCGGCGCACTTCGACCATACCCTGCTGGCCAGGGCCGAGCTGGATCGCTGCGAAAGTTGCCACAACGCGCCGACCGACCGGCTGCACCGGCAGTTCCAGGGCGGTTGCAAGTCCTGCCACAAGACCGAAGCGTGGAAGCCGGCGACCTTTGACCACAACAAGTATTTCGTGCTCGACCGTGACCACGAGGCGACCTGCGAGACCTGCCACAAGAACAACGACTACAGCCGCTACACCTGCTATGGCTGCCACGAGCACTCGCCGGCCAAGATCCGCGCCGAGCACGTCGAGGAAGGCATCCAGAACTTCGAGAACTGCGTGGAGTGCCACCGTGACCCGCGCGTGGAACCCGACGAGCGTGGCGGCGGCGAACGAGGCAAGAAGGAACGCGACTGACGTCGGGCGCTTGTTTCGTTCCCAGCCTATCCGAAAGCTGCCTTTCACGACCGACCGCTCCTGGTCGGGACCGCTAGCTCGACAGGTCACCGCAATGCCGACCTCCAACGCCAAGCGCATCCTTTAAGGCCCTCAACTCGATGGGAGACCATCATGGGCAACGAAGGCAACACCGTCCATCGCGAGCCATGGAACAAGGGCAAGCTGGTTGGGCAGAAGGCACCGTTCAAGCTCAAGGACATCTGGGCCCTGCGCGTCCGACTACAGATGGAAGGCCGGGTTCGCGAGCTGGCACTCTTCAATCTTGGCATCGACAGCAAGCTGCGTGGTTGCGATCTGGTCGGCCTCAAGGTTCGCGATGTGTGCCATGGCGACCAGGTGGCTTCACGCGCCATCGTGGTCCAGCACAAGACCCAGCGCCCGGTCCAGTTCGAGATCACGCAGGCCGCTCGAGACGCCGTGCAGGCATGGATCAAGCGGGCGGGCTTGAGGGCCGAGGACTACCTTTTCCCAAGCCGGCTGCACGACTCGCCGCATCTCGGTACGCGTCAGTACGCCAGGATCCTCGGGCACTGGGTCGACGAGCTGGGGCTTGATCGTGCCGACTATGGGACGCACTCAATGCGGCGGACGAAGGCGACGCTGATCTATCGGCGCACAAAGAATCTCCGCGCAGTGCAACTGTTGCTTGGACATTCCAAGCTGGAGTCGACGGTGAGGTACCTCGGCATCGAGGTCGATGACGCTCTCGAGATCTCCGAACAGACGGAAATCTGAAGTCGTCGTCCGCGGCTGCGCCGCTTGAACGTCCGTGCTGTCGGCGGGGCCGTCTTAGATGTCTGTTGTGTGGTGCCGCGCTGAACTGGCAGTCCCGGCCACATCCGGTCGTCCAAGACCGGCTGCTATACGGCGGCTCGTTTCGAAGGCTGCGAGCATGGCCTAAGCAGCCTACTAGCCAGGTGAAAGGCTGTAGTGGCATGGGTCGCGGCTCGCAACCGTCCAGGGCATTTTGCCCGGGCGAAGCCCAGTTGCCCTGTCTCTGTTACCACATACGATGCGGCCGGGTATTTGAGGTGTGGTGGCCGTTGCGCGATTGCACATGCAAGTTATTTGTTCGGCCCGTGTGGGCCAATAGAAAGCGTGGAGGCAGGGAGACATGCAATTCATTGCAAATGGCCCAGACATCCCCGATGCGTTGCTGCAGGCACACGAGGAAGGGCGCGTGGTGTTCTTCTGTGGCGCGGGCATCGCCTACCCAGCAGGCTTGCCGGGCTTCAAGGGGCTTGTGGACGACATCTATCGGCTGAGCGGCACGACGTTCTCGGACATTGAACGGGAGGCCTTCAAGCGTGAGCAGTTCGACGCCACACTCGATCTGCTGGAGCGTCGCTTACCGGGCCAGCGCCTGGCTGCCCGACGTGCGCTGGCACAGGCGCTGAAACCAAAGCTGCGTCGTAAGGGGGCGACCGATACGCACGCTGCACTTTTGCGTCTGGCGCGCAGCCGTGACGGCTCGCTGCGACTGGTTACTACCAACTTTGACCGCGTATATCACGCGGCGGCCAAGCGCACAGGCCAATCATTCCAGCCCTATGCCGCGCCGATGTTGCCGGTCCCTAAAAACAGCCGCTGGAATGGGTTGGTCTTTTTGCACGGCCTGTTGCCAGAGAAGCCGGATGACACTGCACTGAACCGCCTAGTGGTAACCAGCGGGGATTTCGGACTTGCTTACCTTACCGAGCGCTGGGCCGCCAGATTCGTAAGCGAACTGTTCCGGAATTACGTAGTCTGCTTCGTGGGGTACAGCATCAATGACCCGGTGCTGCGCTACATGATGGATGCGCTGGCCGCAGACCGGATGCTGGGCGAAGCCACGCCGCAGGCCTGGGCGTTTGCCGATTGCGAATCCGGGCAGGAGCAGCGCAAGACTATCGAGTGGGAAGCAAAGGGCGTCACGCCCATTCTTTACGAGGTGTCCAGTGGCAGCCACTCTGCGCTGCACCAGACGCTGCACGCCTGGGCGGAAACCTACCGCGATGGTGTGCAAGGTAAAGAAGCCATCGTCACCAAACACGCTATGGCCCATGGTCATGCGCTCCTGGCGATACGCAGCATCGCTGGTACTGACCATGCCCGAGGCCTTGGTTCAAGAGCTTGCCCATGGGGTCTCGTGGTGGATCAAGGCCGCATCGAGCTCGATCAACCACCGCGAAGACATCATGTTGAGCCTGTGCAGTCGCGTGCTGGCGCTGCCGTTGGAACCGGGCACCGGAATCACGCGTAACGGCGAGCCAATACGCGAGCCAGTTACAGAGGCCATCAATCATCCGGTCGGTCCCCGCCATTAAATTGGTACTGCTCATCGCACCATTGTGCATTGGCCTTCGGGACCCACTGCCAACTGCTGCAGCTCCAACGCCCCTGCATGCTCATATCCGAGCCATCTACGCCCGGACCTGCCTGCTGCGGCGCCACGAACTGCCGCTCGACGCACACAAGCACGTCTTCAGCGTGTTTGGTGGGGCAGCCCAAGCGCGGCATCTGCGACGGACACGAAGGCCACCGTGGACAAAGGACCCAACGTCAGCGCGCTCAATGTCCACCTTCGTTGCAGCGCGCTCTGGCCAAGGCAGAAGGCCCAGGTGAATTCAGCCGAAAAGGGGACTGTCCGATTTGCGCGGCAAGCCGGCACCCGCCAGTTGCTGATTGCGCCGGCCAGGCCAGCTGAAAGCGGTCAAAAGCGTCTTGCCGGCAAGTCCTTGGGGCAGCTTCCGCTGTGCTTAGTCAATTCCCGGCCAACACCTGCCCGCCTCGTCCAATAACGCTGATCTCCGATGGGCCGGGACATCGATTCAGCCGCATCGTGCCCTCCGATCACAGACCGTTATCACGAGCATGCAGCCACCACGTAGCGAACGCGCGCAAGTCCCGATGCTGGGAATGTACGTTGCGGAGTTCCGGGCCGGCATTGGGACTACCAACTGAGTCCCTGTCCACCAGCGCACGATGAATGCCCCGAGGCACGCCGCGAAAATATGGCAAAAAGTCGTCGACGAATGCGGCAGGCCGAATGACTCGCAACGCGGCAGCCTTCGGACTCCGGCCTCCACCATGCTCGGCGGTTGCGACGACCCTATCTATTGGGAAACCCTGACTCTGAAGGTTATGTAGGCGAGCAGCGGCAAAGCGCTCAGGCATGGCAGAGACGCAAACCAGGTCAAAGCCCGCATCGACCAGTAGGTGACATGCCTCGACTGCGCCGGGAAGTGCCGGTACGGTCGACCAGAACTCCTCGTCGAAGTAGCCGCGGAAGTACGTCAATAGGTCGCCACTGAGCACGTCGACCTGAAATCGGTCAATGGCCGAGTAGGCGTCTGGACGCCGCTCGGCTGGGCGCGCGCCAAAGGCGCGTTCCCAGGCGCCTGCGTAAGCAAGGTTGTAGTCGACCAGAACGCCATCGGCATCGAGCGCTACGCAGGTCTTCTTGGAATCGGAGCTCATTTGGGCAGCTGCCTTGTTATCAACGACAAATAGACGCAACAAATTGACGTTATGAAAAGTCGCCGCTGGCAGCTGACTGAGCGTAGTTCGCGATCCTCAAGGTGAGGTCGGCGTCGTGACGCATGAGCGCTTGCAGCGGTGTCAGGCCGCCGAGAACCCGCGCTGAATTAGGCCGGCGTAGCCAGCCCCTCGCGTCCATGTCGGACGAATAGATCAAGCAAAGTGCTGAATGTATCGAGTTCACTGCCCCAATCAGATCGGCGCGACGTGCCAAACCGTTCGCAGGCATACCTTTACTCATCCATAGAAAATCTCCGCCGGAGCAACCGAGAATCCCTATCTGTTCTTCCAAATTTAAGTCCCACGCCGGACTGACAGTTCGAAGAAAATACTCGTGCTGTGCACCTGGTAACGATGAATCCGGCATAAGCAGGTCCTGAAACAGCCAACGCGTCAAGTATCGAGATGCGGATGGGGAGGAGGCGCCACCTAGCAGCGCACGAGGCCGATGCATCCCTTTGCCGGCCTGATCGCCATCGGCGCTAATTGAACTCCCAGCCTCGCCCCTGACTGTAGTATCAACCGAGGCTGAGCAATAAATGCCCGAGCCCACTTGTAGAATTTTTTTAGGAATCTTCTTCAGACCCGTACTCAAGTTCGTCCTGTTTGTATTCACAAAATGCCAATTTGCATCGTTTCAGGAATATTGAACATCAATTAACAGGCATGGTTTACCATTTGCATTGATTCAATATTGGAAATATTCAGGCCGTCGCTGCGGAGCAGGAAACTAGCTAGGGAAGGTCTGCACAACTCAAGCACTTACGTGCTGACGAGCCGAAGCAATGGGAATGTGATGCAGCCACCCGCAGATTCGCCTCGGTCGTCCGGCTCGCTGCCCCGATTCGGCCGCAGGCAGGGCTGCTTTGCTGGACTGCGGACGCACTCATGCCACCGCTCCCAGCAGTTTTCGCCGCGCCATCCACAGATTGGCCAGCGCAAACAGCATGTGCAACTGCGGCGTGTTCTTGGCCAGGCCACGGTAGCGCACTTTGACGTGGCCGAACTGGCGCTTGACCACACGGAACGGGTGTTCCACCCGAGCCCGGATGCCGGCTTTCACCCGCTCCAGTTGCTCGGTGAGTGCCTCGATCGGCTTGTTCGGGTCGAGCATGCGTCGCTTGCCAGGGCGAATCGCGATGTTCCAGTTCACGTCGGGCTTGGCATCCGCTCGCTTGCCCGCACCTTGGTAGCCGGCGTCGGCGTGGACCTCGCGGTCGCTGTCATGCAGCAGGCTGTTGGCCTCGATCACGTCATTGACGGCACCACTTGTGCCCCTGACTGTGTGGACCAGGCCAGACTCGATGTCCACGCCAATGTGGCACTTCATACCGAAGTACCACTGTTGGCCCTTGCGGCTTTGTTTCATCCCCGGGTCGCGCTCGCCGCTGCTGTTCTTGGTCGAGCTTGGTGCGGCAATCAAGGTGGCATCCACCACCGTGCCGCTCTTGAGCATCACGCCCTTGGCGCTCAGTAGGTCGTTGACTGTCTGCAGGATCTTCGCGGCCAGCTTGTGCTTCTCCAGCACATGGCGAAACCGCAGGATCGTGCTCTCGTCGGGCAGCCGCTCGTCCCAGCCCTCCAGGCCCGCGAACTCGCGGAACACCGACATGTCGTGCAGCGCTTCTTCCATCGCCGGATCGCTCAGCGCGAACCACTGCTGCATGAAGTGGATGCGCAGCATCGTCTCCGGCAAGAACGGCGGACGCCCACGCTTGGAAGCCGCAGCAGCAGCTCTGACGCGACTCCTGCCTTCGGCGGATTTCCGCGAATGCCACCGTCGAACTTCTCTCCGGTGGCGTCAGTGAACGTCATGAACTTACCGGACTCGTGGGTATCGAGCCAAACCTCCGTGACTGGTCGTGAGAACCACTGACCCGTGGGCGAGGACCAAGCAGGCATCATGGCGACGAGGCCTTGCACGCGGTCGGCCCCGATCGCCTGGAGTGCCCCGGCCAAGTCGGACTCCCAGGCGATGCACAATGTATGGCTCATGCCAAGGCCATCGCCTTCTGTATCTGCGTGCGCGACCGTCAAGAGGAACCACGGCGCGTGTAGCGGCATCTCGACGACACGCCAATGTCGGCTGCCCGGCTCTCTGATGCCCTGCGGAACCTGGAACTCGTACTGTGGGAGCGAAAGAAACATCGGGCTGCTGCCGCGAACAGCGAGGGGTTCCGCGGCCGGATTGTTGACCAAGCGTAAATTCTTATTGGCGTACGGCCATATCCAGATTCTTTATACGGAGCCGGTTCGGCTACGGTGGAGGCTGAGAGCAATCCATGGCCAAAACCCTACACAGCCGCCACAACAAGATCTTTCTGGACAAGCTGCGCAAGCTTCGGGAGTCCCGCGGCCTGCGCCAGTCCGACCTTGCGCTCTTGCTTGGCCGCAGCCAGGGCTCGGTCAGCTACGTTGAGTGCGGCCAGACCCGCCTGGACATCATCGGCCTGCGTGACTGGCTGGAGGCGTTGGACTACGACTTCTTGCGCTTCCTGAAGGAGCTCGACGTCGACTTGCGCAGGCTCGACGCCCAGCGACTGCGGGCGAAGCCCGACAAGGCGCGGAAGCGGGCCATGAGGCCGGCCCGGTCACGGCTCAGCCAAATATTTCAGCTCGACCCGCTGATCGACAAATGACCAGCATGATGCACCAACCTCCCCGGGGCTACAGATGATCGCGCCCGAGGAGCGGAGCAGAGACCTGATCTGGGGCGGCGACATGCTAGAGGAGCTGTCACGAGACGTTGGTCTTCTAGCCTACTGGCGCGACGAAGCCGCGGAGCTGCTTGGGCTCTATCCCTCAATGGACTTCCTAAACCGTTGCGACGCCCGGCACCTATCCCAGCTGCATGCGTTTGCCGGCGCGCTGACCAAGGCGCGATCTCTGCTTGAGCACGTGCGCACGAGCGAGACCTGCTCGGCTCAGCGCTGGCAGCACCTGCAGGTGCTGCACAGGCACTTCTACCAACAAGAGCCCGCCTAGAGCACGCTGGGAAGTTGGTGGCGCATGATGCGTTCGTCGAGCCTCTTGACGAAAGCCTCGAGCGTGGTGCCGCAGGCGTGCGTCCAGAGCGCCAGTTCGAGCACGTCGACGCGCCGACGCCCGGCCTCGCAGCGGCTGATGACGTCTTGGCCGATCTGCATTCGCGCCGCCAGCTCCATCTGACTGAGCCCAGCCTCCGCCCTGACGGTTTTGAGCTCCTCAAGGAACAACTGGTACTTCTCACTGTGAAGCGGGTTTCTCATCCTGAAGCGGTTACGCACGTAACCGAACAGGATCAGAGGGAAGGCAAAATATGGGAAACGAGCATAATATTGCGCACAGGAGCTTATCGAACACGGCGCCGCGACGCCCGACAAGGGCGCAAAAGCACGAGCTGATCAACGTGCCACTCAGACGCTTCGCCACGGCCGCACTATCGACCTCGGCTGGAAAGAGGCTTACCGCATTCGTGGTCCGTCCCCGTCGAGGTGACTGCGGCAGTAGAGCCTGCAACGGCGGGTTCGTTACGCGCCGGCCCCGTGCCATCGATTCTTACGGACCAGCCGGGCTATTGCCGCTGCGCCCGTTACCGTGCTGATCAGCCATCGCCTTCTCGCTGACGAGGGCGAATGCTGAGTGGCGCGGCGCTTCGACAATGTTTCGAAACGTTAGACTGGCAGTAAGTGGCGCGTTAGGTCGTCGCCACGGAAGTTCCTGTTACATAGCGATCGGGGGGGGGGGCGGCGACTTGATCTCAGTTTTGCATACGGCCGACTGGCAGATCGGCCGGGTGTTCGCGCAGTTCGAGCCAGATAACGCAGCTGCGCTGTTCGAGGCTCGCTTTGCCGTAGTGGAGTGATTGGCTAGTCTCGCGACCGATCGCGGTGTCGATGTCGTTTTGGTCTCAGGCGACGTGTTTGACGCCCAAACGGTGGCCGAGAAGACGATCCGCCGGCTCTTCAACGCAATGCAAGGCTTCGCCGGTATCTGGGTCCTTATGCCTGGCAACCACGACGCTGCGCTGGCCGAATCGGTGTGGAACCGGGCGCGGCGCCTTGGTGCGATCCCGAGCAACGTTGTCGTATGTCTGGACCCCACTCCCCTTGTGGTGGCCGGCAAGTTCACCTTGCTGCCGGCACCCCTGACCCAGCGCCTCACCTACGTCGACCAAACTGAGTGGTTCGCAACGCATGTCTCTACTGACGATTTGCGACGAATCGGTCTCGCCCACGGCAGCGTGCAAGGGATCCTTCCCGAGGACGTGGACTCGGCAAACCCGATAGCTGCGGGCAGGGCACAGAGCGCGGGGCTGACCTATCTGGCGCTGGAGGACTGGCATGGCACCAAGCGGGTTGATGGCAGGACCTGGCATGGCGGCACGCCAGAGGCGGACCGGTTTAAGGCTAATGAATCGGGCCAGGCGCTGCTCGTCTCCATCGAGGCGAAGGCACTCGAGCCAACTGTCACCGCGGGCTCGACCGGTAATTTCGGCTGGCGTCGGATCGTGAAATAGTTGGCAGTCGATTCGGACGTCGACGAGGTTGGCCTGGGTGACGATATTTACAGTGGCGCGCATGGCACAAGTCTCGAACGTAGCTACTGCTGTGCCGGCGGATCGCTTGCTGGTCGGCGTTGACTTCACTTCCGCCCCGAGTGGCCGCAAGCCAATTCGGTTGGCCTATGGGCGCTGTATTGGCTCAGTTGTTTTGCTTGAACGCCAAGAGGCGTTGTCGTCTCTAGACGCCTTTGATGACTGGCTTGATCAGCCAGGCTCCTGGCTAGGCGGCTTCGACCTACCGTTCGGGCTGCCACGGGCGCTCGTCGAAGCACTTCGCTGGCCAACCGATTGGACCCCGCTCATCGAGCACTTTGCAAGTTTGTCTCGAACCGAGATTCGCGAAGCCTTCGCCAGGTTTTGCGACGAAAGGCCTGTGGGCTCCAAGTTCGCATACCGCAGTTGTGACCGCCCAGCAGGCTCATCGCCGAGTATGAAATGGGTTAACCCGCCCGTCGCCTTTATGTTGCATGCCGGTGTGCCGCGACTCTTGCGCGCCGGAGTGGACTTCCCGGGCCTGCATAAAGGTGACCCTCGCCGTACGGCGCTTGAGGCCTACCCGGGGCTGTTGGCTCGTGAGGTCATTGCGCATCGCTCGTACAAAAGCGACAGCCGCGCAAAGCACACTCCAGAGCGCTTGATTGCTCGTAAGGAAATCGTCGAAGCGCTGGAGCAGGGCCGCACCCGGTTGGGTCTACGGCTGAAGCTTTCGCATGCGCAACGCGAAGAGCTTGTGGACGATGGTAGCGGTGACAGGCTTGATGCCGTGCTGTGCCTCGTGCAGGTGGCATGGGCTGGGAGTCAGCCCGACTTCGGCCAGCCAGCGGGAATGGATCGGCTTGAGGGCTGGATCGTGTCAGCCTCAGGCAGCTGAGACTTCGGACCCCGTGAGGTAGACAAAGTGCTCAGCACGCTCCGAAAGTGTTACTCGACCGCGTCCCGCCTTGTTCCAAAGGGATTTGCCGCAAGGGTAACGGTTTTGTGATAATTTCTATATGTGATTGGCAGCTACAAGAGCGACGAGCGCGCCAAGCAGACCGATGAGCGCCTGATCGCCCGCAAGGACCTGCTCGAGGCCTTGGAGCAGGGCCGCAGCCGCCTGGGCCTGCGCTTGAAGCTCAGCCATGCGCAACGCGACGAGCTGGTGGCGGATGCCAGCGGCGACAAGCTGGATGCCGTGCTGTGCCTGCTGCAGGCGGCCTGGGGCGCGCAGCGCGAGGGCTGGGGGCTGCCGGCGCGCATCGATCCGCTGGAGGGCTGGATCGTGTCGGCCTAGCCTGGCGACTTCACTTGCGCATGAGGGTGGACTTGCCGAACAAAGATTCGATCAGGTCCACCGCCAGCAGCGCGGTCTTGTTGCGCACGTCCAGCGCGGGGTTGAGTTCCATCACGTCCAGCGAGGCCATGCGGCCGGTGTCGGCAATCATTTCCATGCACAGCTGGGCCTCGCGGTAGGTGGGGCCGCCGGGGATGGTGGTGCCCACGCCGGGAGCGATCTCGGGGTCGAGAAAATCGACGTCGAAGCTGACGTGCAGATGGGTGTTGGCGTCCAGCGTGGCGAGCGCCAGCTCCATGGTGTGGCGCATGCCCATCTCGTCGATGTAGCGCATGTCGAAGACCTCCAGGTCCTGCTCATGCACAAAGCGCTTCTCGCCCTCGTCGACGCTGCGGATGCCGATCTGGCGTACCCATTTGGGGCTGATGGCGGGCACATGGCCGCCGATCTCGATCAGCTCCTGGGGCCCGAAGCCGCACAGGCAGGCCACCGGCATACCGTGGATATTGCCGCTGGGGGTGAGGGCGCTGGTGTTGAAGTCGGCATGCGCATCCAACCACAGCACGCGCAGCTTCTTGCCGGCCTCGCGGCAGTGGCGCGCCACCGCGCTGATCGAGCCCAGGCCCAGGCAATGGTCGCCGCCCAGCAGGATGGGCAGGCGGCCCAGTTGCAGCTCGGCATAGACGGCCTCGTGCACGGCGCGGTTCCAGGCCGTCACCTCGGGCAGGTGGCGGTAGCCATGCACCGGCGGCTGCCAGGGGTTGTAGGGGCCGCTGAGGTTGCCGCGGTCCACCACCTCGACACCGTGGCCCTCCAGCGTCTGGGCCAGATTGGCCACGCGCATGGCCTCGGGGCCCATGCTGGCGCCGCGCGCGCCGGCGCCGATGTCGGTCGGGGCGCCGATGAGGGAGACGGATCGGAGGATGGTCATGATGGACTCTGGCTCAATCGTTGTGGTCGTGGTTGGGGTTCATGTCGTACTCGCGCTCGAGCAGGGCCCAGGCCTCCTCGGCGTTCTCGACATAATGGAAAAGTTGCTCGTCACCCGGGCTGATCATGCCGGTCTCGATCAGGTAGTCGAAATTGATCAGCTTGCTCCAGAACTCGCGCCCGAACATCAGGATGGGGCGGCGACGGCTCTTGCCGGTCTGCACCAGGGTCATGGTCTCGAACAGCTCGTCGAGCGTGCCGAAGCCGCCCGGGAAGCACACCAGCGCCACCGAGCGCATCAGGAAGTGCATCTTGCGCAGCGCGAAGTAGTGGAAGCGGAAGCACAGCTCGGGCGTGATGTAGGGGTTGGGCAGCTGCTCGTGCGGCAGCACGATGTTCAGGCCGATGCTCTTGCCGCCGACCTCGTGCGCGCCGCGGTTGCCCGCCTCCATGATGCCGGGGCCGCCGCCGGTGACCACATAGATGGGGTTGTGCCGATCGCTGGAGGCCTTGGTGACGAGCGAGGCAAAGCGGCGCGCTTCCTCGTAATAGCGGCTCATGGCCAGCTGCATCTCGGCGCGCTTGATGGCCGCGGCGTCGCCACCGGCCTTGGCGGCCTGCACGGCGGCCAGCGCGCTCTCGCGGTCGAGGATGCGGGCGCTGCCGAACATCACGATGGTGGAGTGGATGCCCTGCTCCTGCTGCACCAGCTCGGGCTTGAGCAGCTCCAGCTGCATGCGCACCGGACGCAGCTCCTCGCGCAGCAGGAAGTCGGTGTCGGTGAAGGCCAGGCGGTAGGCGCTGTCCGGGCCTTCGTAATCCGGCGAGGGTTTGAGGTGCTTGGCTTCTTCCTTCGCGGTGGGGAAGTTGCGAGCGTGCAGTTTGTTGTGCTTTGACATGGCAATGTGGTCTGGCGGGGACTTTAAATCGTCCGATGGGAAATTTTGTTTCTTAGTTTGGCGAATCTGTGGCCAAAGATTGGCCGCCGCAACAGCTGCAGCCGGGATCGCGCTGCACCTGGATCTCGCTCCACTCCATGCGGCGCGCATCCAGCATCTGCAGCCGGCCGGCCAGGCTGCCGGGCAGGCCCATCAGCAGCTTCAACGCCTCGGCCGCCTGCATGCTGCCGATGATGCCCACCAGGGGGGCGAACACGCCCATGGTGGCGCAGCGCGCCTCCTCGTAGGCGGCGTCGGGCGGGAACAGGCAGGCGTAGCAGGGCTGCCTGCCGTCGCGGCTGTCGTAGACGCTGATCTGGCCGTCGAAGCCGATCGCCGCGCCCGCCACCAGCGGCCTGCCATGGCGCACGCAGGCGGCGTTCACCGCATGGCGGGTGGCGAAGTTGTCCGAGCAGTCCAGCACCACATCGGCCGTGGCCACCAACTCATCGAGTTGGGCGGCATTGGCGCGCAGTTGCAGGGCCCGGACCTGCACCTCGGGATTGAGCTGGGCCAGCGTGCGTGCGGCCGAGGCCACCTTGGGCGTGCCCACGGCGTCGAGCCGGTGCACGATCTGGCGCTGCAGATTGGTCAGGTCCACGGTGTCGTGGTCCACCAGGGTCAGGCGGCCGACGCCGGCGGTGGCCAGGTAGAGCGCCACCGGCGAGCCCAGGCCGCCGGCACCGATCACCAGGGCATGCGAGTCGGCGAGCTTTTGCTGGCCTTCCACGCCGATTTCGTCCAGCAGGATATGCCGCGAGTAGCGCAGCAATTGTTCGTCATTCATGCGCCGAGCATACTGCGCCGACAAGCACAACGGCCCGCAAAAAGGCCCGCGCTAGGCGGGCCGTTCGCGTGCGGGAAAGCGGCGCCTTATTCGCCTGGCTTGGCCTCGGCCTTGCGCTCCACCGCCGTCTTGGACACGGCCACCGGCCGGCCCTTGAGCTGGTTGAGCGCCTGCTGCAGCGGGAAGTCCTCGGCCGAGCCGAATTCGGGCAGGGGCTTGGGCGGTTCGTTCTTCTTGGCGAAGTCGGCCTCAAGCTTCTGGCGCGCTTCCTCGCGAGCCTTCTCGCGCGCCGCATCTTTCTCTTCGGCACCGTTGTTGAGGTGCTTCTCGAGATCGGCCTCGCGCATGCGCAGGGCGGCGAACACATTGCCCTCGGCGGTTTCGTCCAGCAGCACGTCGGGCACGATGCCCTTGGCCTGGATCGAGCGGCCGCTAGGGGTGTAGTAGCGCGCGGTGGTGATCTTCAGCGCGGTCTCGGGGCTCAGTTGGCGCACCGTCTGCACCGAGCCCTTGCCGAAGGTCTGGGCGCCCATCACGATGGCGCGCTTGTGATCCTGCAGGGCGCCGGCGACGATCTCGCTGGCCGAGGCCGAACCTTCGTTGACCAGCACCACCAGGGGCACGTTCTTCAACGCGGCCGGCAGCTTGCGCAGCGGGTCGCTGCCGCCACGGCGCTGATAGAAGTCGGGGCTGGCCTTGAAGCTGGCCTTGGACTCGGCGATCTGGCCGTTTGTGCTGACCACTTCCACGCCTTGCTGCAGGAAGGCGGCGGAAATCGCCACCGAGGCCTCCAGCAGGCCGCCGGGGTCGTTGCGCAGGTCCAGCACCAGACCCTTGAGATTGGGTTCGGCCTTGTAGATTTCTTCCAGCTTGCGCGCGAAGTCCTCCACCGTGCGGTCCTGGAACTGGCTCACACGCAGCCAGGCATAGCCGGGTTCCACCACCTTGGAGCGCACGCTCTGCACGCGGATCTCTTCGCGCGTGATGGTGATGGGGAAGCTGCGGCTTTCGCTCTTGCGGTAAATCGTCAGCGAGACCTTGGTGTTGGGCTCGCCGCGCATGCGCTTGACGGCCTGGTCCAGCGACAGGCCCTTGACGGCCGTGTCGTCGATCTTGCTGATCAGGTCGCCGCTCTTGAGTCCGGCGCGGAAGGCGGGCGAGCCTTCGATCGGCGAGACGATCTTCACCAGACCATCTTCCATGCCGATCTCGATGCCGACGCCGACGAACTTGCCGGTCGTGCCCTCACGGAATTCCTTGAAGCTCTTCCGGTCGAAGAACTGCGAGTGCGGATCCAGGCCGGAAACCATGCCCGAGATGGCATCGTTGATGAGTTTCTTCTCATCCACGGGCTCCACGTATTCGGCCTTCACCAGCCCGAATACCGCCGCCAGTTGCTGCATCTCTTCCAGGGGCAGCGGCGTGAGGCTGCTGCGGGCGTTCGCCTGCAACTGCATCGTGGTCAGCGCCCCGGCCACGGCGCCCAACGCTACCCAGCCTGCGACTTTCAGTTTGGCACCCATGATGCGAGTGTTTCCTATC
>Ga0208398_100259_pt1 | contig 42710 bp, 61 predicted proteins | sample LakWasMe79_HOW10_2_FD_183905 | JGI IMG/M metagenome (GOLD analysis project Ga0208398, IMG submission 183905) | Freshwater sediment methanotrophic microbial communities from Lake Washington under simulated oxygen tension - Sediment Metagenome... | ecosystem: Environmental > Aquatic > Freshwater >...
AAGAAAGCCTCCCGACTCGTGGCGACTGCGTAGCCGTCCGCAATGGCCTTCTCCTGCGATGCCTCGCTGCCCCAGATACAGACCTGCATGCCAAAGGCCTTGCCATATCCGGCCACCAGTTGGCCGATTTTTCCGTAACCCCAGATTCCCAGGACTTTGCCATGCAGCTCGCTGCCAATGCCGAAATTCGCCGGCATGGAGCCACTTTTCAGGCCCGACTGCTGCCAGGCGCCGTGTTTCAGATTACCGATGTAGTGCGGTAGCCTTCGCATGGCCGCGAGAACAAGCGCCCAAGTCAACTCAGCTGGAGCCACTCCAGACCCCACGCCTTCCGCGACGGCAATTCCTCTTTCGGTACAGGCTTGCACGTCCAGGTGGCTACCGACCCGTCCCGTTTGGGAAATCATCTTCAGCTTTGGCAGCTTTTCAATCAACAGGCGGTTGATGTGGGTTCGTTCCCGAATCAGGACAATGACATCTGCGTCTTTGAGACGTACCGAAAGTTGACCAATGCCCTTGACCGTATTGGTATACACCTTGGCCTGATAGCTTTCCAACTTGGCCGCGCAATCCAGCTTGCGCACGGCGTCCTGATAGTCATCCAGAATCACGATATTCATCAATTCAAAACCTCTGTAAGTCGTTGATTCGACTAGGTGTATCACGCAATTCCCCTCTGGGGGAGCGTAGGTTTCGCCAAATCGTCCCAAACCTACGCCATCCCTACACATCATCAGAATATCGCTACACTTCGCCACCCGGCGTAGGTTTTGGCGTAGGTTTTTGAACCTGCCCGCTCGCCTGGTGAACAGGGTGGTGGAGCCATGTATTTTGACGCGCGTGCAGCCAAGCTGCTAGTCCCGGGTGGGCATATTGTCGTTGATGGGTGTCCGGGGTTGCGGCTGGAGGCTTCCACCGCTGGCCGGGCGTGGACGTACCGGTACAAAAGCCCGGTCGATGGGCGCATGCGCCAGATCAAGATCGGCCAATGGCCGGCCATGGGGGCATCAGCGGCCGCCACGAAGTGGCAGACGCTCAAGGACCAGCGCGACGCGGGGCAAGACCCATCACTGCAGAAGAAAGAACGGCGCCGGGAGGCTGCCCAGGGCGTGTACACCGTGGCCGACATGGTGGACGATTACCACACCGGGCACCTGCTGGCCAACCGCAAGAAGGCCGGGGCCGAAGCGGTCTATGCGCGACTGCAGACGGCGATCGCGTCCGTGGCCACCGAGCCCGCGGCCAGTCTGACGCGCCGCCAGGTGTTTGACCTGGTGGAGGCCTGGGCCGACACGCCGGTGGCCGCCAAGTCGGTACGCAACGAAATGGGCGCGGCCATGGCCCTGGCGCTCGATGCCGGGCGGGTGCCCGAGGATTCCCCCAACTGGTGGCGCCAGATCATGGCGGGCAAGTTGCGCAGCAAGGGTGCGCTGCGTGATGGAAAGCACAAGGGCACCGGCAAGCGGGTGCTGACCGAGAAAGAGCTGCAGCTGCTGGACCGGCATGATCTGCCGTTGCTGTCAGACGCGGTGCGCGACGTGCTGACGCTCTACCTGTGGACGCTGGCCCGGGGCGGCGAGCTGGTGCAGATGCATGTACAGCACATTACCGAAGAGCCGGACGGCCTGTGGTGGACCTGCCCCAAGGAGTGGATCAAGACCGCACGGCACCAGAAGGCGTTTGACTTCCGCGTGCCACTGGTCGGCCGCGCCAAGGAGGTGGTGCAGCGCCGCCTGGCAGTGCACAAGACTGGCTATCTGTTCCCGGCCGAAACGGAGACGGGCTATGCATCACAGGCGGGCATCCAGTCGCAGGTGCACTTCAGGCAGCCCTATAGCAACAGCCGCCCCAAGGTGCAGCGCACCCGCCTGACCGTGACGCACTGGTCGCCCCACGATCTGCGCCGCACGGCCCGCACGATGATCGCCGGGCTGGGTTGCCCGCACGAGATTGGTGAGGCCCTGCTGGGCCACGTGCTGCCTGGAGTGGGTGGGGTCTACAACTTGCACCAGTACGATGCGGAGCGGCGGGAGTGGCTGCGGCGGTGGTCAGAGCGGCTGGATGTGCTGCTCAGTTAGGTTGATCGCGGCGAGCCATCATTGCCTCCCATCGGGTGACAACATCGCGCAGGCTTGCGGCAGTTCTATTGCTGTTTTCGAGCATTTTTCGGCAGTGTTCCAGTGTGCGCTCCGCCACGGCTAAGGCGGCTTTGTCTTCATCCAGACGAGCATCCCATTTCGCCAGATCTATCCTGGCCTGTTCAATGCCTGTCATCACAGCCGATCTCCAAGACAAAGTGGGCATGGCAACAAATAGTCGTTCCATGGGTCCATGCCGTCACCATGGCAGCGTGGGCATTCTGGTTCGTCTGGGATGTCCTCATAGTCGGTGCACTCTTCGCAGCCGTTGCATCCGTTACAGCATGCGCGCTCCGGCTCTGGTTGCGAATCCGGTCGCTCAATCTGATTCGCTTCGCTCACAGCTTATCTCCAGCGTCAAGCCGCAGCCCCATGCCGCAGCCCGCAATTGGCCACCGGCAGGTTGGACGACACGGGCCTGCTCTCGGCCCACTCTTCAATCTCGCGCACCAGCCAGCCGACGCGCTTTCCGGTGAGCTGGCGGGGCGCCGGGAAGATGCCTGTGGCCACCATGCGCTCCATGGTGGGGACGGACAAGCTGACGAACGTTGCCGCCGATTCGCGGTCCAGGTAGAGGGGCTTGATGGTCATGTCCACCACCTCCCGATAGTGACCCGGTTCTTGGCGATGTGGCCCAGCATGCAGGCCAGCATCATGGCGAGGACTACCACAACGCCGGCAAACCAGCCAATGCCCAGGAATGTACCTTTGATGGTCATGTGGTAGCTCCAAACAGATCCAGCGTGTCATCGTCCTGCTGGTGTTGCCTGAGGCCGGTGCTATCAGCCAGCCACTGGGGAATGACGATGGCGGCGTTCTCGGGCCCCATCGGGCCTGCCTTCAGGTTCGCCTCCTCGATCTGGCTCCAGGGCACCCACGCTTCCTTGTGGCCATCGGACACCAGCAGCGCCAGGCTGGTGCGCTCGACTACCTTGATGTTGATCTTGACGGTGCTCATGACCGTACCACCCGCATTTCTACGATCGAGTGAATATCGCGCTTGAGTGCGTCCAGATTGGCGCGTTCATCATCGTCGTCAGGGTCGATGGTGTGCAACACATTCAGTGCGGCATCAAGTAGTGTGCGCATGACACCGGCTTCGCCCTGCAACGTTGTCTTGACATCCCGCAGCTCAAACACCAGTTTGACCAGGGCGGCCATGTCGCCAGCGCTGCCCATTTCATGCCGATGTGGATCGATGCGGTCCAGCTGGGTGTTCAGCCAGGCCTCATTGGGGGTGGCCTGGCGCATCACGGCCGCTTTTTCCTCGGCCGTGGCGTAGAGGGAATCGGTACTGCTGGTCATGCTGCCATCCTTTCCACATCACGCACGACGGTGACGATGTGCCCATCGGCGACGACACGTTTCTGCGCCTGGTCGATCGCCGCAATGAATTCGGCGCGGCCGAGCTGCTCCAGCTGGAAGGTGTGCAGGTCCATGAAGGTCTGCAGGGCGTCCAGCTCCTGGTAGTACAGCGTGACGCGGATCCAGCGGCCACCGCCCACGCGCAGGGCGCGGTCATAGATGGCCTGGAGCGCGTTGCCCGCGGTGGTGAGGTGCTCCATCAAGCCCCGCACGATGCCCCTGCGCTCGATGGCAAGGGCCACGGTGACGGAGCCTGCTGCAACAGCCCACTGGTGCTCGGTGGCCACGCCCTCGCGCAGCGCCTGGATGGCTTTGCGGAGCACGCCCAGAACGTCAGCGCGATCGGCTGCAGCGGGCTTGGCCGCGAGGTGCAGGGCGAGCGCCATGGTGTCGGCGGTGACCGGGCGGGGGCGGTAGGCCTTGCGGGGTTTCTTGTTGGCGCTCATGATGTAACCCCATCCCACGTGCGGCCGTCCAAATGGCGTCCGGCTTCTTTTTTGCCAACGCGGTACAGATCAGGCTCATCGTCAATGTGACCCCCGTCGGTTGCCAAGTTCAGTTTTGATATCTGCCATTCGTTGTTCCACAGACTTGCGATAGGAATGACTCCGCGCTGGCGTTCAACATTGACGCCCGGCGTCCACTCTCCCCACTGCTTGAACAGGAAAGGCACACCAGCGGCCACGCACTGGTCGCGCAGGCTACGAGCCCAATCTGGGTGCATGGGGCGTGCTCCTGGGCCGCTCTCTCCGCCGACGATGACCCAATCAATAGCCGGCGCGCTGCAGCCGTCGCCATGGCCATCGCTGACACGGCCGATCAGTGGGTGCAAGTACGGTTGGCTTTCTCCAAAATCCGTGTTGTAGATTGTGTCTAGGTCAACCGGCCCCAGCAGCGGCTCCATGCTCAGAAACCGCTTGGCGGCAGGTACTGCCAAAAGCTTCGGGATGTCCCGATCGGCTTCTTCCTCGTTGACGATGGTGGCGCCAATCCAAACATTTGGCCATGGCTCACTGCAAGCGCTCCACGGCAGCATGCCAGCGGCGTTTCCAATCCGCTTGGTGAGCAGCAGCCAGTCTAGGTGGGGCGTCTCCTCGATCAGCGCGAATAAGTCAATGCGCCACCCCTCTGGCACTGTGTTGTCAAACACATCGGCCAGTGAAGCGCAAAACACCCGTTGCCGTCGCCCATGCTCGGCAAAGAACGCATCCGCGTTCTTGTTCCACTTCACCGGATCGCCCCAGGTCTTGGTGCGGGTGCGTGCTGCAAAGTCTTTCCCATACCGTTCGGCCCATTCAGCCGCATAGCAGTTGGTGCATCCAGGGCTGATGGCCATGCACCCTATCCAGGGGTTAAACGTGTGGTCGGCCCACTCGATTTTGGTGTTCTCGCTCATGCTGCCACCACCGTAATCTGGTCTTCGGTAAAGCTGCTGATTCCACCCGTGCGGCCCTTGAATGACACGTCCCATGCCGCGCCAACCTTGCCGGTGATGGTGCCCTTCTTGCCCGCAAACTTCTGCTGGCGGGGGTTGAGCCGGTCGGCGGTGATCTGCACGGCCGCGCCGATCTTGGGCTTGTCGGCGCTCACGTTGGGCACCTCGCCCCCTGCTGGCCCAGCGGGTTGCGCCACTGCGCCCACAGGCGCAGAAGCAGCCCCCTCGATGCCCTGCAGCGCGTCAGCGATGCCTTGTGTTGCCTCCTTGGCCGACAACCTCAAAGCGCGGGCGGGTGGTGCTTTGGGCGCAGACCCCTTGCCCTTTGATCCTCCCGGCCCCTCCTTAGGCCGCGCAGCGGGAGCGGGAGCGACATTTGCTTTTTTGGCCTCCTTTGGCATCAGACGGGCCATTGCCTCGGCCTTGATTTCCTTGATTTCGACCGGCAGCTGCGCGCCAAACACGTTGCCCGCCACCAGCATCAGTCCTTCATTGGCGATGCGGCCGCCATAGGAGTGCTCGTTGGCGCTGGATGCCTGTTGCATGATGATCAGCAGGTGCAGGATCTCGGGGATGGGTGTTTCCTTGGCGAAGGCGATCACGCCGGCAACGGGGGAGACCTTGCCCAGGTCCAAGATCTTGCAGATGGCGGCGGCATCGTCCGTGCTGAGGCTGCTGGCGGCACGCTGCACCAGGTAGCGATGCACGGAGGTATCAAACGCCTGAATGTCTGCATCGTCGCGCATGACGCACCATGCTTCCATCATCAAGTCGTTGCGCCACTCCTGCTCGAACTGGGCCTTGGCTTTGGCTTCGGCCTTGGCCTTCTTGTCTTTGACCAGGTCCTTCACCTCTTGGGTGACGGCCTTGGCGGCTGCGGCCTGGCCCTCCACGGTCTTGAGCAGGCGCAGGGCTACCTCGTTGGGCAGGCACTCTTCCATAGCGCCCTTCTGGTTGGGGTTGGCGATCATCACGGGCTTGATGCCCTCGGCCTTCATCTGCTCGCCAATGATCTTGCGCAGGGGCGCGCCGGTCGGGCTGTCTTCGGCGCTGTCCAGGCGCTTGTAGCCCTTGAACTTGGTGCCGGCGTAGTTGGTCAGGGCCAGCTCCTGGGCCTCTTTGCCCGCGATGACGGTCTGGCCTTTTTCCTTGGCGGTGGCCACCAGGGCGGCGGCGTGGGCGTCTTCCTTTTTGTGGAAGCATGGCGGGTCGGTGCACACGTCTGCACCCTTGACGTCGCTGAACAGGTCGGGGTCATGGCCGGTGCGCTTGGTGCAGGCCTTGCAGCTGCCGGCAGCGGGGACCAGATCCACGGCGGTGATCTTGAACTTAGCGTCGGACAGCTTGAGCATGTAGTTCTGCTGGACGTGCTCGGCGGCCTGGCGGTAGGTCATCGGGTCTTTGCCGCTGCCATAGCCACCGTAGTAGCCCTGGCCCGCCAGAATCTCCTTCATGGCCTTTATCTGCAGCTTGGTGTCGGGGATGCGGGCCACCAGCAGGGCGCGGCTGAAGTCGATGTTGCCCTCGCGCAGGGTGGAGCGGGCTTCCTGGCACAGGTCCAGCAGCTTGAGGCGGCCAAAGACGTAGGAGCGGCTCTTGCCGATCTTGGCGGCCACCAAGTCGGCGGTGATGCCGGCGTGCTGCATCAGGGCGTCATAGCCTTCGGCCTCTTCCAGATCCGACAGGTCGTCGCGCTGCAGGTTTTCAACCAGCTGGATCTCCATGACCTGGTCGTCGGTCAGGGCGCGCACCATGGCGGGGATGGTGGTCACGCCTGCCATTTCGCTGGCACGGTAGCGGCGCTCACCGCACACCAGCTCGTACTGCACGCCACGCTCGGTGTCGGACACGCGGGTGCCGGGCAGGGGGCGCACCAGCACGGGCTGGTGCACGCCGGTGGCCTTGATGGATTCAGCCAGCTCGGCCAGCTTGGCGGCGTTGAAGGTCTTGCGTGGGTTGGTGAGGCTGCTGGTGATGACGTCCAGCGGGAGGTTGGCGAATTCAGACATGGGTGGAGCCTTTCTTGCGGTAAATCTTGGTGATATCGCCCTGCACGACGTGGCCGCGCTTAAGCATCAGCTTGGCGATACGGGTGCGGTCGTGGTGGCTGTGGCTGGCCTGGCGTAGCAGGCCGAAGTAACTGTTGGCGCTCTGGTGCAGGTCGGCTGCTGGCATGTCTTGCAGGCGGGCCAGCGCGACGTTTACCGTCCTGCGACGGGTGATGCGCCGCCATGGCTTGACCAGGTGGCCCACGAAGTCAATGCCACGCGCTACGGGCTGCAGGATGGTTTTGCGGGGGTTGAGCTGCAGGTGCAGGTCGGCCAGCTTGGCCTCGATCTGCGCTTTGGCCTGGTTAAGCCACTGCGGGCTGTCGTGCAACAGCACGAAGTCATCCACGTAGCGCACGTAGGTAGGAGCCCGCAGCGTGTGTTTAACGAACTGGTCCAGGTCATCCAGCAGCACGTTGGCAAAGAACTGGCTGCTGAGGTTGCCGATGGGCAGACCGAAACCTTGGGCTGCGTTGAACAGGCTCTTGTGTGGAGGCACCAGGGCCAGCTCGGCGCGGGTGCCACGCACCTCCACGTCGTTGCGCGGGTCGTGCATCAGGATGACCTCGGCCAGCGACATCCACCATGGCTCGGTCACCTGGCGCTGCAGCTGCTCCAGCAGCACAGCCTTGTCGATGGATACAAAGAAGTTGGCCAGGTCACACTTAAGGTAGTGCGCCGGGCGGCTCCAGTTCTGGGTTTGGCTGCGCACCTGGTGCTCCAGCATCTTGGCCGCGTAGAGTGTTCCGCGGCCCGGAATGCAGGCGCTGCTGCCTGCCACAAAGCGGGCGTGGAAGCGCGGCGAAATGAAGTTGTAAAGCAGGTGGTGGACTATGCGATCGCGGAACCGTGCGGCCCACACTTCGCGTGGCTTGGGGTGTGTGATGACAAAGCAGATGGAGCCGCCGGGCCTGTAGGTGCCCGAGGCCAGCTCTTCATGCAGTTGGAATAGGTTGTGCTCGGCCTGGGCCTCGAAGGCCATGGCACTGGCGCTGGTGCGCTTGGTGCGACGGCAATCGAGGTAGGCCTGCACCAGCAGCTGGAACAGGTATGGATCTGCGGACGGCAACAGCACAGCCCTCGTAGCTCTTGTGGTTGTTGTTCTGGTTGCCGTTGTTGAAGTTGCAATTCCAGGCGTAGGAAGCCATAGCGCGCTATGTAGGCCGCTACTCCGAAGGTCCATGCATGCATGTGCACCGATCAGGTTAGAGGCTGCACCGGACCGGGCCTGCCCGCGGGCAGCGGTCTCCGTGGTGTGCATGTCGGTGCCCTTGTGGGGCAGCGGCGCGACCAGATTCAAATTGCGCACGGGTGTGAGGGCCTTGACCGTCATACAGCAGGCGCCCTGTTCGATTTTTTGAGCCATCCGCCGGCTTGCTTACCGATGCTGCCCAGCAGTTCGATAGACACGGCCCATAGCGTGGGCGAGATGTATCTAGCATTGAAGCTAACCCGCAGTAGCACCGTCATGGCGCGCTGGCGAGCGAGCAGCTGCTCGATGTGGCCAGCGCGGGTATCGCGCTGCGTGGCATTTGCCAAGGCCATCAGGTCAAGCATTTCAACGCAGTGCTGGGTGATCTTTTCACCGAGCGCACGTTTGACAGTGCGCGGCATTTGCACCTGGGCCTTGACTGCAAGGTCAAGCAGGTCTATGCCGGTTTGGTAGATCGGAAGATCGGAGTGCATGGCCATTTGGCGGGGCTCAATTCAAAGGATTAAAGGATTGAAGGAATCAGACTCTGCGGACGGCAACAGCACAGCCCTCGTAGCTCTTGCGGTAGCCGTACTGGTAGCCGTAGTCGAAGTAGCAACCCCAGGCGTAGGAAGCCTCGTCTGCGTGGGTTTCGCAGGACCAGTGCCACACGGGCTGCAGGTGGGGTTTGCAGTTGGCGTAGAGCAGGGCCTGTTCCTGGCGGGAGGGCAGGGCACCGCCGATGCTGGTGGCCCAGTCCATAGCGGCTTGCCAGTTGAGCTTGTCGGTGGGGCGCTGGGCCATCAGCACCAGGTGGTGCTTGTGCTGGCCTTCGTCGTCCAACACGGCGCCGGCATAGCGCTCGCCTGGGTCGAGTTCGATGGTGCAGTCTTCAATCTCGATCAGGGTGGTGCTGACGACTTGTCTCTGCAGCTGCTGGATCATTGCGGCCAGTTCGGTTTGCTTGGCCTGGACGGCTTCTAGGGTGACTTGGGACATGGTTGGTTCCAGTGAAAAAAGGATTGAAGGATTAAGCGGTGATGGGAATCAAGCGGACGGCAACAGCACAGCCCTCGTAGCTCTTGTGGTTGGTGATCTGGGTGCCGTAGCTGAAGGTGCAACCCCAGGCGTAGGAAGCGTCGTCTTCGTCGCTGGTCCAGTGCCACATGGGTTTCAGATTTGCCTTGAGGTTGGCGAACAGCAGGGCGGCCACAGGGCGGCTGGGTAGCTCGCCACCGAGTTTTGCGGCCCAGTTCATGGCCTTCTTCCAGGTGAGTTTTTCGCCCTGATCGGGCAGCAGGAAGGCTGCGCAGTGGGTGCCGTCTTTGCGGGTGGTGATGCCAAAGAATGTGGCGCCGTCGAGGTCGGCACCGATGGCTGGCAGTTGGGCGAAGGGGATGGAGGTGGTTGCGGGTTTTGTGGTCATGACAGGTCCTGGTCGGTGGTGTTGTGGATGGTGAGTTCAAAGAAGCGGTCCAGAAAGCAGTAGCGCGCTGTCTGGGGTGGCATGGGTAGCAGAGGCTGCGGCATGGGTTCAATGCTCTTGATGCTTGCCCACTGGTCGGCGTGCTCTGGCATCAGGTCGCGCTGCTCGGTGGCCAGCATGATCAGGTCGGCCTTCTTGACGCTGGGGTGCAGATCCGTTGGCAAATTGAAGTGTTTGAACACGGCGGCCTCCACACGTGCCTCGATGGCCTTGTAGTCCGGCAGCAGGCGCTTGAGTGGGCTAGCAACATCGCCGATGTAGGCCTCGGCAGCATCGTGCAGCAGGGCCTGCAGGGCGTATTCGCGGTCCACCAGGTAGCTGGCGTGGTAGCTGTGTTGGGCCACGCTGTAGAAGTTGCGCACGTGGCCGGTAAAGCGGCAGATGTGCGAGAGCGCGTGGGCAATCTCGCCGATGTTGACGTGGTGATGGTTGGGCTCTACCAGGTTGAAATAGCGCCCGCTGGACGTGAGGATGGTGGGGGTCATTGCAGAGCCTCCACGCCCAGATCGATGACCTCGAACCGGCGCGACTCCTGGGGCGGCCAGTGCGGGTCTTGCGTGCAGATGATGATCAGCGGGGAGGGGATTGTCTTGAGGCCGCCGCCGTATGCACTGCGGACGATGGTGACGCGGTTGGTGACCATCAACTTGATGTCGATGGCCTCGTGGTGGTCTGGAACGCCGTCAACGATCAGCACTTGCACGCGGCCGTTGAGGGCATCGCGCAGGCTGTAGTCGAAGGAGGGGCCGGTCTCGATTTGCTGATACTTGCCGTGGCGGGCGGCGATCTCGCGGGCCAGCGTGGTCTTGCCGCAGCCCTGTGGGCCGCGAATGACCAGGGCGGTGCCTCTTTTGAGCTGGTGTGCTTCGGCGCTCATTGGGCGGCTCCTGCGACGTTGTCATGGCTGCTATGCACGCCGTCTTCAACTGCGCGGAAACGGCGGCGATCGGGCACGGCTTCAGTGCCCTCGATCACGTTGTCCCGGGTGCGGTGCACGGCATCAATGTCGACGCCATCGCGCAGGGCCGCGGTGATCTTTGCGGTGGGGTTGCTGAGGCCGTACTCGCGGCACGTCCGGTTGATGATGTCCTGCGCAGCGGTCTGTGCCAGGCTGGTCTTGGCGCCCAGAGCGGGCACGTAGTTGCTGTGCACGGCCACGCCGCCGTCGGGCGTGTCGGTGAGGGTGATGGTGACGGATGGCATGGCTAGACAAGCTCCAGTTGGGGTTGGGGGGTGGGTTGTTGGGTGGCGTCGGGCGCGGGCTCGGCGCTGATCAGCGTGGCGTTGCAGGCGGATATGCGCACGTCCACCAGCGGGGCCTGGATGGTGACCAGTGCGCCCTTCTTGAGGCGGTGGGCAGCGGCCTCGGCCTGGGCGTAGTGGCCGACGGGGTAGGGCTGCTCGAAGTGGGTGCGGGTGTGGAAGTCGTTGTGGAGCTCCACATCCATGCAGACCACGGGGACCGAGTGCCCCTCGCCATCCAGCACGGCGGTGCGGACCTGGGCGCGGTGGAGCAAGGTGCCGGTGTATTCGGCCGTGACGGCCTGGAGTGCAGACGTATGCATGGTCAGCGCACCCAGATCAGCATGCAGATGAAGGCCGCCACAGCAGACCAGCCTGCCCACTGGATGGCGCGGTGCTGCCAGTCAGGCTTGGGGGGCGGGACCTGGTTGCCCAGGTTGTCGAAGCCGTCGCGGTAGGTCATGCTGCCACCCGGTTCAGTCGCATGCACATGCGGATGCTGCTGGAGATGCTGCGCAGACTTGAGGCGTCAACCCCGGCGCAGCCGATGGCGGCCAGTACGGCGTTCAGGTTTCCGGGGTCCAGATGGACGGCCGCCCAGAGCAGGGCATCGCCGTCAGATTTGACGCCTATCTTGGTCCAGGTATGGGCCTTGTCTTGCGCATAGGTCTTGCCGACGCGCTCTTCGAGCACTTGCAGGATGACCTGCTGGAAGTTTGTGTGCTTGTCCACTGTTCACTCCTTGCCCGCTTGAGTGCGGGTAGAAGTGAATTCTACAAGCGTAGATTTAGTTTAGTCAACAAGTGTAGAAAATATTTGCAATAATCGTATTTCGGCATAGTGCCGGAACCTGGGCTACAGTTGCCCGAAGGAGAGACTCATGAGCGAATGGAGCTATTCAGAGTGGGCGGAGCGTCTGGCGAACGAGAATTTGAAGCACCGTCTCGCCACGGGTGACGTGTTGACCGCGCAGGCCAATACGCTGCTGTCAATTCTGTTGGTGGCGATGGGTGGCGCGCTTTCTTATGCGGCGCGGCTCGCAGACCCTGGGCTGGCAACGCCTATGGTGTGGGGTGCAGCGGGCGTATCAGCGTGGCTTGCTTTGATCGCCATTTGGCTTATGCACCATTGCATTGTGACGCGCAGCACCGAGGTGTTGGCCAATGAGCCGGACAATTGCTACAAGCCGGATTTGGCCCTTACCGCCGACCAGGTGAGGGGTTATGAGATGGAAGGAATCCAGACGCGCATCAACCGCACCAAGATCCGCAATTCCAATGTGGCATCCTGGCTGGATGTCTGCCGCTATGCAGCGATAGCCACCCCGTTGGTCTATGCGCTCACCGCTTGGGCCGCGGGTGGTCGCTTGGGCTAGGCTGCCGGTCGCGTCGCTCGGGTTCTGGAACTTTAAATGGGTTTTGCGTTGCCATAGTCGTGTAGGTTGTTGAGCAATTTGATCTCCAATTAGTTTGGAGGCGTCTCCGCCAGAGCGGCTTTGGGGATGGAGCTGTATGCCCACACCAGTGACCCAACCCAGCCAAGGAAAGTCCATCCCAGGAAAAAATTTAGCAGCGCGATGCTCACCTGGTTTGGATGTTCACGCTCCCAGCCAACAATGGCTGGAAACAGATAGACGGCGAGCCCAGCCAGGCCCAGACCAGTAAAGCCCAGCATCCCGAATACATTTCCGCCCCCGCTGATTGCAATGACCACCGCGCTGGCTATAGCCAACCCGAGTATTTGCAAAAGTTCTTTACCGCCAGCCATGCTTTGTTTCCTTAGTCTGCAATATTCCCACTCCACGCTAAACAGGGTTTGCGTGATCTTCTCCAACGAAGTTCAGTTGTTGTTGCGCGGGGTTGGTGTGTTTTTTATAACCACCGCGGCTCCCTTTATCCAGCGGCCACAAGTAGAGCTTGGCCGTTGCGGGGCGGCCCCAGATTTTGAACATATTTCCGCAAATCGGCAATTGCACCTTCACGCTGGTGCTCCTGGAGGCCGCTAACGATTCTGACCGCTTCTAGCACCCATGGGTCAGTGATCGTTGAAGTGGTGATGTACTTTGCCACGGGTTCCGCAACGATATTCTTGTTCAGAACCAGCTCGTGGTCCTGTGTCAGGTCTGAAAGCTGCTCAACAGTCAATCCGAAGGCACTGGCAATCGGCTGAAAGTAGGCAGATCGCTTGCTGTCACGGATTTCAAGGGCGGAAATCGTCCCGACATCCACGCCGCTTGCCTCCGAAAGGTCCAGCAGCGTCCACTTTGCCTTCCCTCGGTAGTGTTTGATTTGTTTGCCTGTAGCCATTGGGTCAGAGGCTAAACAGTTGTAGAAAATATCGCAAACACACTTGTAGATATTTGCGTTCTACAAGTGTAGAATATTGCGAATGAATGCAATTAAAGACGCAATATCGGTGTTGGGCAGCGTGACCAACTTTGCCCGAGCACTCGGGGTTACACCCCAGGCTGTCTGCTTCTGGCGTGACGGCCAGCGGCAGATACCAGCGGACAAATGCCCATTGATTGAGCGAATCACCGATGGTGCTGTGCGTTGCGAGTCTTTGCGGCCTGATGTCGACTGGAATTACATCAGGAGTACCGAGCCAGCCATCGCCACCGCTGCTAAGCCAGTTGTTGAAGCCATTGCGCAACTCGAGCCGCTTTTTATCAGCGCCCAGCGCCGGCAGGGTGGCCGCCGCGAAAAATTGCCGACTACGCGGGTGGTGTGAGATGAAGCCAATCAAACTTATTGCGTGGCGTCGTCGGGAGATGGATAGGCATTGGCGAGAAGCGCTTGCACTTCGGCTAGCCGGTCTTGGAACGCGCCCTTTACTGCCAGAGGCAAGCCCATCCCAACGCCGGGGGCCGTTACCGCCACCTTCGCCTCTATTCGCGCGTGGAGGTCGGGAATGACCTCCATCAGCGACACCAACAACGCATCGCGCACCAGCGCATCCGCCGCCAGCTGCCCAATCAGCAGCTGCCACTCGGTGGGTTCTTCCATGGGGCTCTCCATATTTTTTCAAGTAGCTACTGAAAACGTAGCAAAGGGGGTATCCCATGCCGCGTAGCACCACATACAAGCGATTGGTCCTGTGCCGAAAAATTAAGTCAGGGCGAGTCGTAGTGCACCACCCGATTGGGTCTGCGGAATCCACAGCTATTCCCGATCGTTGGTACGGGCTCGACTTGACACTGCAGGGAGGCCCGCTGACTAGCCTAGACGCCAAGCTTGAACATGTCGCTCGCGAAGTGGATGCAGTCAGGAAGGTGCTTGATTGTTGGGTTTCAAATCTGGCTCCGCTTGTTGTGACTTCTTGATGACATTTGCGATGCCACCAAGTTCTCTCATCACATCGGCAATCAAGTCGTCTGCCGGCTTGCTGGAAAACTCCTGTGCCTCTTCCGGCGTCATATCTTTGGCTAAGAAGTTTTGGCGTTTGCGAACAAGTTCGCGCACTGTTGCCGCGAATTGCAATTCTTCTATCGAGTGTTTCATGGGTAGCCTCTTTGCGAAGTTGATGTGTGTGAGAGCCATCAGTGTAGTGAGGCGGGCTGCCCACCATTTCCCCGCCCACCGTCATTCGATCCAGCGCGCTGGAAGTTGCGGCGTTTTGCTCCCTGACGCCTTCAGTCCCCGCAGGCAAGCGTGTGCTGATTGGCGCGCTGGGGCGGTGGGTGCTTTCTATTGCGGCGTCGTTTTGTTCCATGCCCTCAGTGTGTTTTTTTTGCCTTTTCACGTCTCCCCTAAATACCCCTAAACGCCCCTTTTTTTTAGGGGAAGCTGGATGAACCAACCATGAAACTGTTTTACGACGATGAATTCGATGCGATCGCCACGGCGATTGGTGACAGTGGCAAGCCCTTCAAGATCGTGGCCGCGCACATGTTCCCGGACATGAAGCCTGAGAGCGCATATGCGCGTCTGAAGGAGTGCGTCAGCCCTACGGGTGACCAGCGCCTGACGTTTGGCCAGGTGATCCGCCTGATGACATTCTGCGAGTGCTATGACCCGCTGCACCACGCCTGCGACGAGACCTTGCACGCCCGCCCAGATCGCAAGGCTCCAGAAGATGAGGCGGTCAAGCTGGTGGAGGTGATCGCCAGCGCCGCGAACACGATGGAGCGTGCGATGAAGGCCATGGAGCACCTGAAGGCGCGGGGCGGTATCAGGGCGGTGTGCTGATGCGCCCCGCCAGCGAAACCCATCTGGCCCTGCTGCAGGCTGCACATGCCTTGCGGGTCGAGCGGGCCGAGAGCGGGCAGGGTGCCACGCTGCTGGAGCTGGTGCACCGCAGCCAGGTGGGCTACAAGGTGGCCCGGGCCCTAGTGCCAAAGCTCAGGGACCGTGGCCAGCTCAAGATTGTGGGCGAGCGCCACGTGGACTACCGCAACCGCCCAGTGGCTGAGTACGCGCCGGTGGAGCCGCCCGCAGATCTGGCCTCCGGGCCCGGCTGGGTCGATCTGGAATGCTGCCTGGCGCACTGGAACCGGTAGCGCAACAACATGACACTCATCAAGACTCCGGTGGTAGCACCGGTCGGGACAACTGCCCCCTGCAATTGGGGTGACGTGGCATGACGGACCACAACAACCAGAGCAATAACGGTCAGCGCGACCCGCTGCCACCCATCAAGTTTGCCGAGCTGGCAGATGCGCTGCTGGCCCGCGCTGACACACTGGTTTCCGCGTGGTTGCCGGGCGGGGTGCAACGGGGCCATGAGTATGCGTGCGGTTCGCTGTCTGGCGGTACGGGCACCAGTTGCTCGGTGAACCTGACCAACGGCCGCTGGGGCGACTTTGCGACCGATGAAAAGGGCAACGACCTGATCAGCCTGTATGCGGCCATCAATGGGCTGACAATGGGCAAGGCCGCGCTGCAGGTGGCGCGCGAAGAAGGGCTGGAGGATGTGGCCGGTGTGCAGCCCGCACGGTCAGGCTCATCTGGTGAGCCTGTGGCCCCCCGGCCGGCGCGGCCCGAGCCACCACCCAAGCCGCCCAAAGTTGATGAAGGCTGGAAGACGGTCACCCCTGTGCCTGACATGGCGCCGGCCGCTACGTTCAAGCACCAGTTCCGCGCGCCTGAGGACATCCAGCACACGGCCACCTACCGGATCGACGGCGAGCTGTATGGCTACGTGGTGCGCTTTGGCACCAGCGATGGCGGCAAAGAGACGCTGCCCTATACCTGGTGCACGTCGGCCCGCGATGGTGCCAGCCGCTGGCACTGGAAGACCTGGGACGAGCCCAGGCCGTTGTATTTCCCTGGTGGAGTGTCGCCGCTGGCGGCCAACATGCCCACTGTGGTGCTGGTCGAAGGCGAAAAGAAGGCGGGCATTCTGCAGCAGCTGCTCGATGCCACTGCACCGGGCATCTACCTGGTGGCCAGCTGGGCCGGTGGCTGCAAGGCCTGGAAGAAGGCAGATTGGCACTGGTTGAATGGCTGCACGGTGTTGCTGTGGCCGGATTGCGATGGCAAGCGGGAGCCGCTGACTGCCAAAGAGAAGGCGAGCATCGAGACCGACCTGGGCCGCACCATGGCGCAGGCCATCAAGCCATTGCTGCCAGTTGAAAAGCAACCTGGCATGGCCGCCATGCTGGGCATAGGCGCGATCCTGCGCGATACCCATGCCTGCACTGTCCAGCTGCTGCCAATCCCTGAGCCTTTGGCTGTGCCGGATGGCTGGGACTGTGCCGACGCTATCACTGTCGATGGATGGGATGGTGCGCGGGTGCTGGACTTCTTTGGCGGGGCGCAGCCGTTGCCAGGGGTAGAAACACCGGCAGCAAGTGGCAAGGCAGGCGACGCAAAAAAAATCGTGGCTTCCGTTGACACTGGGGACAGTGCTATCGACGAGGATGGCTTTACCGTGATCAGCGGCCGGCGCATCCCGGCCTGGCTGGTGCCCTACTACGACAAGGTCAACAAGCGCTGGCTGACCAGTCGCAAGATGGTGATCTTGATCCTGGAGCGTGATCCGGTGCTGGAGCCGGTGCTGGCCTACAACGAGCTGAGCAACAACGTGCAGAGCCGGGTGCTGTGGCCGTGGCCGCATTCCAAGGTCGGCGACATTACCGATGCAACCGATTTGCTACTGGGTAAATATCTGACAGAGGCCTATGGGTTGCCAAGCATCGCTAGAGCTGCACTGATTGAGGCTATTCAGACGGTGGCGCACACGCGGCGCTTCCACCCGGTGCGCGAGCAGCTGCAGGCGCTGGTGCCGGACGGCAAGAGCCGCATCGACAAGTGGTTGATCCATGTACTCGGGGAGCATCCGGCGCCGTGGATCGATAAGCATGGCGTGACGCGTGAACCCACTATTAAGCCCGCCATGGTTGAGTACCTGACCATTGTGGGGCGTTGCTGGCTGTTGGGCATGGTCAACCGCGTGATGGAACCCGGCTGCAAGTTTGATTACTGCCCGGTGCTGGAGGGCGTGGGCGGCCTGCGCAAGTCCACCATGGTGGAGATTCTGGCGGGCTCGCAGTATTACAGCGACACGCCGTTTGAGGTGGGCCGTGGTAAGGAAGCCCAGGAGCAGGTGCAGGGCTTGTGGGTCTATGAGATCGCCGAGATGACGCACTTCAGCAAGGCCGAAGTGGGCGCCATCAAGGCGTTTATCAGCAGCAAGGTCGACCGGTACCGCGTGGCCTATGGCGCAACCGTGGGCACGTTCCCGCGCCAGTGCGTGCTGGTGGGGACGACGAACGAGAACACCTACCTGCGCGACCGCACGGGCAATCGGCGCTTCTGGCCCGTCCCGGTGCGCCATGTCATCAACACTGAGTGGCTGATCAAGTACCGCGACCAGCTGCTGGCCGAGGCTTATGCGCTCTACCAGGCCGGCACGCCCTACACGCCAACGCCAGATGCCGAGCGCCGGCTGTTTGTGCCCATGCAGGAAAGCCGCCTGGTGGAGACCGCCGTGCTGTCCGAGCTGCTGCATGTGCTGACCCGCGCCCCTGCGGCCACTGGCATCCAGTCGGTGGTCAACCAGCTGACGGACTTTGTGACCATCGCGCAGCTAACCCTGGCCCTGGGCGTCGATGCTGCCAAGAGCAGCCCGGCCCTGGAGGCGCAGATCCGCGGCTGGCTGGACCACGAGGGCTGGAGCCGCGTCAAGAAACAGATCAATGGGGCAAGGGCATGGGGTTACACCCGGCCCGCCGACTGGCCTTCTGTGGAAGATGACCAGGACATGACTGCAGAGCCCAAGGGCGAGGCAGAAGGACCAACTGAAGAGGACGGTGACGATGTGCCATTTTGAGCGAATAGAAACGCTCATGGTGCAACAAACGCGCCGTGCAGCAAGCACTACCAGACGCAAGATTGGCAGTAGTGCGCCCGAAGGGCTGGGGGGACGTGTTCAACGTCGCGCCCCCCATTGCGGTGCGGTAGCGGGGAAGTCATCGCACGGGCCCATGACCTAGCGAAGTGTCCAAGTGTCCATGGTGGCCAGTGGTTTGCATAGAGACCACCAGCAGCCCTTCTTTCCATCTTTTGGGAGTTGAAGCTGCTGCATTGCCAAGTGGATTGTGATCAGTGCCCAGTGCCATATCCCAAGGCGGGCAGGCACAGGCAGGCACACACACCCTAGCGCGCGCTCGCGTGCACTGCGCTTCACCTATTAACTCTATAGAAAAGGATGGACAGTATGGACACCAGGACAGCAAAGGGGGATGTATCGGCCCAGATTGAGGAGATCAAGCGGTTCATGCCTGAGACTTACAAATCGATCCAGGACAAGGCGTATCTGATCGGCAATGAGGCCTACGTGCTGGTGCGCAAGGGTCTGCGGGGTGAGCCCAATTGCTTCTATGCCTTTGAGCGTGGGCGTGTGGTGGGCACTCCATTCTCACTGACTGAAGTTACCGACTACATCGCCCGAACCATGGTGACGCTGGGCTGTGCATACGTGTGCATCTGGCCTATGGCTGCTGAAAGCCAGCAAGGAGCCGCCAATGGCACGCATTGAAGCGATCAAGTTGCGTCTGGAGAACTGGGGCCGGTGGGCGCAGCAGAGCGAGGCCGGTGCGCTGGGTTACCCAAAGCAATCCCCCTTTGCACGGCTGGCTCCATCGGGTGGTCGATCGGATGGCTGGGTTGATGTGCGCAGCCTGGAAGCCAGTGAGACAGATGATGCAGTGAAGTCCCTGCGGTTCACCCAGTCACACCTCTACATGGTGGTGCTGCTGACCTATGCCAAGGGCCTCCCCCGCCATAAGGTGGCCCTGCAGATGGGCCGAGCTGAGAGCACGGTCAATCAGAACCTGGGTGATGCCGATCGCGCCATCCAGCGCTGGTTTGAGGACCGTGATGCAGTCAAGGCGCAGCTCGCCAAGGATTCAAAAAAGAGTTTGTCTACATAGAGATATTTGGTACATTTCAGGCACTCTATGTACTTGCGCGCATGCAACAGGTACACACAACCAAAGCCCCTGCAGGCCACTACTTGCAGGGGCATTTTTTTTGCCCACATACACACCACCGCGCGGCCATCTCGCAAAAGTAAATGCGGACACCGGACACTCCACAGCCTGGCAAGCTGGAAGCCGGGTAAGAACATGCCATCAGCAGCACCCAAACCATGCGGCCACCCAGGCTGCGGTGTCCTGGTGCGTGATGGCACAAGCCGTTGCCCCAAGCATCCAGCCAAGGTATGGGCCAAGGCACCAACAGCGACAAAGCGTGTGACAGGCAGGCGTCTGCAGGCCATGCGTGCCGCGCTGTTCACCGACAACCCATTGTGTGTCGAGTGCCAAAAGCAAGGGCGTGTGGCGCTCGCTACCCAGCGTGACCACATTGTCCCGCTCGGTGAGGGCGGCGAGGACACGCAGGACAACACGCAGGGCTTGTGCAATGCGTGCCACGACATCAAGAGCGAGGCTGAGAAGCTCCGAGGGATACGCCGCCGTGCAGGGTAGGGGGGAACAAAAGTCTGCCGCCCCTCGACCGGAAACCGACCGGTTCCGACAATTTTTACGCGCGCAGGTTTTGGGGGGAGGGGTACCCCCGCGCTGGGCCCGGTCGATGTACCGGGCGAATCAATCGATAAGGAAATTTCACCATGACAGGATCACGCGGACCGCTGCCGAAGCCTGCCGCGCTGCGGGCCCTGGAAGGAAACCCCGGAAAGCGGGCGCTCAACCTGGCCGAGGGCATCAACCCGCAGGTTGAGATCCCAAGTGCTCCAAAGCACCTGAGCATTGAGGCGCGCAAGGAATGGAAGCGGATCACGCCCTTCCTGTTTGAACTGGGGCTGATCAGCGGCCTTGATCGTGCTGCCCTGGCGCTTTACTGCCAGGCGGTTGGTCGGCTGTCGGAGCTGGAGACCTCATTCAATGGCATGGTCTCGCGCTTGGTCGACACCGGAATGGACTATGCGGATGCCGTGTACCAGGCGAGCCACGCGGTGACACCCAGCGGGTACGCCCAGCAGAGCGTGATCGTGCAGCTGATCAAGTCGCACCGCGAGCAAGTCAACCGCTACCTGATGCATTTCGGCCTGAGCCCAGCGGCCCGGGGCCGGGTGCAGGCATCGAACTACGTGCAACCCACTCTGCCTGGCATTGACCCGGCACCCACTACTGCTCCGCAGGGCTTCGCTCAGTTTGCCGCGCGGCCGCAGCTGGTGCAGTGAACAAGTATGTAGACGCCGCCCAAAATTACATGCGGCGGGTGCAGGCCGGCGAGATCCCGACCTGCAAATGGACGCGCCTGGCGATTGACCGGCAGGCGGACGACCTGGCACGCGAACCCAGCGAGCAATGGCCTTGGGTATTTGATGCCGATCGGGCCGCCCGGATCTGCGCTTTCTTGGAGCTGCTGCCTCACATCAAGGGCAAGTGGGCACGCGAAGGTCGATTGCTGGTGCTGGATCCATGGCAGTGCTTCATTGTCACCACCGTGTTCGGCTGGGTGCACCGCGTGACCGGCCTGCGGCGCTTCCGCGAAGCCTACATCGAGGTGCCGCGCAAGAATGGCAAGAGCCTGGTGTCGGCTGGCATCGGTCTGTACATGCTGTCGGCTGATGGAGAGCAGGGCGCCGAGGTGTACAGCGCGGCGACTACCCGCGACCAGGCACGCATCGTCTTTGATGATGCCAAGGGCATGGCCGAGCGCACGCCCGACATGCGCACCTACTTGGGCGTGGCGATCCTGACGCACAGCATCACGGTGGCGCACACGTCGAGCAAGTTTTCCCCGCTGGCCGCTGAAGCCAGCACGCAGGACGGACTGAACGTCCACTGCGCGGTGATCGATGAGCTGCACGCGCACAAGAAACGCGACCTGTACGACGTGATTGATACGGCCCGAGGAGCCCGAGAACAGAGTCTGCTGTGGCTGATCACGACTGCCGGCACTGACCGCAGCGGCATCTGCTACGAGCGGCGCACCCACATCACCAAGGTGCTGGACCGGGTGATTGACGATGCCACCATGTTCGGGATCATCTACTCGATTGACGAGAAGGATGACCCCATGGACCCGACGACCTGGGCCAAGGCCAATCCGAATTGGGGTGTGTCGGTGCTCCAGGATGACATGGAGGCAGCCGCCCGCAAGGCCGCTGCCATGCCCAGCGCGCTGAACAACTTCCTGACCAAGCGCCTCAATGTCTGGGTCAACGGCGAGAGTCCATGGATGGACATGCGGGCGTGGGAGCGTTGTGCGGACCCTGCCATGCAACTGAGCGATTTCGCTGGCGAGAAGTGCTGGATGGGCCTAGACCTGGCGCAGAAGAAAGACTTCGCAGCCCTCTGCCTGGTGTTTCAGCGCGATGGCGTGTGGCACGTGTGCATACGTTTGTACTTGAACGAGCTGGCGGTGCAGGAGAGCGGCAACGCCCACCTGAGTGGCTGGGCGCGATCGGGCTATGTGCAGGTGACCGATGGCGACATCACCGACTTTGACGTGCTGGCCGACGATCTGCGCGGCTTCTGCAAGCAGTTTGACGTGCAGGAGATCGCATTTGACCCGGCTCTGAGCATGTATTTCGCGGGGAAGCTGATCGAAGAAGGCCTGCCGCTGGTTGAGATTGCCCAACGGTCGCTCTTCTTCACGCCACCGTTGATCCAGGTGGAGAACCTGGTGCTTGAGAAAAAACTGAAGTTTGACGGCAACCCCGTCATGACCTGGATGGTGAGCAACCTGGTGGTGAAGGTCAGCAAGTTCAACGAGCTGCGATCACCCACCAAAGAGCGCCCCGAAAACAAGATCGACGGCCCGATGGCCATGCTGATGGCACTGGGCCGAGCGCTGGCATCACAGCCAAAGGAAAACATTGATGACTTCATTAACTCACCCATTGGTGGATAGCCAGCATGAGCTTTTTTAGTCGTCTCACTGGCTACTTTGGTCGCTTCAACGCCATTGCTGACAGCCCAGGAATCCAAAATTCTGCGCCTGGCACAACGTTGGTACCGGACACGACCAATGTTGGCGTCGATGGATCGCTGCAGCTCAGCACGGTGTGGGCTTGCATCGACCGCCGCGCCACAACCATCGCCAGCCTGCCGTTCTTCACGTACGAAAGCATCAATGGGCAGCGCACCCTGGCCCGCACCAGCCGCCTTTACCAGCTGCTGCACGAATCCCCGAACTCCAGGATGACCCCGTTCGAGTTCTGGCGCGCCATGATGATGAACCATGACCTGCGCGGTAACGCCTACGCCCGACTGGAGCGTGATATCAGGGGCGAGGTCTACGCCATGTGGCCCATGGCCGCTGACCAGGTAGAGGTCAAGGTGCTGGATGACGGCTCCATGGTCTACAGCTACTACATCCAAGGCAACGTCGCCATCCTCAGCGCGGACAACGTGCTCCACCTCAAGAACCTGGGCAACGGCACCACCGGCCTTGCCAAGCTGGACTACATGCGCCCCGCGGTTGATGAGGCGGCCAAGGCCCAGACTGCTGCCAACAAGGTGTTTGGCAGCGGCGGCAAACCCACCGGCATTCTGATGATCGACAAGGTGCTCAACCCAGAGCAACGCACCGCTTTGAAACGGTCATTCAGTGAAATGGCAGAGGGCTCCACATCGCGGCTCCAGATTCTGGAAGCCAACATGAAATATGAGCAGATCAGTATGACCCCAGAGGATCAGCAGCTGCTCGAAACCCGCAAGTTCAGCGTTGAAGAGATCTGCCGCTGGTTCGATGTACCACCCGTCCTGGCTCACCACAGCAACGTGACCGCTTGGGGCACCGGCATCGAGCAAATTATTGATGGATTTGTCAAGTTTGCTGTTCGCCCTGTGTGTGTCAACGTCGAGCAGGCTGTACGCAAACGGGTAATGACCCCACGACAGCGCTCAGTCCACACCTCTGAATATGCATTGGACGCGCTATTGCGCGGAAGCCTCAAAGACCGCATGGAAATTTATGCCAAGGCAACCCAAAACGGCATCAAAACCCGCAATGAATGCCGTCAACTAGAAAACGACCCTCCCATCAAAGGCGGCGACGAACTCACCGCCCAAAGCAACCTGGTGCCACTGGCACTGCTTGGCAAAGTAAAAGGAGCCATCAATGGCAGCACTGTTTCTACGCAAGACACTCTCGCTAACTGAGGTTCACCTCAAAACCCACGGCGATATTGGCACCTTCAGCGGCTATGCGTCCGTTTTCAATGGGGTCGATTCCTACAAAGACACCATCCTCCCCGGCGCATTCTTGGAAACACTCAAGGCAGCCATGCCGAAGATGTTTTTCAACCACGAATGGGGCATGCCCATTGGCAAATACACCAGTGCAAAGGAAGACAGCACCGGCCTGTATCTCTCTGGCGAGCTGACCCCGGGCCTTAGCCTGGCAGCCGACGTCCGTGCCGCCATGAAGCACGAGACCCTCGACGGTCTGTCGATCGGTGGATACCTTCAAAAAGGCGACTTCAAGATCACCGAAGACGGTGGCCGCCTCATCCACAAGTGGAGCCGCCTGGCTGAGGTGTCGCCAGTTGTGTTCCCCGCTGACAACGAGGCCCGCATTGATCTGGCCAGCGTCAAAAGCATTGACTTTGAAGCTCTCTTGCCCGAGTGCAAGACCGAGCGAGACCTTGAGCGGCTACTGCGGGATGCGGGGCTGCCCAAATGGGAGGCAATGGCGATTGTCACCCGAGCGCGCGAGATTATGGGCGGGCGGGATGCCCCACCAGACCCTCAAGCGAAAAGCTACGCCGCTCTCGCCGAGCGCCTCCAAAACCTCCACTTCACTCTGTAAGGAATCACCATGAAAACATCCAAATGGATCATCACACTCGCCGTGTGCGGTCTGGCCTTTGCCACCATCGGCGCCCAGGCAGCTGGCATCGACACCAGCCCTATTGCGGCCTTCTTCGCATCGCACCAGGAGGCGGGTCTAGGCCTGTCCATGATGGGTATCGGCAACATCGACCTGGTCATGAAGGCCATGGACGGTGTGGAAGCCAAACTCAAGGCCATGTCGGACAAGGCCGATGGCGAAATGGCTACGATTGGCAAAGTTAGCGCCGATACCAAGACGGCACTCGAGAACATTGGTGTTCAGCAGCGCGAACTCGCTGACCGCTTGCTAGCCATCGAGCAAAAAAGCACTGCACCGGCAGCCGAAACCAAGCAAGACGAATCGTACGGCGCGCAGTTCATCAAGAATGCCGAATACGCCAGCTTCCAAAAGAAGACCAGCCGCGGTTCTGTCGGCGTGGAGTTGAAAAACACCGTCACCAACGCGATCGGCAACACGTACAGCGAGCGGCGCCCCGGCATTGTGGAAGGTGCGTTCCGTGTCTTCACCATTGAAGAGTTGCTGACCTCGATCCCCACCACGTCCAACGCCATCGATTGGGTGCGTGAAAACGTCTTCACCAACTCCGCAGCAGAAGCCGCCGAAGGCGCCCAGCTCGCCCAGTCCAGTATCACATTCACGCCTGGCACCATGCCTGTGCAAAATGTGGCCCACTTCATCAAGATCACCCGCCAACTGGCGATGGACAACGCCGCCCTGGCTGCGTACATCAACCGCCGCATGGTCTACGGTGTGAACTTGCGGGTGGAGAACCAGCTGGTTTCGGGTAACGGCACAACGCCCAATCTGAGTGGCCTCACCACTGCGGGAAATTTCACCGCACACGGCTACACCACCGCATCGCTCACCGCCCTGGGCCTATCGCCCACCAACCGCTTTGACCTGATCGGCAAGATGATCGGTGACAGCGCACTGGCGGACTACCCCGCCGACGCAGTGGTGCTGAACACGGGCGACTGGTGGACCATGCGCCTGACCAAAGACAGCCAAGGCCGCTACTTGCTGGGTGATCCAGGCTCGGCCGTTGCACCAGCCTTGTGGGGCCGGCCAGTTGTGGCATCCAACGCCATGACTGCCGACACCGTTTGGGTTGGCAACCTGTCTCAGGCGGCCACCTTGCACAACCGCGAAGGCATCACCGTCGAACTGTCCGACAGCGACGAAAACAACTTCCAGCTGGGCCTGGTGACCATCCGCGCGATGCGCCGCCTGGCGCTGACGGTTGAGAAACCCGCTGCTGCCCGCTACGGTGACCTGACACCCGCATAAGCGGCATTCCCACCCATCAAGAGCAGGCCACCTCAGTAGGAGCCGGCTCTTTACTTTGGAGTTTCATCACCATGGAACAAGTCGAAATCGAAATCACCGGCATGGCCATTACTGCTCGCTATGGCACGCTGAAGTCCGGCACCGTGTTGCGCACGGATAGTGACTTTGCCGCCCACCTGGTCAATGAATGTGGTGCGGCGAAATACACCGGCGCGGCGCCTGCTCCTGCCAAGACTGCAGTCCGAGCGCCTGCAAAGCCCGCCAAATCAAAAAAGTGACCAAGTAAATGCTGCGCAGTGCGCTCCCGGCAACGGTAGCGCATTCCAGAGCAACCACAGCAGGTGACCCTCATGACTCTATTCGCAATCGGCCTCATCGTCGTCTACATATTTCTTTACGCCTTGATGGGCGCAAACCAGGAGTAACCCCATGGCAAACGGAAACAGCCTCACCCTCACCAAGCGCATGGCCGATGCGTACTTCACCGGCACCTTCAAATTCCTGTTGGTCTCGTCGTTGCCGTCAGAAGCCAACTACGACGCCTACGACTTTCGCAATGACGTCACGAACGAGATCACCGGCACTGGATACACGGCGGGCGGAGTGGCGGTCTCGGCTACCGTTGGAGCAATCGACACGACCAACGATCGAACGCCGGTCACGTTCGGCAACTTGCTGCCAGGCTGGACGGGTTCAACGCTCAGCGCGGTCGGTGGCTGGGTTTACAAAGTCATTGGCTCTGCTGCAACCGACGAGCTTGTCACCTTTGTGGATTTTGGCGGGACCATCACCTCAACCGCATCTGACTTCAACGTCACGTTCACGGCCCCTCTGTACGTCAACGGCTAAGGCGTCATGACCATCCAGTGGATCTACGGACCCAGCGGCTGCGGCAAGTCGACTCTTGCCCGCAAGCTGCTGGATGCCCGCACGGTCCACCTCGACGGCGACGACATGCGCCGGGTTTGGACCGATCTGGCGTTCTCTGACGAGGACCGGAAAACGCAGAACCTGCGCATCGCCAACCTCGCCCGGGTTCTGGATCGGCAGGGCTTCAACGTCGTGGTTTCCACGATATGCCCAACGCAAGAACTGCGGGCGATGGTGCATGCCATCACTGGCTGCACATTTATTTGCATTGAAGACACGCGGGATCAAAAGCAATGGTAACGACAACAGGTTTTGCAAAGAGCGGAAACCACGCCCTAGTGAAGGCCGTGCAACTGCTCGGCCAGCCATGTGTGGTCGACCATGTTGAGTACTCGGGCCCCATCGGGCAGCATATTTTCATCAAGCGCGACCCGCGCAATGTGATTTGCTCCTGGTTGCGCTTCAATGGCCAGCCGGTGACGCCGGGCATGTTCATTACGGCGTTCCGCCTGTTCCAGACCGCATCGCTTGTCGAGGAAATGGCCGCCTACGAGGGCTGGCTGACCGACACGCAAACGCTGGTTGTGCGGTATGAAGACCTGACCGCGACCGATGCAGGGATGAAGCGCATCGCCGCCTATCTGCAAACCCCGTATTTGCCTGGCGCATTTGATGAGCTGGAGGGTCTGACGGCTACCTGGTTCGCCCAGCACTCTGATTACCGCGCCATCTGGTCGCCAGAGGTCGAGGCTGTGTGGGCGGCTGAAGGTGGCCCTGAACTACTGACGCGCTGGGGGTACTGATGGAAGTCCTGATTCGTGTCGTTGACAAAGGCCAGGCCAAAGACGCATCAAAGGCCGGCGATGTGATCGCCATTTGCCCCGATGGTTGGGCATGGTCCGCTGCCGAGTTGGCCAACCCTGACTGGCGCATTGTGAGCGTCAACGTCCTGCAATCCCAGGCAGATGCCTTCTTGTCCAAGTCCAATAACCCGAACGTCAAGCGCCGTCGCGAGTGGACGATTGACTTCAGCCGCCTGCCAAACCCGGCGCTGTTCGCGGGTGACCGGACGCAGGACATCATCCCATTGACACGGGCCCAGATTGTTGTCGCTGCGGTGAAGAAGCCATGACCACCACCGTCGTCAAGACTATCGGCACTGGTGGGGACTACACCACCTTGCAGGCGTGGGAGGATGCATCCCCTGCCAACCTGGTAACGGTTGACCAGGTGTGGCAAGGGCAGTGCTTCAACCAGGAATTTTTCAGCAGCTCTGCGGCCCTGCTGACGGTATCGGGGTCAACGACCGACGCGACGCGCTACAAGGAACTTACGACCTACACGGGCGCAGGCTTCGTTGACAACGCCAGTGTCCAGACCAACGCGCTGCGCTACAACGCATCGAACGGGGCAGGCATTCGCAGCACCTACGCATGGTCTGCACCGGTCGCGGTGAACGAAAGTTACTTTCGCATCAGCAAGCTGCAGATCCTGGCCGGGACGGCAACGGCTTTCAATGGCTCTGGCACCACCGGCCTGGTGATGGACAAGTGCATCATCGAAAACTCGGGTGTCTCGAATGAAGCGTTGAAGACGTACGGTGCCTGCACAGTCAAAAATACCTTGGTGGTCGGCAGATCGACAGGTGTCATTGCGGCGCTGTCAAACGGTTCGTCGGCCTACAACTGTACATTTGCGCGCACCGGTAGCAGCACATCCAACATCTTCAACGGAAGCTACGGCGCTGCAACGTTCAAGAACTGCGCGTTCTTTGGCGGTGCTACCACGCTGGCCGGTGGGTCGACCTCCAAAACGTACACCACCTGCTACACCGACACATCGTCGCCACCCAGCGGGTGCACAACGGTTGCCTACGACACCTCGACCGGATCTGGCTTTGAAAGCAAGACAGACGCGACACGCGATTTCAGGATCAAGGCTGGTTCCGCGCTGCTGGACGTTGGCACGACGGACACGACGAACGCGGCGAATGACATTGCAGGCACTGCCAGGCCGCAAGGATCGGCCTATGACGTGGGTGCGTGGGAGCTGGTCGCGGCCAGTGGTGTCGGCAACGCCTCCGGAAACTTCGACGCGGTAGCGATCACCCCGCCAACAGCCACTGGTGCTGGCAGTGCAGCGGCCAGCGGATCGCTCGCATCCGTCAGCATTGCAGGCCCCACTGCCACAGCATCCGGCGGGGCAGCTGGCAACGCATCCGGATCGCTGGATAGCGTCACATTGACCCCGCCAACCGCCACAGCGACTGGCAAGGCAAGTGCCAGCGCGACACCGAGCAGCGTATCCATCACGTCGCCCACAGCCACAGCGTCGGCAGGAGGTACGGGGAACGCTTTTGCAACCTTCATGGCGCTGGTGCTTTCTCCAGCGGGTGCAACGGCATCCGGTGGCGCGTCGGCAACCGGGTTGTTTTCAGATGTTTCACTTATGGCGCCGACTGCTACGGCATACGGCGGCGCGCCCATCCAAGTTGCAGGGGCCATCACCCGCCCCGCCAGAAACCAGCAGAGCGATCGCACCAGGCGCGTGCAGAGCGGCACCCGCCCGGCACGCATCGGTTAACCAGATAGACAGACAGAGACCACCATGGCACTCAAACTCATCACCCCCGCCACCGCCCTGGCCATCAGCCTGGCCGAGGCTAAGCAGCAATGCCGGGTCGATACGTCCGACGAGGACACGCTGATCACCGGCTACATCATGACCGCCACCCAAATGGCCGAGACCGCGATGGGTGGCCGCGCCGTCATGCCCCAAACCTGGGAGTTGGTACTGGACGAGTTCCCCGATGCCTTCAAGCTCACCCGCATCCCCGCCGCCAGTGTGACCAGCCTGAAATACTATGACGCGTCTGGCGCGCAGCAAACGCTGGCCAGCGATGCCTACGCGCTGGACGCCGCCGATGACTACGGCCCGGCCTACGTGGTGCCCGCCTATTCCACCAGCTGGCCCAGCACGCGCGACCAGGTCAACGCCGTGGCCCTGCGCTATGTGGCGGGCTATGCGGATGCTGCCGCCGTGCCGCAGCCCATCAAGAACTGGATCCTGCTGATGGTGGCCGCCATGCACGCCAACCGCGAGGCCGAGACCATAGGCCACGGCGCCGTGCTGTCGCTGGGCTTTGCGGACCACATGTTGGACTACTACATGGTGTATCAGTAATGAGCGCCGGCAAATACAACCGCCTGGTGACCATCCAGCAGCTCACCCCTGGCCAGGACCCCCTGGGCCAGCCCGTGCAGTCCTGGAGCGACGTGTGCGCCCCTTGGGCCTGGTTGCGCAACCCGGCCGGCTCCTCCGCCATCAAGGCCAGTGCAGACGTAAGCACTGTGCAGACCAGCATCCGCATCCGCTGGCGCACCACGCCTATTACGTCAGGCATGCGCGTGGTATTGGGCGCTGTGGTGTACGACATCAATGCCGTGCTGCCAGACCTGGAGGGCCACCGCCATATCGATCTGGTTTGCACCACGGGGGCAAGCAATGGCTGAAACATTCCACTGCAATTTCGACACCGCCGACATTGATGCCCAACTCGATGCACTCACCCAGGCAGCGGGTGAGGCTACGCGCCCCGCAGCGCAGGCCGGCGCGCAGGTGCTGTACAGCATGGTCCGCGTTCTGGCGCCGGTTGCTGACCGCCCAACCAGCCTTGGCGACGGGCGTATGTCCGTGCCTGGAGCGCTCAAGGCTGCCATCTACCAGGTCTACAGCGAAGACAACTCCGTCGATGGCAAGAAGGCCACCTACCACGTGAGCTGGAACGCCAAAAAGGCCCCGCACGGCCACCTGGTTGAGCATGGCACCAGCCGCATGGCGGCTCGCCCATTTGTCCGCCCCGCATTTGACGCGGCCCAGGGTGCAGCGCTTAGAGTGGCTCAGCAGACTTTGGAAAAGTCCTTGTCTCCCTACACCGGATCGGGATCATGACAGTAGAAGCAGACATCAAAGACACGCTGGCCGCCCTGGTAGCAGTCGGCAGCGTCTATCCGGACCTCGCTCCGCCAGATGCCCCCCGGCCCTACATCACCTACCAGCAGGTGGGTGGCGTGCCCATCGCGTTCCTGGAGCGAGCCATGCCCAGCAAGAAAAACGGCAGCTACCAGATCAACGTGTGGGCCGATACCCGCGCCGCCGCCAAGGCGCTCATTTTGCAAGTGGAGTCCGCCATGGTGCTGGCCACCGCCTTCCAGGCCGAAGCCAAGGGCGGCGTGATAGACAGATACGAACCCGATACCAAGTTGTACGGCTCCATGCAGGACTTTAGTGTGTGGTCCGACCGATAGACAGATGAATTAAGCCGCAAGGCACCCCGAGCAAGCCGCTGCAGAGCAATCCGCTGCGGCTTTTTTGTTGCCCGTTTCGGGCATGTCAACCGCCAGCCATGGGCTCTCCACGGCTGGTTTTTTTATTCCCGAAAGGAACTCACCATGTCAGTCTCGCTGCCCAACGGCATCATCCTGGCCATCGCTACGGCGTATGCCGCTCCGCTCACCGTCACGGCCGCATCCAATGCGGCCGAGGCGGTGCTTTCCGTCGTCAATGGTCTTGCTGCGCTGGACCTGGTTGAATTCACGTCCGGCTGGTCGCGTGCCAACGGCCGTATCTTCCGCGTCAAGTCGCCCACCGGTGCAAACCTGGTACTGGAGGGCTTCGATACCACCAGTACCACCCTGTTCCCGGCGGGCACCGGCGTTGGCACCATCCGCAAGATCAACACCTGGCAACAGATTACGCAGGTGCTGGGCTGCACCAGCTCTGGTGGCGATCCGCAATACCAAACCTACTCCTTCCTGGAGCAAGACTTTGACTCGCAGATCCCCACCACCACCAGCGCCCAATCGCTGGCCCTGGAGATCGCGGACGACCCCACGCTGGCCGGCTACATCGCTATCAAGAATGCCGCCATTTCCCGCGCCACCACCGGTCTGCGGGCCACCCTGCCACAGGGCGGAATGATCCTCTACAACGGCATCTTTGCCTTCGACGAGACCCCATCGCTCACCAAGGGCAACCTCATGGCTTGCAAAGGCGGTTGCGCCCTGCAAGGCCGCCCAGTGCGCTACGCCACCTAAGCCCTCACCGGTTTTGGCCCGGACCCTCGGATTCACCAATCCCTGGGGCCTTTTTATGCCCGCTTGGTCGCACCTTGCCGGGTCTTTTTTCTTCACTTTAAGAGCAACAACATCATGGCAAAAATCAAACTGGGCGCTGCCCCCAAACACTTCAAGAAAACAGTCAAGTTCACCATGCTCGACGGCACCACCGGAAGCATCGAAATGAACTATATCTACCGCACGCGCAAAGAGTTCGGCGCCCTGGTAGACGAAGCCCGCGCACAGGCAGTCAAGCAGGCCGCCGAACTGGAGACTGGTGAAACCTTCACCCTTGCAGGCCACCTGGCTGCAACCGACCTAGCCAACGCCGACTACCTGCTGAAGATTGCCAACGGATGGGACGTAGAGGCTGATTTCACCCACGCCGCCTGCGAGCAACTAGGCGATGAACTCCCCGCGGCAATCGTCGCCATCGTCGACGGCTACCGCCTAGCCGTCACCGAAGGCAGCTTGGGAAACTTACCGCTGTAGGCCATGCACTCTTTACAGCTCCGCCCAGCAAGGGGGAGCTGGCAGCTGCAGGGCTTACTGAGGCCGACCTTGACATCACAGAAGTCTGGCCAGAGCACTACCAGGCGTTCGACGTTTTCTATTACATGCGAACCCAGTGGCGCGCAGGCTTTGGCGGCCCCACGGGCCTGGACTACGGCGTGCTGCACCGAAGGCTCGACCGCCTGAACCTTTCCCCCGAAGAAGTTGACCTGCTCGAACTGGATATCCAGGTCATGGAGCAGGCCGCGCTCAGCGCGATGAACGACCAACAAAAATAGGACAAACCCAATGTCTGGCTTGAAGACTCAGATCGAAATTGGCGCGGACGCCAGCGGCGTAGAAGCCGGTGTCAACCGCGCCAAGCGCTCCCTGGCCGGCCTGGGCCAAGCCGCGTCCGACGCGGGCAAGACCGGTGCCGCTGGCCTGGGCCAGCTCGGCACGGGTGCTGACACCTCTGCAAAGGCCGTGGAGCGCGCCACCAAGTCCATCGTCAGCCAGATCCAGCGGGCGCAGGTGGACCTTGCCACGGCTGGCAAGTCCATGTCGGAGTCGCTGCAGATCAAGGCCGACTTCAAGGGCGTGGACCCTGCCATCATCGCGCCTTACATCGCCCAGCTCAAGGCCGCAGAGCGGGCCCAAATTGCGGCTACCAAAGGCCTTGGCAGCATGGAGATGTCCGCCAAGGCCACCAGCGCGGCATTGCGCGGTGTGCCGGCGCAGTTCACCGACATCGTCACCAGCCTGCAGGGCGGCCAGGCGCCCTTGACTGTGCTGCTGCAGCAAGGTGGGCAGCTCAAGGATATGTTTGGCGGTGCGGGCAATGCGGCCCGGGCCCTGGGCGGCTATATCGTCGGTCTGGCGACCAACCCTGTTGTGCTGGTCACGGCGGCGGTTGGGGCGCTGGGGTATGCGGCCTACAGCGCATCCAACGATGCCAAGCAACTGCGCGACACCGTCACCCTCACCGGTGGCGCGGCAGGCGTCAGCGCGGGCCAATTGCAGTCCATGGCGGCCAGTGCCGGGCTCAACGCCACGGCACTCGCCGACTTTGCCAAATCAGGCGCCGTGTCAGCCGACTCAATCGAGCGGGTCACCGCATCCGCCATCCGTCTGGATCGCTTGGGTGGCCCAGCCATCGCCAAGATGGTCGAGGCCTATGAGTCGCTCAAGCGCTCGCCCGTTGAGGCTTCGGTCACCCTCAACGAAAAGACCAACTACCTCACGGCCAGCATCTACGCGCAGATCAAGGCGCTGGAGGAGCGCGGCCGTCACCTGGAGGCCGGAAAGCTGGCCCAAGACGCATTCACACAGGCGCAGGCTCGCATGGCAGACGGGCTAGAGGCCGGTCTGGGCCCAGTGGACCGCATGTGGCTGTCCATCCGCCAAAACGTCGAAGGTGCGATGAAGGCCGTCAAGGGCTTCGCGGGCTCTGAAGTGCCGTTGCCTGATCGCGTCACGGCGCAAAAGAAAGTCGTGGCCGAACTGCAGCAAAAGGTTGATACGCCCCTCGGAGCAATTGTCAACTTTGCAGGCCTGGAGCAAGCCCGCGAGCAGCTCAAGATTGAGAAAGACCGTCTGTTCATCTTGCAGTCGTCGGCCAGTGTGATAGCCGGCTCTGCAGCCGAAAAGGCCAAGCAGAACGAGCTGGAAAAAGCCCAGATGGCCTGGAGCGACCAGATGGCCGCCAGCCGCCCCAACCGGGACAAGCGCGACATCGAGCGGGAATCCATCACCAACCGCGGTGCCGCTGCCAAGGCCTCTCCGTCCGAAATAAGAGACCAGCTCGCCCTGGTTGATCAAAAGTACGACACCGGCACCAGCATCGCCGCCGTCAAGCAGGCCGAAGACGCCAAGCTGCAGATCATCGCCCGCGCGCAAGACCAGATCAACACCCTGCGCGCCACCGGCCAGCTCACAGAGATTGGCCAGATCACCGCCACCACCGAGCAGACCGTCAAGGCAATAGATGTGCGCCGCAACGCCCTGCTGGCCGAGCGCGCCATCGTGGCCGGCCGCCAAAACAGCGAGCGAGAAGTGGTCGCGCTTGACACTCAGATCGCCGCGCTGGCACAGGAGCGGGCGACCGAGCAGACTAAGGGCGTGAACGCCGTCACTGTGGCGTGGGACCGGCAGAAGAAGGCCATCCAGGCCACCTATGAGGCCATGAAGGGCGAAGACGCCGCCGCCATCACTGCTGAGCAGCTGCGCCTCGCCCAGATCGCCAAAGGCGTTGACGACACATTCCGCGATCAGGCACAGGCCCTGCAGTCCATCAATCGATTCAGCGCACTTGAGGTCAGCCTGGTAGGCGCCACCGACCAGGCGCGTGCGCTCGGCCTGGAGAAACTGCGCATCCAGCTGGATCTGGAAAAGAAGATCGCCGAGCTAAAACGCACCGACTTCAAGTCGGTTGAAGACCGCAACAAGGCCATTGCCACAGCGACCCAGCAAGCCTCTGAGCAGGCCGCGCAGGCCAGCACAAGCATCACCGTCCAATACTGGGCCGGCGCGATATCCCAAATCAAAGGCGACCTGTCCGACGGCATCATCGGCGGCATCAAGAGCGACGGCGTTGCCGGTGCTGTCCGTGGCTTCCGCGACTCCGTGGTAAACGCATTTGACCGCCTGGTGCTGCGGCCCTTCATCGACCCCATCATGGGTGACTGGGCCAAGGGCATTGCGGGCTTCTTCGGCGTATCCCCACAGGGTTCATCAGGCAGCGGGGTGGGCACAGTTTCCAGCGGCGTAGGCTTGGCCCAAACCGGCAGCAGCATTTACAGCAGCGGCATGGCCGGCGTGGGCGGCGGTATTTCCGCCATCGGCAACATCACCGGCTCTGCCAGCATTTCCGCCTATGGTGCGGGTGTTGCCCTCAGTTCCGAGGCTGCAGCCGCCGCCGCTTCCGCCTACACCGCCGCCGCCGCTGAGATCGTTGGCTCCAATGCCGCACTGGCCGCCACCTACACCGAAGCGGCGGCGTCCATCACCGCAGGCGCGGGCGCGTCTGCGAGCTTCTCCAGCGCAATGGCCGCCATCCCGGTGTGGGGTTGGGTTGCGCTTGCGCTGTCCACCCAGTTGGGCGGCCCCAAGATTGACAAGGTGGGCGATGGTATCTCGGGCACCTTGTCGGCCACCGGCTCCATCATCCAAAAGCGCACCGACTACACCGAAGACCACCACGGCTTGTTCGGTATTGGTGCGTTTACTACCCACAACTCGGAGTACTCCGAAGCGGATGCCGGCACATCGGCATACGTCAACTCAGCCGTCACCGTTGTAACGGCCGCCACCAAGGGCTATGCCGCTGCCATTGGCCTGAGCGCTGATGCGGTGGACGGATTCACCAAGCAGATCGACTTGAGCCTGAGTGGGCTCGACCCCGATGCTCAAAAGGCCGCAATCGACAAAGCCATTGGCGGCTTTGTGGATGACATGATCAGCGCCGCCTACGGGGCGGATATCAGCGCTTTGACCAAGTCTGGCGAAACCTCGTCGCAGACCCTGCAGCGCCTGGCCGTTGATTTCACAACGGTCAACCACACCCTGGATCAGTTGGGCTTCTCGGCCTTGCATTTGGGCATCGACGGCGCCACGGCTGCAGCGGGCCTGATGGATGCATTCGGCGGCCGCGACAAGGCACAGTCCACCGTTTCAGCCTACTACGAAAAGTTCTACAGCGACGGCGAAAAGGCCGCCAGCAGTGTTGCCAGCCTGAACGCATCCTTCACCGCGCTGGGCGTGTCTGCACCCGCCACCCGCGATCAATTCCGCGATCTGGTCGCCGGCATCGACATCACTACCGAGTCCGGCCAACGCCTGGTCGCCGGAATCCTGGCCTTATCCCCGGCGTTTGACGCTGCTGCTAGCGCATCCGAAGCCGCTGCTGCCCGCATGGCCAGCGTCATTGGTGACTACGCATCATCGTCCGAGGTTCGCGCTTTTACGGTCTCCCAGATCCAGAAGGGCCTGTCTGACGGTGGCGTCAACCTGACGGTCGACCAGATCGGCAACGCCTCGCGTGGCGATGCCCGCGCGCTGTACGAGCAGCTGCTTGCCGCTGGCAACACCCGTGGCGCGGACGCCGTGCTGTCCCAGGCCAAGGCCTTTGCAGGTATCACAGCACCGGTGAATGCGCAAGGCGGCGCATCTGGAGGTGGCGGTGGCGGTAGTGCAGCCTCCACCGGACTGACGGACTGGCAAAGGGCCACCCAGGCGATTGTGGACACCATGCGCGACCTGCGCGAAACGCTGATAGGCACCGGCAAAGACAGCTTTGCCCGCACGCAGGCCCAGTTCGCCATAGAGATCGCGCAGGCCCAGGCCGGCAACCTGGCGGCTTACCAGGACCTGCCCAACATCGCCAAGCTGCTGGCCAAGTCCGGGGAGCGCAGCAGCAAGACCGCACTCGACCAGGCCCTGCTGGTCGGCTACATCGTCGATTCGCTGGGCCGTGTGGCCGGTGTCCCGTCCTCGGGCTCCACGCTGTCTGTGGCCAAGTGGCAAGAGGCGGCCTATGTCCCCCCGGCCCGCACCTTCGACGCGGTGAACACCACCGCCATGGTCGGTGGCGACAACACCGAAATGGTGGCCGCCCTGCGGGCCATGGCCCTGCGCCTGGATGCCATCGAAGCCAACACCGGCAGAGGTGCCGGTGCTGGCGAAAAGCTCGACCGCCGGTTGGCCTTGGCCATGCCCAAGACCAACTCCATTCAAGTCACCGTGGTAACCCCATGAAATGCATTCCCCCCATCACTGTCACCGATGCAATACTCACCAGCAGCACCCTGGCCGAGCCGGTGGCGCCATCCGCCTTGTGGGTCAGCGGCACCGTCTATGCGGTTGGCGATATCCGCCGTGTGGACGGCACCGTGTTCCACGAATACAGCCGCATCACCATGGCGGTCTACCCACTGTGGGTCACCGGCACCACCTACATCATTGGTGACATCCGCAAGAGCGCGGCCAACGGATTCGAGTACAAGCGCATCGTTGCCGGCGCAGGGGCCACAGATCCCTCTGCAGACCCCACCAATTGGACGGATCTGCGCACCCTGTCGCCCGAGCTGAACCCCGAGCAGTGGCTGGATCTGGGCCCGTACGAGCGGGTGTGGATCAGCGGCACCGCGTACCTTTCGGCAGATGAAGTCATCCGCACCGGCGTGCACCGCAAATTCACGCGGATCTCTGCCGGCGCGGGCACCATCGTGCCCGAGCTGGATCCACTGAACTGGAAAGACACCGGCGCCACCCGCAAGTGGGCTATGCACGACCTGAAGAGCAGTCAGCAATCAGTGGCACCCAGCCCGCTGGTAAACGTGCTCACCTTGCCGTCGCGCATTGACGCTATTGGCCTCACAGGTCTGTACGGCAGCAGCGTGAACCTGCATCTGGCGGTGGGCGCAACGGTCTACTACGACAAGACCATCAGCTGCCTGCTACGCAACACCCTCACCTGGACCGATTACTTCTTCGGCGCGTTCCGCTACCGGCCGGCCCTGATTGCGTTCGATATCCCTCCGGTGTCGGGCGCCACGCTCACCATCACTATCACGGGCTCCACCGTCAAGTGCGGCCGCGTCTTCCTGGGCCGCGCGGTAGACATGGGCATGGCCACCGAAGACGCCGAGAGCGACGTGCTGAATTTCAGCGAGATTGAGCGCGACATCGACGGCAGCATCGCCACCCTGGTGCCGCGCCCCACGGTGCCCAAGGCCAACCTGACCCTGCGCGCCACGGCGGACATGGTCAACAGGCTGCGTGATCTTCGGGTGGACACCAACGCCAAGGTCGCGCTGTGGAGCGCCCTGGATGACCAGATCGGTAGTAACTGGTTCGACGCCTTCTTGATCCCCGGCATTTGGAGGATTTTCACGATCAACGCCAAACGCCATCCATCCGCAAACGTATCCCTTCAACTTGAGGAAATCTGATGCCAACCCCAGCAGTCGCACCCCCAGCAGACGGGCCGGCGCTCGGCACACCGCCGAGCACTGCCAACCCTGCGAATTTTGATGCCAACGGAGACGCCTTTTTAGGCCAGCTCCCACAATTCCAGACGGACGAGAACCTTCTGAAGGCCAACGTCTACGCAAACGCGCAGGCAGCTCATGCCAATGCATTGCTCACCGCAGCCGACGCGGTGTCTACGGCTGCCAACACCGCCCTGGCCGCAGGTTATGCCGGCGCCGCGCCGTGGGTCAGTGGCTCCACCGTGGCGCAATACACCGTGGTTTCATCGCCCGCCAATGGCCGCCTGTACCGCAAGCTGACCACCAGCACCGGAGGCACAACTGATCCGAGTCTTGACCCGACCAACTATGGACTGATCGACCTCAACCGCCCCATCGTGCAGGTCAACGCCGCCACTTATACCGCCGTGGCCGGCCTCCACTACGAAATCATCTATGCAGGCGTGTGCACTCTGAGCCTGCCCGCCACACCGGGCAACAACAACGCGGTGGAGGTCACCTCGTCTAACGGCTACACCAACGTGCTTGCCCGCAACGGCAGCACCATCGAGGCGTTGGCCGAAGACATGGACCTGGATACCCACCACCTGATCGCCAAATATTCAACATCCACCTGGAGGGTTTCGCAATGAGCGCAGCAAGCGATTTTCTGGGGGGCGCCACGCCCAAGTTCTGGGTCAGTGGCACCACGTATCCAGCTACCAAGGTTGTCGCGTCTCCCAGCGACTTCCAGTACTACATGCGCAAGAGCGCCGGCGGCGGCACGACCGACCCGGCCAGCGACCCGACCAACTGGCAGCCGACGGGGGACCGGGCAGTGAAGAGTGTTCAGCGTGGTACCGCGTCCCCGACGGTGACGGCAATCACCATTTCTGCTGTGAACATCGCGAAGTGCCAAACATATTGCGTTGGATTCGGAAAAGATAACAGTGGGATTGTCCAGGCGGTGATTGGCGGCTACCTGAGCAATTCAACTACGTTGGCGGTAAACGGTGGCGGAGGTTACACGGGCGGTGGAATTATCAATTACGAAGTGGTGGAGAGGTATTAATCATGTTCTACGCACAAATCAACATAGCAACCCGCATCGTTGTCGCAGAAACGATGACACACAGCCCAATTGAGGCTGAACACATGATTGAAATCACGGAGGAGCAATTCGGCACAACCCTGCATAAGCGCCACGACGAGGCGACCGGCGTGTTCACCGCACCCACCGCACCACCCGTTCGCGTCCTGAGAAAAGTCGCCTACCTCAAGCGCATGACGCAGGCCGAGCGCATCGCGATCCGCGCCGCTGGTGCGACAAACCCGGTGGTGAACGACTACATCGAACTGATGAACGCGGTCACCGACGTGGTTCACCTGGATGACCTCGACACGGCTGCTGGCGTGCATGCGCTGGAAGCCGTTGGATTGCTGGCGGCAGGGCGCGCAGCGGAAATCCTGGCATGACCACCATCACCTTCATCATCTGCTTCCTGCTGAGCATCCCCCTCTCGCTGCCCGTGCTGTGGCTGCTGTACCTGGCAGTCATGAACCTCAAGCGGGCCAAGGCTGCGGGCACGCTGACCATTCGTGCGGCAATTTGGGGTTACCCGTGGCTGTGGGTCGGCTATGTGGTGGATTTCTACTGCAACACCTTGCTTTTCAGCATCCTGCTGTGGGAGTGGCCGCAGTGGCAGAACCGCGAGCTGCTGGTGACCGACCGGCTCAAGCGCACTCGTAAGACCGGATCGGGCAGGCGGCTTGCGGTTGCGGACTGGTTTGTGCCGCTGCTCAACCCCTACGACCCAGACGGCGATCACATTTGAAAACTACCAGGAAGAACAATACCAATGGCTGAACCCATCATCCAAACTGCCGCCGCTGGCGTGTCGCTGGTCACCGTGGCAACGGCCGTAGCGGGGCCGCTTGCCGGTCCTTACCTGGTCATCATGCTGGGCAGTGTCTCGGGCGGGCTGTGGGCGCTGTCCAACACCACGCTGACCACGCGCACGCAGGGCGCCTTGTTGATGCTGCGATGCATCTTGACGGCGGTGCTGCTCACGGCGCTGATTGCCGCGCTGCTGGGCGCGTATTTCAAGATTCCGGTAACCGAGCTGTATGGCGTCGTGTCGCTGGTGATCGGCATGCTGGGCAACCGCTGGCAAGACATCATCGACGCGGTGCGAGATCGCATCCGCCTGGTGATCAGCACCGGTGGCGCCACCAAGCCCGAGACAGGAGGCAAGGAATGAACACGCTGCTCACCTGGGAAGGGCTGTGCCTGGCCCTGCTGTGGTCGGTGTTCTGTCGGTCCGTGCGGGCCGACAAGACCACCAAGCTCGACGTGCGCCTGGCCCTGCTGGCAGTGGGCACGGCCGCCCTGGCCGGCATGGCCGCACCGGCTTATGGCTGGTTGCCTGACTGGGTGACGCTGCTGATCGTGGGCGCCATCGTGTTCATGCAGATCGTCATGGCCCAGCACTGGCGCCACGGCGTGCCGACGCAATTCGTCAAAGATATTCATCGGCCCAAGCGCCGGGTAGGAGATGCCTCGTGAACCCAGAACTGATCGCCCTCTGCACCGGCGCAAGACCTGATCGCGCCGAGCGCTGCGCCGAGTCCCTGACCACGGCCATGAAGCTGTTTGACATCGACACGCCTATCCGGCAGGCCATGTTCCTGGCCAACGTCGGCCATGAGACCGGCGGCCTGCATTTCCTGACCGAGATATGGGGCCCGACCGATGCGCAGAAGCGCTACGAGGGCCGGGCCGACCTCGGCAACACCCAGCCCGGCGACGGGCGCCGGTTCTGTGGCCACGGCATGCTGCAGACCACGGGACGCTTTAACCACGCCGCGGTGCGCGATCGGCTGCGTGCGCGCTTCCCGGATATGGAGGTGCCTGACTTCGAGGCAGATCCCGACGCGCTGGCCTTGCCCCAGTGGGCCGCGCTGGCTGCAGGGGACTACATCGCCATGCGGGATTGCCAGCGCTTCGCCGACATCGACGACTTTGACGGCTACTGCGACATCATCAACCGGGGGCGCAAGACGGCGGCCGATGGGGACAGCAACGGCTGGGAAGACCGGACCCGGCTGTACAAGGCTGCACGGAGGGTGCTGGTATGACTGAATTCGTGATTGATCTGGGTGACGACCACACCATCGAGTTCACCAGCTACAAAGGCGACGACCGGGCGGGTGCCATCGTTACACACAAGACGCCTGCGGGCTTACTTTGTGAAAGCGCCATTCCATTCCGAGGCCATGCGTGGGTGGCAGAGTTCAAAAGTGGACTCCCTAACGATAGCTGGGAGCTAGTGACCGACAACCCGGTGACGCTATCTCCATCTTTGGCCTGCCGTGCCTGTGGAGACCATGGGTTTATCACTGGCGGAAAGTGGGTGAAAGCATGATCGCCGACATCCTGATCAAGATCGCCGCCGTCCTGGCGCTGCTGGCCGCGCTGTTTTACGGTGAGCAATACATCGAGGGCCTGGGCTACGACCGCCGCGCGGCCGAGGTTGCTGCCGTCATGGGTCAGCAGAAAAGCGAGGCCGCTGCCAAGCTGGCCACCCTGACCCAAGAAAAGCTCACCGCACTGGCCGAGCTGGCCAACCTCAAATCCGAACTGGAGAAAAACCGTGAAGACCTTCAATCCAAGAATGCTGCTGATCTGCGCGCTCGCCGTGCTGGTCCAGGCCTGCGCTTCATCACCAACCCGCAAGCCGCTGGATGTGGGCGTAGTGGTGGAGGCGCCGAAAGCCCAGCGCCTGGAGCCGCCCCTGACGCAGGCCCCGCCGTCGTACAGCTTCCCCGACAGATTAGCGACGATCTTTGGCAGCTCGCCGCCGACGCCCAAAGCCTCGCCATAGATTACGGGGTGCTGCACGCGTATGTGCACAACCCGAAGCTGGTTTGTGAGCTGAGGCAATGAAGCTGTCGATGGTCCCTTTCAGTCTCAATGGGAATGCGATTGCTCGTGATCAGTTTGGCTACACCACACTTGCCGGCGGTAGTGGTTTCAATGCGACGGGCATAGATACCATTCAATTCTGGTGTCGTGGTGACAAGAAGCGCATTTGTGCTGTGCCTCTGACACTTGGACCGAATATTGACGCTGATTCACGCGGAGTAAAGCGCTGGCATTGGGACGGAAATATGGAGGCTCCTACGCTGCTCCCGAGCATCGGCTGTGATGCAAGGTGTGGGTGGCATGGAAACATAGTGGCAGGCGATATCGCGCCATGATCTGCACGTTGTGCGGGAGATCCGGCCATCACCTGGCCAAGGATTGCCCGTGGCAACCCAACAAAGCCCACCGGGCCACCATCCAAGTGATGCGTGGCCCGGTGGGCTTTTTGCGTTTGTGGGCTACCGGTCGAGCTTCGGCCTGCAGACAAAGATCGCACCTGAGCTGCCTTTCAGGATCCGCTCTGCTTCGGTCTCGGGGATCTGGCGCACCTCGCGCGTGCTGTCCAAGCGGATCGCCTCAGGGTGTGTCTTGCGGATGAATGCCTCAGAGCACTTGAATCTGGTGGTGTGCCACTTGCCGATCCAGAGGATGCGCCAGTTGTAGACCTCTTCCTCCCGCATGCGAGGCCTTTCTTTCCGGCGTAGGTTTTGGCGTAGGTTTCTGGAAAAACTGCCGATCCTCGCTGGAGACGTGATTCATCCAGAATCACGATATTCATGGACGCAATTGTGCCTTGTCATGGCCCTGCGCATGATGGCCGTGATCAAGCGTTAGGAAAGCGCCGCTTCACGCGCAGCCAAACGGTCCAGTTCT
>Ga0208398_100264_pt1 | contig 42294 bp, 38 predicted proteins | sample LakWasMe79_HOW10_2_FD_183905 | JGI IMG/M metagenome (GOLD analysis project Ga0208398, IMG submission 183905) | Freshwater sediment methanotrophic microbial communities from Lake Washington under simulated oxygen tension - Sediment Metagenome... | ecosystem: Environmental > Aquatic > Freshwater >...
CCACCAACCAGGTGAGCAAGGGCCTGACGACAGACCAGGTAGTGGCCCTGCGCACGGATCAAGTGGCAGCACTCAAGACGGCCCAGGTTGCGTCGCTGACGACGGACCAGGTTGCTGCGATGGAAACCAAGGACGTAGCGGCGCTGACCACGGCCAGCATAGGCGCGTTGACCACCGACCAGGTGAGCAAAGGCCTGACCACCAACCAGGTGGCGGCGCTCACCACGGCCGAGACGACGGCACTGACCACCGGCGCGATGGCAGCGCTGACGACAGACCAGGTAGTGGCCCTGCGCACGGATCAAGTGGCAGCGCTCAAGACGGCCCAGGTTGCGGCGCTGACGACGGACGGCATCGCTGCGATGGAAACCAAGGACGTGGCGGCGCTGACCACGGCCAGCATTGCGGCACTCTCGACCAACCAGATCAGCAAAGGTCTGACGACAGACCAGATAGCGGCCCTGACGACGGCGGAGACGGCTGCGCTGACGACGGCAGGCGTGGCCTCGCTGAGCACCGACCAGGTAGTGGCCCTGAGGACTGACCAGGCGGCTGCCCTCAAGACCGACCAGATAGCGGCCCTGACGACAGACGGCATTGCTGCGATGGAAACCAAGGACGTAGCGGCGCTGACCACGGCAGGCGTAGGCGCGTTGACCACCAACCAGGTGAGCAAGGGCCTGACGACAGACCAGGTAGTGGCCCTGCGCACGGATCAAGTGGCAGCACTCAAGACGGCCCAGGTTGCGTCGCTGACGACGGACCAGGTTGCTGCGATGGAAACGCAGGATGTGGTCGCATTGACAACGGCTGGTATTGCCGCCCTGACGACGAATCAGGTGAGCAAGGGCCTGACCACCAGCCAGGTGGCGGCATTGACGACGGCGCAAGTTGCATCGATGACGACGGGCGCGCTGGCCTCCCTGACGACAGACCAGGTAGTGGCCCTGCGCACCGACCAGGTTGCTGCTTTGAAGACCGATCAGGTTGCGGCGCTGACAACTGACGGCATTGCTGCGTTGGAAACCAAGGACGTGGCGGCACTGACAACAACCGGTGTGGGGGCATTGACGACCAACCAGATCAGCAAAGGCTTGACTACGGACCAGATCGTGGCCCTGCGCACGGATCAGGTTGCGGCGCTCAAGACCAATCAGGTAGTGGCCCTGACCACCGATCAAGTGGCTGCCTTGGAAACACGTGATGTGGCTGTACTGACAACAGCCAGCGTTGCGGCTTTGACCACCGACCAGATCAGCAAGGGCCTGACTACATCGCAAGTGGCAGCGTTGACAACCGCGGGTGTCACTGCCATTACGACATCTGGCATTGCTTCCTTGACGACTGACCAGGTTGTTGCCCTGCGCACCGACCAGGTATCTTCCCTCAAGACTAGCCAGGTTGCAGCCTTGACCACCGACGGAACCGCAGCACTGGAGACTCGTGACGTCGCCGTGCTGACGACATCACAGGTTCAGCAGGGTCTGACAACCAATCAGATCGTGGCGCTGACGACGGACCAGATATCTGCATTGACCACCAAACAGGTTGAGGCGCTGTCAACCTCACAGAAGGCCGCCCTGACGACGGACCAGACACCACACCTGACGCTGGGTACGCCTATCGTCTTGGACCTCAATGGCGATGGCATTTCGACCCAAAGCATCAACAAGGGTGTGCAATTCGACATCTTCGGTGTGGATCAGAAGGTCAATACCGGTTGGGTGACTGGTGGAGATGGCTTGCTGGTCATGGATCGCAACCACGACGGATCCATCAATGGTGGTACGGAGTTGTTTGGCGAAGGTACCAACTTGGCCAATGGTCAGAAGGCTGCCAATGGCTACGCGGCTCTGGCTGAACTGGATGTCAATGGCGATGGAGTGGTGAACTCCACCGATGCCAACTTCTCGGATCTGATGGTCTGGGTGGACGGCAATGCGGATGGCGTCAGCCAGGAAGGCGAACTGCACAGCCTGAGCTCGCTGGGCATCACCCAGCTTGACCTGAAAGCCCAGACATCCACAGAGGTGGACAACGGCAACCTGATCGGATTGACATCCAGTTACACCACAACAGACGGTGCCACGCACAACATGGCCGACGTCTGGTTCGCAACCAGCAAGGATGCTCCAGCCGCTGACGTCGCCGCCACGGTGCCCGCTGCGCCACCTGCTCTGCAGATGCCGCCCGCAACCGTTGCGGCGGAAACAGCCCCTGCCGTTCCTGTGGCGCCGGATGGCATGCGCTCCCAGGTCGTCAGCATGGTGGATGCGATGGCGTCGTTCGGAAGCTCGGGCTCGGGCAGTGGATCCGCACCGGGTGATACCCAACTCACCGCAGCGGCAACACAGGTGCAGACGCCAGTGTCAGCGCCGAATTCCGGATTGATTGGAATGGTCGATGCCATGAAGCAGTTCGATGCCAATGGACAACCGAAGCTGGCATCCGGATTGTCTGCGGAGGCGGTGGCCACGACACTGAATACGACGACGGTGCGCAAGCCGGACACCGATATACTCGCAGCGGGCAAGTAAGCTGTCCAACTGGCCGTCCCCTGTCTCGCGCAGATGGGGACGTCCAGCGCGAGCAAGGTGTCAGTCTAAGGGCGCAATCGGATGGAAATTGCTGAGAACTTCGGATCAACCGTACTGACTGCGTGGGAAGGCAAGCTGACATTTCCAGAGCTGATTGACTTTGCGGCCCGGCTGGAGTCGGCCAGTCTGTCGTCACTCGCCGCGGTCCTGTACCAGACTTGGCTCAGCCGTACGGCTTCTCCGTACGCGCACGCTGTCAACTTCAATCTTGGCGCCACCCTGTCGAATTTGGGGGACTTGGTCGGCGCTGAAGCTGCCTATCGCCGCGCACTCGCGATGGCGCCCACATTTGCGCAACCGCGTCTCAACCTGGGCTTGCTATTGGAGCGCACTGGTCAAGTGGATGCGGCGATGGGCGAGTGGAAGTGGATCGTGGCCAATTGCCCGCGTGACGATGCGACCAAGCCACTGGTTCAACTGGCCCTGAACCACCTTGGTCGTGTCATGGAAGCCAGGAAGCAGTTCCCCGATGCCGACAGCTACCTGACCCAGAGCCTCCTGCTGGAGCCTAACCAGCCTGACGTCTTGCACCATTGGGTTTTCCTGCGGCAAAAGCAGTGCGCGTGGCCGGTGTATGCCGACGTACCCGGAGTAAGCAAGGAGGCCATGCGTGAAGCCACTTCCGCGCTGGCTATGCTGAGCATTTCGGACGATCCGCAAGAGCAGTTGCACGCGGCCGAGCAGTTTGTGGAAACCAAACTTGCCAAAGACCTGCCGCTCATGACCTATCGGCAGGCCTATGGTCACCGGAAACTGCGCATCGCCTATTGCTCTTCCGACTTCTGTCTGCACCCGGTCTCACTGTTGACGGTACAAATGTTCGAACTGCATAACCGAGACCTGTTCGAAGTCTATGGCTTTTGTTGGAGTCCGGAAGACGGGTCAGCCACACGCCAGCGTGTGAAGGGCGCCATGGACCACTTCTTCATGATCCACCAGATGAAGGACGAAGATGCGGCCCGCCTGATTCGCTCACACGAGATCGACATACTGATCGACCTGCAGGGACAGACTTCGGGAGCGCGCGCCAACATACTCGCTTACCGCCCGGCTCCCATCCAGGTTACCTACCTGGGACTACCGGCGACAACGGGCTTCCCCTTCATTGATTACGTGATTGCGGACGAGTTCCTGATCCCTCCTGCCGAAGCGCGGTACTACTCCGAGAAGCCGCTGTACATGCCCCACGTCTACCAGGTCAGTGACCGCAAGCGCCAGCAGGGCCCCAAGCCCACACGCGCCAGTTGCGGGCTGCCAGAGCAGGGGTTCGTGTTCTGTTCGTTCAACAACAGCTACAAGTACACCCCGGAAGTGTTTGACGTCTGGTTGTCGCTATTGCGCCAAGTACCGGGCAGTGTGCTGTGGTTGCTTGCCGATAATCCCTGGGCGGAGAGCAATCTGCGCAAGGTGGCAGAGTCCCGGGGGTTTGCTCCTGACCGACTCGTGTTTGCCACCCGCGTATCGCCAGAAAACTACCTGGCAAGGTACCTGATTGCAGACCTGTTCTTGGACACATTCCCCTTCAATGCCGGAACCACCGCCAATGACTGTCTCTGGATGGGCTGTCCGCTGGTCACCTTGACCGGCAGGTCGTTCGGCGCCCGCATGGCAGGGGCACTGCTGACGGCAGCCGGCCTGCAGGAGTTGATCACCTACAACCTGGCCGACTACGAGACTGTCGCGCTCCAGCTCGCCAACGATCCCGAGCGGTGTGCGCAGTTGCGCGCAAGACTCGGTGAGGTTCGCGCGCACGGGGCCTTGTTTGACACCCCGACGTTTGTCCATGACCTGGAAACACGGCTGGTCCAATTGGTGAGCGCGCTACCTGCGCCTCCGAGCGCAACTGCCGCCCCATGACCGACAGCACCTCCACCAGGGACAAGCGGCGCTTCACCGCGCGCCTCAAGGAAGCGCGCATTGGTGACCCGGTCGCCCAATACGATGTCGCCCTGATGTTTGCCACCGGCGTGGGCGTTGCCAAAAGCGTGGAACAGGCATTTACCTGGACCAAGGCTGCAGCAGAAAAGGGGCATGTTGCCGCGCAATACCTTCTGGGCAGTGCACACGCGGGTGGGCTTGGTACCCCTCGAGATGACAGAAGCGCACTCTCCTGGTTCCTCAAGGCCCACGAGCGTGGCAGCGAAAAGGCCACGGTCAGGCTGGCCAGAGTCCTGTCCGTGGAACAGCCCTTCCTGGCTTTTCAGCTGTCGCTGGAGGCTGCGGAGAAAGGACTGGCTGAAGCGCAAGTCACCGTTGCGGAGTGTTATGCCAGTGGCAACGGGATTGATGCCGATGTGGAACAGTCGCTGTACTGGTACCAACGTGCGGCCGAGCAGGGGGCGGTGCCGGCACAGTATGCGTTGGGCCAGCGCCTGGAGCAATTTGATCCCGACTCTCCTGAACACGAAGCCGCTCGGCAGTGGTACCGGTCAGCAGCCAAGGCCGGACACCCCGGAGCGCAGCTGGCACTGGATCGGCTGGACAAGGCCGGTTATGGTCGTGATGGCGAGAACGCCAAGCTGCGCAATGGTTCGCGGGAGCGCCGCGTTTCAGACGCACGATGGACCAAATACGCCGCGCATGGACGTGCCGAGGACTTTTACCATCTGGGCCTGCTGTACGAGCAGGGCATCAGCGTGGAACGCAACCTGAAGCAGGCCCGCGTCTGGTATCGCAAGGCAGCGGAGCTGGGTGATGCCAACGCCCAGCACGCATTGGCGTGCAGCCTGGAGTCATCTGACTCCGAGCAATCCGGCAAATGGATGCGCCGCGCTGCGGAGCAGGGCCATCCGCAAGCCCAGTGCGCCATGGGCCAGATGCAGTTGCATGGCCTGGGTGGCGGGCGAGACAAACTGGATGCGCTCGTCTGGTTCGCAAAGTCGGCCCAGCAGGGCAATGCTACGGCCCAGTTCGCGCTCGGCAATCTGTTGAAGAGCCATGCGGACGTGGTGGCCGACGCCGCCTTTGCGCAGGCAGCAGCAGCAGGGGAGGCCGGTGCCCAGTTCGCCATGGGGGAGCGCTACCGCCTCGGCACTGGCGTGGCACAGAATTGGATTGAGGCCTGCCGCTGGTACCAGATGGCGGCAGAACAGGATCACGCTTTGGCGCAATGCACCCTTGCAGGGTGTTACACCGCTGGCAAGGGGGTCAAGAAAGACCTGGCCCACGCCTTTGCCTGGTATGAGAAGGCAGCTGCGCAAAACCTTCCGCAGGCCCAGTGGAACCTCGGTGAACTGTATGCAACCGGGTTGCCCGGTGTGGAGGCAGACCCCAAGAAGGCAACCCTGCTGTGCAAGCGTGCGGCAAACGCCGGCTTCATTCCGGCCCAGGCCACATTGGGTGCGCTATTTTCGCGGGCCAATAAGCATGATCGGGCCGTGCATTGGTGGTCGATGGCTGCTGAGCAAGGTGATCTGGAGGCTCTGTTCAACCTGGGACAGTCCTACCGACTGGGCTTGGGCGTGGAGAAGGACGAATCCAAGGCTTTTTCCTTGTTGCTGAAGGCCTCCCAGGGGGGCCTGGCCGCTGCCCAATCCCGCGTGGGCCTGGCCTATGCCACGGGGCAGGGTGCCGCGCTGGATCCCATAGAAGCGGCCAGATGGTTCGAGTTGGCTGCGCTGGGTGGCGATACGGCCGCTGCGGCGAACTGGGAACGCGCCAAGCGCACGCTCAGTCCGGCGCAACTCAACGAGGCCGAGCGGCGGTCCCAGGAGTGGCTGCGCGCCCCAAAAAATAGGGCCTGAAGCACGGCCTTTTTGTCGGTTAAGACAGGTCCGAACGTGGGACCATGAACGGGTCACATTTGAACCCTAACCGCGTATTCCCCACGGGCTCCTCACGTCAATGGCCGAGCAAAAATCCCACTCCGTTGTGCAGTGCCTGACTGCCATTGCGCAGCACCACGGACTTCAGGTCAATCCTGAGCGCCTGATCGAAGAGCATGCGCTGCCGGATGAGGAGCCGCGCCCGGCGATGGTCATCCGGATGGCCGCCGGCATCGGCCTGAAAGGCAAACTTTCCAAGCTGACCTGGAAGGGCCTTTTCGCGCAGGAGGGCGTGTTCCCCTTCATCGGACTGCTCAAGGACGGCAAGGCCGTGATCATCGTCGGCGTGCGCTCGGGCGGTGGTGGCGCCGAGGGCGAAGTGGCCGTGCTGAATCCGCTGATTCCCAAAGCCGCCGTGCACTATCTCGACAAAGATATGTTCATGGAGAACTGGAGCGGCCAGGTCATCTTCCTCAAGCACAGCCATGCGCTGACCGACCCGAAACAGCCCTTCAGCTTCCGCTGGTTCATACCGGAAATCCTGAAGCAGAAGACCGCCTTCCGCGACATCGCCATCGCCGCGGTGGCGCTCAGCCTGCTGTCCATGGCCTCGCCCATCTTCTTCCAGCTGGTTATCGACAAGGTGCTGGTGCACCAGAGCGCGTCCACACTGTGGGTGTTGGCCGCCGGCATACTGGTTGCGCTGGGGTTTGAGACTGTTTTCTCGTATGTTCGCCAGTTGTTGCTGCTCTCGGCCACCAACAAGATCGACATGCAGATCACGCGCCGGGCATTTTCGCACCTGCTGTCCCTGCCCATTGACTACTTTGACAGCACCTCGGCCGGTGTGGTGGCTCGCGTCATGCAGCAACTGGAAAGCATCCGGGGCTTTCTGACCGGTCGGCTGTTCTTCACCTTTCTGGATACGCTCACACTGTTGATCTACATCCCACTGCTGTTTTCGTATTCACCCAAGCTGGCATCCATCGTCGTGGTGTTCGCCATGCTGATTGCGCTGATCATTGCGATCCTGTTGCCCACCTACCGGCGCCAGCTTGACACCCTGAATGCCGCCGAAGGCGCACGCCAGGCGCTTCTGGTGGAAACCATCCATGGCATGCGCACGGTCAAGGGCTTGGCCATTGAGCCGGCGCAGCGGCGCACCTGGGATCAACTCTCCGCGCAAACCATCACCTCGCATTTCCGCGTGGCCAAGACCGCCATGACCGGCAACGCGATGACCGAGTTCCTCGGCAAGCTGTTGCCCATTGTCGTGATCGTGGTTGGTGCACAAGGCGTCTTTGACCAGACGTTGACGGTGGGTGCGCTGATCGCCTTCCAGATGTTTTCGGGGCGGGTCATGGGACCCCTCACCCAGATCGTGAGTCTGATCAACGAGTACCAGCAGACGGCCGTTTCGGTACGTATCCTGGGCGAGGTCATGAACCGCCCACCCGAAGGGCGCGGGGGTGGCGCCGGCTTGCGTCCGACCCTGACCGGCGACATCAGCTTTGACAATGTCACCTTCCGCTACCCCAACGCCAACGTGGCGGCCCTGGACCAGACCACCTTCACGATCAAGGCCGGCATGGTGGTGGGTATCGTGGGCCGCAGCGGCTCAGGCAAGTCCACGCTGACCAAGATCATCCAGGGCATGTATCCAGTGCAGGAAGGTATTGTCCGGTTCGATGGGGTAGATGCCCGCGAAATCGAACTGTCCCATCTGCGCAGACAGGTGGGTATCGTGATGCAGGAAAACTTCCTGTTCCGCGGATCGGTGCGCGACAATATTTCCATCGCCAAGCCCAGCGCTTCATTTGAGGAAATCGTGGCCGCAGCCCAGATGGCCGGAGCCGATGAATTTGTGGAGCGACTGCCCCAGGGCTACGACACCATCCTTGAAGAGAATGCCTCCAACCTCAGCGGTGGCCAGAAGCAGCGCCTGTCGATTGCACGTTCCCTGCTGCTCAAACCCCGCGTTCTGATTCTGGACGAGGCTGCCAGCGCGCTGGACCCCGAAAGCGAAGCCATCTTCATCCGCAACCTGGGCAAGATGGCCGTTGGCCGCACGGTCATCATGATCTCGCACCGCCTGTCCACCCTGGTCAATGCCGACGCCATTCTTGTCATGCAGCAGGGCAAGCTGGCTGACGCCGGAAAACACGAAGAGCTGCTGACACGCAGCGCCACCTACCAACAACTATGGCATCAACAGACAAGCCATCTGTAGCACCAGCAGGCAAGGTGAAGGGCGCGTCCGACAAGACCGCCATTGACTTCCTGCCCGACGCCGACGAGATCGAGCGGCGCCCCTTGCCGCCCGTGGCGCGCATCACGGTCCATCTGCTCATCGCCGCTTTGCTGAGTTTCTTCCTGTGGGCCTGGCTGTCCGAGGTGGACATGATCGTCAATGCCAAGGGGCGTCTGGTAACACCCCTGCCCAACATCGTGGTGCAGCCACTGGAAACGTCCATCGTCCAGACCATTGACGTGCGCCCCGGGCAGGTGGTCAAGAAGGGTGACCGTCTGGCCACACTGGACCCCACCTTTGCCCAGGCCGATGGCTCGCAGCTCAAGAGCAAGCTCGACAGTCTGAACACGCAGTGGGCCAGCCTGGACGCCGAGCTATCGGGAGAGCGCGTCGAACGCGCCTCCGTCGAGTCACCCGACAGCAAGATCCAGTCGCGCCTGTCCAAGGAGCGCCAGGCCAGCTATGGCTCCCAGGTGAAGCGCCAGACCGAGTCGATTGCCCGGTTGCGCTCTTCGCTGGAAACCGCGCGACGTGACGAAGAAGGGCAAATGGCCCGCGTCAAGGGTCTGAAGGAAATGGAGGCCATGACTGAGGACCTGGTGAACAAGAAGCTGGCGGTCAAGAGTCGCCTGCTGGACGTGCGTGACCGACTGATGGAGGCAGAGCGCGGCACAGAATTGGCGCGCAACCGACAAATCGAAATCCGCCGCGAGCTCTCCGCGTTGGAGGCTGAAAAGGCCGCCTACGAGACCGGCTGGCGCCAGAAACTGCTGGAGGAAATGCTGGCCGTGTCGCGCGAACGCGATGCCATCAGCGACCAACTCCAAAAGGCCAACCTGCGCCAGAGCCGGGTCGTGATCACGGCACCGGCCGACGCCGTGGTGCTGGAGGTAGCCAAACTATCCCCGGGCTCCATCGTCAAGGAAGCCGAACCCTTCTTCACGCTGGTGCCCATTACCGATGTGCTGGAGGCAGAGGTCCAGATCGACTCCCTGGACATCGGCTACATCAAGATTGGCTCCAAGGCCAACATGAAGATCGACGCCTACCCCTTCCAGAAACACGGCACGCTGGAGGGAAGCCTGCGCACTGTGAGCCAGGACGCCTTCCGCCGCGAGCCCACCGCTGCAGTTACCACCGACGCCTATTACGGCGGGCGCATCACGCTGGACTCCAATAAACTGGAGGAAATGCCCCCCAATGCAACCCTGCTGCCCGGCATGACGTTGACGGCGGAAATCCTGGTGGGCAAACGCTCGGTTCTGTCTTACCTGTTGTGGCCACTGACCAAGGCCGCCAAAGAATCCATCCGGGAGCCCTGACGTGAAACGCCCCCACCGGTTGCCGTCGTATCCCCGCCCATTGCGCCGCCTGGCGCTGCTGGCCGCGCTGGGGTCGGCGCTGGCCTTGGCCGGGTGTGAGAGCACCGGCCCCAAGGTGGGTACCAGCGACTTTCAGGTCCCCACGGTCTACCGCAATGCGGCCGCATCGCCCGGCGTGGCCACCAGTCCATCTGCTCCCGGGGCAGAGTGGTGGACGCAGTATGGCAGCCAGGAGCTTGACCGTTTGGTGGACCGTGCGCTGGCCAACAACGCCGACCTGCGTGTTGCCACCCTGCAGATGGCGCAGGCACAGATCCGGGCCGAGCAGGCCCGTGCCGGCAAACTGCCTTCGGTCAGTGCCCCGCTGCGCGCTGCGGGGCAGGTGCAAGGGACCACCACCGACTCCCAACAGTATTCGCAGGCCGCCATCACCGGCGCCTTCCGTCTGGACGTGTGGGGGGAGCAGCGCGCGCTGGTGGACTCGGCCGACATGCAACTGGTGCGCGCCATTCACGAACGCGAGAACACCCAGCGCAACGTCATCGGCAGCCTGGTGTCCGCCTACATTGCCTATCTGTCGATGAGCGACAGCATCCTGGTGGCCAGGGAGAACGAAGCGGTTGCACAAGAGGTGTTGCGCTCGGTCGAGAAACGCCTGGAGCTGGGCGATGCGACGCAGGACGACGTGGAGCAGCAACGCGCCATGGTGTTCAGCCAGCAGGTGCTGATTCCCAGCCTGGAAAACCAGCAGGACGACCTGCGCAGCACCATCTCCCGCCTGGTGGGGGGGCTGCCCGGCAACCTGGCCTTGTCCGAGAAGGGCCTGGATGCCCTGCAATTGCCCTCCGTGCAGACCGGTTTGCCGTCTGCGCTGCTGTTGGGGCGCCCCGATATCCGCATGATGGAAGCACGCATGCGTGCGGCCAATGCCAACATCGAAGTCGCCCGTGCCCGGCTGCTTCCCCCGATTGACCTGACAGCTCAGGCTGGCTACACCGGCGCATCGTTGGCCAGTCTGTTCCAGCCGCAGAACCTGTTGGTCACCACCGCAGCCGCACTGGCAGTGAGCATTTTTGATGGCGGCCAGCGCAAAGGGGAAAAGGCCTTTGCCCAGTCCTACTACGAGGAAATGGTCGAGACCTACGGCAAGACCATGCTGCAGGCAGTGCGCGACGTCGAAAGCGCCCTGGCCGGCCTGCGCGCCGCCAGCCGCCGGCTGGACGCACAAAAGGCAGTCACCCGCTCCGCACTGAATATCTTCAAGCTCAGCAGTGCAGCCTTCGCCGTGGGCGCCGTGGACCAGGTGACCCTGCTGGAGCACCGCAAGAACTACCAGCGCAGCGCCGACGAGAACCAACGCATGAAGTCCGAACTGTTGCGCGGCTACGCCACGCTGGCCTACGCGTTGGGCCTGGGTTCGGTCCTGAATGAGCCGACCAACACGGCCAGCGCCGGCAAACCGGGCGCGGCCTCACTGGAACGCGACCTGCGCGTGGGCATGGTGAACGGCACCCCCGCCCTGGTGGATGACACTGCCGCGCCGGCAGATTCACGCGGCGCCTTTGAGGTGGAGCTGCCCGGTTTGTTCCACCGTTCGGCGCTGCTGCCGCTGTGGCGTGACCTGCAGGCCCGCGTACACGCAAGCGGGCAGGGCCAGTGGATACGGGCGGCACACCAGGGCCATGCAGAGACCCCGGGCGAGACGGCTGAGGCCTGGTACCGTGTCACCGTGACCGGATTCCAGGGGCGCGAGGCCACCGCCGCCTTCTGCGATACCCTGCTGCAGGCGGGCCAGAGCTGCAAGGTCATTGCTGCCAGTGACAGCGCTGCCTCCGGCCTGCGCCTGGCCTTCTGGAAGTAGTCTTCACAATTGGGCGTGACTTCGCCGGCCTTTTGGTGTTTCGCGCCCTGACTGTCGGGTTCTAATGGGGTTTTGATCGGCGGCGCGTGGCGCCCAACGGGAGGCGAGAATGGCGGTTGGCAACAGCGAACAAAGAGACAACGCAGGAAACACCGTGCAAACAAGCAGCCCATCCGCCAGTACCCCGTCAAGGCTACCTCTGGTCAGCATCCTGATCCCGACCCACAACCGCCCGGACTACGCTGAACTGGCCCTGCAGAGCGCCCTGGCGCAAACCTATCCCAACATCGAGGTCATCGTCAACGACAACAGTGACGACGGCCTTACCGAGCAGCGCTTCGCACCCTACGTTGCGCGTTACCCGAACCTGCGCTATGCGCGCGTGCCGCGATGCGGACCCATGGAAAACTTCCAGGCCTGCTTTGAGCGGGCCAGCGGTGAATACGTCAACTACCTGATGGATGACGACCTGTTTCACCCCGACAAGATCCAGATCATGATGTCCTTCATGCTGGCGCAGCCCAACATCGGCATGGTCACGTCCTTTCGCCAGTTGATTGATGCCCATGGTGCCGAGATGGAGCCCATTGCCGGCACCGAGCGCACCTTTTCCGTGGACACCCTGATCGCCGGCCGCTCGCTGGGCACCATGATGCTGTCCAACGGGCACAACATGGTGGGCGAACCCACCACCGTGCTGTTTCGCAAGAGCGATCTCGGTCCGCGCTTTGGCTGCTACCGCGGCAAGCAGTACTCCACGCTGTCGGACGTGGCCACCTGGCTGAGTGTGCTGACGCACAAGGATTGCGTCTACCTGCCACAGGCCCTGAGCTACTTCCGCATCCACGGCGGCCAGGATCAGCGCAGCAACGGCATCAAGATCAAGGCCAATGTGGAATGGCTGGAGCTGTTTTGCGATGCCTACGAGCACGGCGCCTTTGTGCAGGACAAGACCGCCGCGCAGGAACTGCTCAGCTCCAAGCTGGTGACCTGCATGTGGTTTCTGTCCTCGGTGCGCGACGAGGTCAAGGCCGGTGCCTACCCGCTGCAGCGCATTCAGGCCGTGCTGCAACAGGCCACGACCATCCTGTTCGGCCGTTTTCACGCCGAGAGGGCTGATGGCTAGCAGCCATGCGAAATGGAACTTGTAACTGGTAATGTCTTTGGGAGCAAATAGCAAATGAATTGCGGTGTCTGCGGTGGAACAAGTTTTACGAGCCGTCACGTCATATGGGATGGGCTTGCGAATGAGTGGCAACTATCCCCATTTGAGGTCGCGTATGTTGACCGTCAACAAGGAGAGATTTGCAATGGATGTGGCTGTAACCTGCGATCGATTGCATTGGCAAATGCTATTCGGGCCTATCTAGGCACAAAGACTCTTCTTCGCGATGCAGTGGAGTCACCTCGGGCGCGGGAACTCTCGGTCTTGGAGATTAACGAAGCGGGGATGTTGACCTCGATTCTTCAAAGGTTCGGCCGGTATACGTTTGGCGCGTATCCTGAAGTGGATATCCACAGGCTTCCATATCCCGACCAGAGCTTTGATTTGGTCATTCACTCCGACACCTTGGAGCATGTTGAGAATCCTGTGCATGCTCTTGCTGAATGTCGCCGGGTGCTTAGACCAGATGGCGCCTTGTGTTTTACGGTTCCCATCATTGTTGGGCGCATGACGCGCAATCGCGCTGGTTTGCCCAAGAGTTGCCACGGTGCCTCCACAACCACTGCGGATGACTTTGTGGTTCAGTCGGAATTTGGAGCGGATGTGTGGGGGTATGTGATGGAGGCGGGGTTCCCAGAAGTGCAGATGCATGCGGTTGAATACCCAGCCGCGGTGGCGATTTTGGCGAGGTGAGTTGGTACGGTTAGGTTGTGCAAGATGGGGCGCATGGGAAGTGGCACATCAATTGATCAGAACTTTTTATAGATCACGTAGGAGTAAATATGGCCCATATTGAACAGATGTTTTTCTTTCAAAACGTGAAGCATTTTTTCCCAAGGTATTTCAATGGAACCCGTGTGCTGGAAATCGGCGCACTGAACATCAACGGGACGGTTCGGGTTTTTTTTGACAATGCCCAATATACAGGCATCGACATTGGCGTTGGTGATTGCGTTGACGTGGTTTGTCGAGGTGAAGATTACCAAGCGGCGGCCAATACATTCGATGTTGTTCTGTCAACCGAGGTATTCGAGCATGCTGAGAACTGGGACCTGATCTTCCTCAATATGTTGCGCTTGGTGAAACGTGATGGATTGATTGCGTTCTCGTGTGCGAGTAGCGGGCGAACGCAGCATGGCACGAGGCTATTCAGTGAGCAAGCCGCGCCGCACGTTGCTGACAGTACTGATTACTATCGAAATCTGGTTGCGAAAGATTTTACGGATGCCTTCAAAATGGAGCATTGGTTCTCGGACTTCTGCTTCGTTGAAGATATGGACTGTCTGTATTTCGTTGGACTTGTCACCAAGGAAGCAAACTATCGCCAGTCAATGCAATTGTTCAAGCAAGCCTATGCTGACTATTTGCATAAGCGTCACATACTTGGGTTGCCTCACAAGTACATAACAACTGGGGCGATATGAGTCAATTCAGTGCGGATGACACAGAGCTTACTTAGTTTGAGCTTGAAGTCTTGATGCTTGGAAACTTGTCCGACATGTCGGCAATATGTGCCGAAGTTCAAGGCGCTAAATTAACGATGACCATCCAGAGTATTCCTCTCATCACAGTTTCGTATAACTCGGCAGAGTTAATCGAAGACCTGTTGTGTTCGTTTCGGCGTTTTTACGCCAACCCGATCACCATCATCGATGGTTCTAGCGCCGAGCATGCACGCGCCATAGAGGCAGTGTGCGCCCGCTATGCCGGTGTCCAGTTCATCCATTTTGACTACAACATCCACCACGGCCCCGGAATGGCCTGGGCCTTCATGAACCTGGACCTGCACGGCCCGGTGTTGGTGCTGGACTCAGATGTTGTCGTGCTCAAGCCTGGTCTGGTGGAGGCCATGTTCGAGCAGCTCAAGCCCGGCATGTATGGTGTGGGCTATGTCAATCACGTCAACGAAGGTGGTTTTGACGTTACCTATGAGGCGGGTGCCGTGCGCTATCTGCACCCGGCCTGCATGCTGTGCAACATCGAAGTGGTGCGCCAGTGGCCCATGCCCACCAAGCATGGCGCACCCAACATTGAGCCCATGCTGGCCATCCACAAGGCCGGCCAGCACCAGCTGATTGAGGGCATAGATTGGATCCGGGACGACTTTTTATGCAACGACATCCCCAAACACTACCTGCGCCACGACTGGCAGGGCACCGTTAAGCGCACCGGTGGTTATCACTTGGAAGAATGGCAAAGGGGCGTTCTGGAGAAGCAGCAGAAACTACTCCAACAACAGAGCCTGTCGGAGCCTGCGCTCGTAGCTTCGGTACCTAAAGACCCTACGGACTACAGCAGTGACCTCATATCACTGATTCCGCCCAACGCCAGAGGCGTGGTGGAAGTGGGTGGCAACAACGGCGCGCTGGCTCGTGCCTTCAAGACCATCAATCCAGCTTGCAAATACACGGGCATCGAGTCGGATGCTCAGAAGGCCGACGGCTTGCGACACTGTTGCGACGAGGTACTGCTGTTGGACCTTGAGACTGTGGACGAGTCTTTCTACGCAAAATATACAGACTGCAACGTTTGGGTTCTTGGCGACGGTATTGCCAACTTTCGATCCCCTTGGGAGGTGCTTGCCCGCATTCGCCGCAATATGCCCGCTGACGGTTGCGTGATTGCCTGCGTGCCCAATGCCCAGCACTGGAGCGTGCAGGTCAAGCTTGCGGTTGGCGACTTCCGCTATGAAGCCAGCGGTCTGTTGAACAGGGCGCATCTGCGCTACTTCACCCGTGCCACGATGCTGGAGATGCTCGCCGGCGCCGGTTTCAAGTTGGAAGTGGGCTTTCCCCGCATCCTGGGCGAGCTGAAGAACGAGCACGTCATTTCCGCGATCCGCTCTATGGCTATAGGCGTGGGTGCAGACCCGGACCTGGCGATGCAGGACAGCCTGCCGCTGCAGTATGTGGTAAAGGCGGTGCCTGTTTGATGCGGGGCTCGCCTGCAGGGAATGTGAGAGTGATTGCTACTGTTTTTGTAGCTTGTCACGCACTGTCGACGGGGGCTAGAAGCCTGTGTGGTAGAAACAAAACGCCTATTCTTTAAGCTTTTTGGGACCCCTCACCCCTTGGGTGCGTACAAAATAATCGCGCCTGCGTGACTCCGAGTGGTCAGTTCGGCTTGTAATTTAGAGCCAAAACCTCGCCGGTCGTCTCACACCGGCGGCGTTGCCCCCATGCCACCCAACGCATTCAGCATGGCCTGTGACCCCACGGTGCCGCAGACCGCTGGTGACAGCGCGTGCGCCCGCAGCCGCGTCTGCACGCCCGGCTGGTCGACCACTGCCTCCATCAGCCAGGAGCCAAAGCCGCCGTCGCGCAGGTGGTCTTCCAGCGTCTCCACGGTGTCAAAGGCCTGAACGGCGGCCACCTGATCGGGCTTGCTGGCCATGCTCCACAGCGGCATGCTGTGCACGCTGTGCTGGCGGTACTGCGGCGCGTTGCGCCAGCCCATGGCTATGCCCATCGCGGCGCCGGTAGACAGCAAGGTGGCGCGGCCATCGCCACCATCTGCACCATCGGCTACCTTCAGCCACTTGCCCGGTGCCACATCGGGCACGGCCGGGTGGAAGTTGGGCTCGCCGGCCTTGCCCAGGCGCAGGTAGGACGGCTGGGGGTTGGCGGCCAGGTAGCGCATGCAGGCGCGCACCTCCATTGGGTCGCCAGGGGCGGCGATCAGCAGGTTGGGGAAGGAGCGCATCAGCGCGTAGTCCTGAACCGCGTGGTGCGAATAGCCCAGGGCGCCGTAGGACAGGCCACCGCCGACCGAGACCACGGTGACCGGCAGGCGGTGGTAGTCCACATCATTGCGGATCTGCTCGGCGCAGCGGAAGGTCGGGAAGTTGGCGATCGAGTAGGTGAAGACGTGGTAACCCTCGGAGGCCATGCCGGCGGCCAGGCCGGTCATGTTCTGCTCGGCCACGCCGGCGTTGATGAAGCGGTCGGGAAAGCGGTCGGCAAAGGGCTCGATCACAGAATAACCTAGGTCGCCCACGACCAGGGCGATGTGCGGGTATTGGGTGGCCAGGCTGACCAGTTCTTCGATAAAGGCGTTACGCATGGTCGTATTACCCCTGCAGTTCGTTCAGGGCCTGCGCCAGTTGCTCGGCGTTGGGCGTGCTGTAGTGCCACTTCACGGTGTTCTCCATGTAGCTCACCCCCTTGCCCTTGGTGGTATGGGCGATCAGCATCGATGGCTTGCCCGGTGCCCAAGGCGTGGCGCCCAGCGCACTGGCCAGCGCCGCGTGGTCATGGCCATCGACCTCGCGCACGCACCAGCCAAAGGCCGTGAATTTGTCGGCCAGCGGCTCGATGCGCAGCGTCTGATCCACGGTGGTCAGGCTTTGCAGCTTGTTGTAGTCGATGACGGCGACCAGGTTGTCCAAGCCGTGGTGGGCGGCAAACATCATCGCCTCCCAGTTGCTGCCTTCGCCCAGCTCGCCGTCGCTCAGCAGCACAAAGGTCTTCCAGGCTGCGCCCAGCCGCTTGGCAGCCAGCGCCTTGCCCACGCCAAAGGGCAGGCCGTGGCCCAGCGAGCCGGTGGAGAACTCCACGCCGGCCACCTTGTGGCTGATGTGGTTCATCAGCACCGAGCCGTCCTGGCCATAGGTCTTGAGGTCGTCACGGGCGATGAAGCCGCACTCGGCCAGCGCCGCATACACGGCCACGCAGGCGTGGCCCTTGGACAGCAGAAAGCGGTCGCGTGCGTGTGCCTGGGGTTGGGCCGGGTCCACGTGGAGCACCTGGCCATAGAGCACGGCGACGATGTCGCAGATGGACAGCGCGCTGGCGATGTGCGAGGCCTTGGCGGCGTGCACCATCTGCAGCGCCTGGATGCGCATGCGCCGCGCCAGGTCTGCGGTGTCGGTGGTGGGGGATGGGGTCATACGCTTAGGGTTTCGATGGGGTGGATGCACTGCGCCCGCATGCTACGCCGCGCGGGCCGCGCGGGCCGCGCGCGTCCAGGCCAGGGTCTTGCGCAGGGCCAGGTCCAGCGGGGTGTAGTCGTCCAGGTCCAGCGTGGAGCGGGCCTTGCGGGTATCGGGCAGGTAACGGGGAATGGGTGCGGCCGGGTCCGTAGTGCCACGAATGTCGATCGGGGTGTCGGTGCCCGCCGCTGCCACCACGGCGCGCGCCAGTTCGGCAATGGACACGGCATGCCGGCCGCCCACGTTGTAGGCGTCGCCGGATCGGCCCACATCCAGCATGCGCAGCAACCAGATGCACAGGTCCGACATGTAGAGAAAGCTGCGCAGCGGACGCCCGTCGCCCTGGATGGTGATGGCCTTGCCTGCCAGCACGTCGCGGATGAAATTGCCCGCGGCAAAAGGACCGTTGAACGGCAGGCCGGGGCCCACCACGGCAAAGATGCGGGCGATGCTGGCCTCCAGCCCGGCCTGTGCCGCCTGGGCCGCATAGGCGCAGGCCAGCCATTCGGCGGCACGCTTGCCATTGCCATAGGCCTGCGATGGCAGCAGCGGGCTGGGCGCAGCGGTGTAGGTCTCGTGGATGCGTTCCAGGTCGGTGGGCTGCGGCCCGTAGATGGCGCCGCTGGATACCAGCAGGAAGCGTCTGGCGCCACCGGCCTGGGCTGCGTCCAGCACCCGGCGGGTGCCACCGACGATGGAATCAAATTGCTGCAGTGGGTTGCCGGCCTTGCCGGGGTCGCCCACGTCGGTGGCGGCGTGGATGCACAGATCCAGTGGGCCCAGTGGCGGCAGAGGCTGGCTGACATCGCCCTGCACCAGGTGCGTGTCGGCGCGGGCAAAGACGGCGGGGTGTTGCTGGCGCGCCCGCTCGGGGTTGCGGGCCAGCACCACCAGTTCCAGCCTGCTGCCCAGGCGGTCATTGGCGTGCTGCAGGGCCTGCACCAGCCACGAGCCGATGAAGCCGGTGCCGCCGGTCAGCAGCAGCCGGGCGCCGGAAAAGCGCGGCCAGAACTCTGGCGTGTGCGAGAGCACAAAGTCCAGGTCTTCGGCAGGGTAGGCAGGTGCCATTGCGCGCTAGAAGTTGACGCCGAGGTAGCTCTCGATCTTGCGGGCGGCGAACTCCATCATCTCCTGTGTCAGCGATGGCTGCACGCCGATCCAGAAGGTGTTGTTCATCACGTTGTCGGTGTGGGTCAGGTCGCCGCTGATGCGGTATTTGGCACCCGCCATGTAGGGCTGGCGCGTCAGGTTGCCGGCAAACAGCAAGCGCGTGCCGATCTTGTTCTGGTCCAGGTAGGTCAGCAGGTCCAAGCGCGAGACCGGGCAGTTGTCCTTGAGCGTGATCGGAAAGCCAAACCAGGACGGATCGGAATGCTCGGTAGCCTGGGGCAGGTCGACGAATTCCTCGCAGTCCTTCAGGCGCTCCTTCAGGAAGGCGAAGTTGGCCTTGCGCGCGGCGATGAAGGCCGGCGCTTTCTCCAACTGGGCCAGGCCGCAGGCGGCCTGCATGTCGGTGATCTTGAGGTTGTAGCCCAGGTGGCTGTAGGTGTACTTGTGGTCGTAGCCGTGGGGCAGGGTGCCCAACTGCTGGTCGAAGCGCTTGCCGCAGGTGTTGTCCTTGCCGGGGGCGCAGTAGCAGTCGCGACCCCAGTCGCGAAAGCTCTCGGCAATGGTCTTGAGTTCGTCGTGGTTCGTAAACACGGCACCGCCCTCGCCCATGGTGATGTGGTGGGCCGGGTAGAAGCTCAAGGTGGCAATATCGCCAAAGGTGCCGACCATCTGGCCGCGGTAGGTGCTGCCCAATGCATCGCAGCAGTCTTCCACCAGCCACAAGTTGTACTTCTTGCACAGGACGGTGACCACATCCAGGTTGAACGGGTTGCCCAGCGAGTGGGCGAGCATGATGGCCTTGGTCTTGGGGCCGATGGCGGCTTCGATCTTGTCGGCGTCGATGTTGTGCGTCAGGCGGTCCACGTCCACAAACACCGGCACGGCGCCGAACTGGAGGATGGGGTTGACCGTCGTCGGAAAACCTGCTGCCACGCCAATCACCTCGTCGCCCTGTTGGATGGCACGGTCGCCCAGCTTGGGGGATGTGAGCGTGCTGAAGGCCACCAGGTTGGCCGACGAGCCGGAGTTGACGGTGATCAGGTGCTTGACGCCGATGAAGGCGGCCAGCTTCTTCTCGAACTCGGTGTTGAAGCGCCCGGTGGTCAGCCAGCCGTCCAGCGAGGCGTCCACCATGTACTTGAGTTCGGTCGCGTCCAGCAGCTTGCCAGAGGGCGGTACCACGGAGCCGCCGGGCAGGAACAGGTCGGGTGCCAGCGCAATGGCGGCGTATTCTTCAACGAGCTGGGCGATCTGCGCGCGCAGGGCCTGGGTCTTGGCGTTTTGCATAGGGTGTCGGGCGAAATGTCAGTCGGGGCAGGGTGCCAATGCTAGCGCCTGGTAGGCGGCGATCTGTGCCAATGTAACTGCCTGCATGTCGGCGCCGGCTTGGCGCGCGCGTGCCCAGTCGACGATCAGGCCCAAAGCGTCGTTCAGGCGCAGTGCGGGCTGCCAGTGCAGCCGCTGGCCGGCCTTGGAAATGTCCAGCTTGAGGTAGTTGGCCTCATGGGGGTGTTCGCCCGCATCCACCTGCCAGCTGGCGCCCTGGCCCCAGCGCTGGGCCAGCTTCTGGACAATCCATTCCACCGGTTTGGCGTCGTCGCCGTTGGGGCCGAAGTTCCAGCCCTCGGCGAACGCTGGGCCTTGGGTGCAAAGGTGTTCGGCCAGCGTCAGGTAACCGCGCAGCGGCTCCAGCACATGCTGCCATGGGCGGGTGGCGTGCGGGTTGCGGATTGGCACCTGTTTGCCGGCCTCGAACGCGGCCAGGATGTCGGGTATCAAACGGTCACGGGCCCAGTCGCCGCCGCCAATGACGTTGCCGGCGCGCGCAGTGGCCAGTGCCACGCCATGCCTGCTGTAATCGGACGGGTTGAAAAACGAGGATCGGTAAGCGGCGCTGACCAGTTCGGAGCAGCCCTTGCTGTTGCTGTAGGGGTCGAAGCCGCCCATGGGTTCGTTCTCACGGTAGCCCCAGACCCACTCCCGGTTCTCGTAGCACTTGTCGGTGGTGACGTTCACCACGGCCTTGACACCGGGCGTCTGGCGCACGGCCTCCAGCAGGTGGACGGTGCCCATGACGTTGGTGGCGTAGGTTTCCACCGGGGTTTCGTAGGACAGGCGCACCAGGGCCTGGGCCGCCATATGGATGACGATCTCGGGCTGTGCGGCCTGCATGGTGCGCAGCAGCGCGGGCAGGTCGCGCACATCACCGTGCACGGACTGCATGCCGCTGGCCACGCGGGCCACATCGAACAGGCTTGGTTCAGTGGGGGCGTCCAGTGCGTAGCCAGTGACCTGCGCGCCCAGTTGTTGCAGCCACAGTGCCAGCCAACTGCCCTTGAAGCCGGTGTGGCCGGTCAGGAAGACGCGCTTGCCCGACCAGAACGCGGGGTTCATTGCCAGACCCTCCAGGGAGCCTTTCCGCTGGCCCACAGTTCTTCCAGGTAGACCTTGTCGCGCAGGGTGTCCATGGGTTGCCAGAAGCCGTCGTGGTGGTAGGCGGCGAGCTGGCCGTCGCTGGCCAGGGATTCCAGCGGACCGCGCTCCCAGACGGTTTCGTCGCCATCGATGCGGTTGAGCACCTCGGGCGAGAGTACAAAGAAACCGCCGTTGATCATGGCGCCGTCGCCCTTGGGCTTTTCCATGAATTGGGCGACCTTGTGGCCGTCAAACCGCAACGCGCCAAAGCGGCCCGGCGGCAGGGTGGCCGTGAGCGTGGCCTGCACGTTCTGGGCATGGTGGAAGGCAATCAGTTCGCTGATGTTGACGTTGCTCACGCCGTCGCCATAGGTCAGGCAAAAGGCTTTTTCGTCCCGGATGTGCTCGGCCACGCGCTTGAGGCGTCCACCGGTCATGGTGGTCTCGCCAGTGTCCACCAGGGTCACGCGCCAGGGTTCGGCGCTGCGCTGGTGCACTTCCATGGTGTTCTTGCTCATGTCAAAAGTCACGTCCGACATGTAGAGGAAGTAGTTGGCGAAGTATTCCTTGATCTGGTAGCCCTTGTAGCCGCAGCAGATCACAAAGTCGTTGACGCCATGGGCGGAGTAGATCTTCATGATGTGCCACAGGATGGGCTTGCCGCCGATCTCTACCATGGGCTTGGGCTTGGTGTCGGTTTCCTCGGAAATCCGGGTTCCGAAGCCGCCGGCCAGTATGACTGCCTTCATTGCTGATCTGCCTTCTTGTCTTATATTTGCTACTTCTTTGATAGCGTTCCACGCAGTATCTACGAGGGCTAGGCCGTTATTTCATTAATGGTAACGGCGCCGCTACTACACCTGCATGTTCATGATGTCAGTGTAAGCCTGAACCATGCGGTTTCGCACATGCAGGCTGGCCTGGAAGCCGATTTGCGCCTTCTGGATGGCGACCATGGTCTCTTCCAGGCTGACCTTGGGGTTTTCCATCTGCACTTCCTGCTGCAGCCGGGTGGCCTCGTTCTGCGCCGCGCTGACCGATTTGAGTGCGCTGTTGAGAGCGCCGGCAAAACCTCCGCCCACGCCGCTGGCCGTGCCTGACGCGCCTGGGCGCACGCCCGCGCCGGGGCGGATGGTCGTGGGCATGGATACCGGAGTAAGCTTGAGGTCCATAGGGGATCTCCCGTGTTGATTGGGTTGCGGCAATCCTATTACCCGCTTGGACCGGTCATTATTTTGAATTGGTGGGGAAAGACGGTGCTTATCCCCCTAATGTTTTCGGATGTGGATCGAATAATCAATCCAACCCATGCGGCGAAGAGCGCCCCATAGCACCGGAAAACAAAATGCCTGCAGTTGCCACCATCCCTGTCAATCCAACCATTGCCCAGCGCCTGGCCAGTCTGGACCAGGGGCAGCGCCTGCGTCTGGCCCTGGGTATCGTGCTGTTTGTCGCCATTGGCGTGGTCGGCCTGGTCATGGGCCGCCAGGCGGAATGGCGCATCCTCTATTCCAATCTGGCTGACAAGGACGGCGGCGCCGTGATTGCCCAGTTGGCGACCATGAATGTGCCCTACAAACACTCCGATGGTGGCGGTGCCATTCTGGTGCCGGCAGACCGCGTGCACGATGTGCGCCTCAAGCTGGCGTCCATGGGCCTGCCCAAGGGTTCCGTCAACGGTTTCGAGATGATGGAGTCCAACCGTTTCGGCATGACCCAGTTCCAGGAGCGCCTCACCTTCCAGCGCGGTCTGGAGGGCGAGCTGACCCGCTCCATCCAGGCCCTGTCTTCGGTGCAGAACGCACGCGTCCACCTGGCGCTGCCCAATCAGAACGGTTTTTTCCGCGAGCAGCAAAAGCCCTCGGCCTCGGTGCTGCTGAGCCTGCACCCCGGGCGCAGCCTGGACCGCGCGCAACTGGCCGGCATCGTGCACCTGGTGGCTTCCAGCGTGCCGGAGATGACGCCGTCGGCCGTCAGTGTGCTGGATGACACGGGCAAGCTGCTGTCCACACCGGCCGATGGCTCGGGTGGCATTCTGGGGGGCGACGCCGAGCAGTTGCAATACGTGCGCCAGGTGGAGCAGCAGTACAGCCGCCGCATTCTGGACATCCTGGAGCCCATCGTTGGCCGTGACAACGTCAAGGCGCAGGTGACTGCCGAGGTGGATTTCTCCCAGGTGGAGTCCACGACCGAGTCGCACAAGCCCAACCAGACACCCGACGCCAGCGCCATCCGCAGCCAGCAACTGGTGGAAAGCACCAATGCCGCCAGCAATGCCCCGCCATCGGGCGTGCCCGGTGCCACCACCAACCAGCCACCGGCTCAGTCTTCTGCCCCCATCAATGGCGCCGCCCAGAACCTGGCGGCCGGGGGAGCGAGTGCAGCCTCGGGTGGGGGCAAGCGCGAATCCATCATCAACTACGAGGTGGACAAGACCATCCGCGTGGTCAAGGGAGCTAGCGGCATGGTCAAGCGCATCAATGCTGCGGTGGTGGTGAACAACAATGTCTCCGTCAACGAAAAGGGTAAGACCACCAGCACGCCGCTGACGGATGCCCAGGTCGAGAAGATGACCGCCCTGGTGCGTGAGGCCGTGGGCTTCAGCAAGGACCGGGGAGACTCGGTGAACCTGATGAATGCCGCATTTGCCCCCGAAAAGGTGGAGGTCGTGGACGTGCCCTTCTGGCGCCAGCCCGACGTGCAGGACCTGGCCCGCAGCTTCGCCTGGCCGCTGGGTACCCTGGCGTTCGCGGCCCTGGTCCTGATGGGAGTCATCCGTCCCGCCATGAAGGCCATGGCACAGGCGCCGACACCCAGTGCGGCTGGCAATGTGCGGATCAACCAGTTGGATGCGCTGGAGTCCGAGATGCCTGAGCGGCCCCAACTCAGCGGGCCCAGCGTGAGCCACGAGGCCGGACAGTTGTCTCCCGGAGAGCAGCAGCTGGAAGATGCCCGCAAACTGACCCGCGACAACCCCGCGGCAGTGGCGAACATCATCAAAACGTGGATGAACGGCGAAGCGCCGGCCTGATAGCCGACGCACAATAGCACCATGGCACAAGACGACGGTTTACAAGACGCGGCAATTCTGATGATGTCTCTGGGTGAAGCAGAGGCATCGGAAGTCTTCAAGCATCTGTCTCCCAAGGAGGTCCAGAAGCTCGGGGAAGCCATTGCCAAGACCACCCAAATCACCCGGGAGCGGGTGGATGAGGTGGTGGGCAGGTTCACTGGCGTGGCGGCGTCCCAGAGTCTGCTCGTTTCCAACTCGGGTGACTATGTGCGTTCGGTGCTGAAGCTGGCCCTTGGCGACGACAAGGCCGCGCTGTTGATTGACCGTATTCTGCAGGGCGGTGACGTTTCCGGCATCGAGAGCCTGAAGTGGATGGATCCGCTGTCGGTTGCCGAATTGCTGCGCAACGAGCACCCCCAGATCGTGGCCGCCATCTTGGTGCACCTGGACTACGACCAGGCCGCCGACGTGCTGAAGAATCTGACCGAACGCCAGCGCAACGAGGTCATGCTGCGCGTGGCCACCATGGAAGGTATCCAACCGACGGCGCTGAAGGACCTCAACGAAGTGCTGTTCAAGGTGCTGGCCGGCGGCGACAAGATCCGCAAGTCATCGCTGGGTGGCATCAAGACCGCTGCCGAGATGATCAACCTGATGGGTACCGCCATCGAGGGCACCGTGATCGAGTCCATCCGCAACCACGATGCCGACCTGGCGCAGAAGATCATGGACAAGATGTTCGTGTTCGACGATGTGCTCAAGCTCGACGACAAGGCCATCCAGATGGTGCTCAAGGAAGTGTCGTCGGATGTGCTCATCGTGGCTTTAAAGGGTGCGCAGCCCGAACTCAAGGAGAAGATTCTGTCCAACATGTCCTCTCGTGCGGCTGCCAGTTTGCGGGAGGATCTGGAGTCCCGTGGCCCCATGCGTCTGTCCGAAGTGGAGGCGCAGCAGAAGGAAGTGCTCAAGACGGTGCGCCGCCTGGCGGACGAAGGTCAAATTGTCATTGGCGGTGGAGGTGGCGACGACGCCATGATTTGATGAGCATCCGTACCCACAACCGTTTCATTCCTGGCGAGGACCTCGGCACCGTTGCGGGCTGGGAGTTCGGTGCTGTTGATCAGGCTTCGGTCCGGTTTGCCGCCAAGGTCCGGGCGCAGGAGCTGGCCGAGGAGCAGGCCCGCGAAGAGATCGCCCGCCAGGCCGGGTATGCCGAAGGCTTTGCCCAGGGGCATGCCCAGGGCGCGCTGGAAGGCCAGCAGCATCTGGACGAGTACATCGCCACCCAGGGCCAGGAGACCGCGCGCGAGTTCGGTCAACTGTTTGAATCTGCCAATGCCGGCATTGCGGAGGCGCAGCAGGTGATGGCCAAGGGCGTCCTGGAGTTGGCCTGTGAGCTGGCACGCCAGGTGTTGCGCCATGAGCTGTCCAACAATCCCAATGCCCTGCAGCCGGTGATCCGCGAAGCGCTGAGCGTGCTGTCCACCGACAGCAAGGCGGCGCTGGTGCGCCTCAATCCGCAGGATCTGGATGTCCTGGAAGAGGTGCTGCGCCAGGAGTTCTCCAGCCTGTCGCTGACGCTGTTGGCCGATTCTTCGATTACCCGGGGGGGCTGTCTGGTAGAAGCTGCCGGTACGGTGGTTGACGGCACCATCGAGAAGCGCTGGAGCCGCGCCGTGGCCCGCTTGGGCCTGGAAGCCTCGTGGGAGGTGACCCATGACGACCAATGAAGCCGGCGGCAAGTGGCAGGAATTTCTGGACCGCGCGCGCGGCAGCGTTGCCGCAGACAGCACGCTGGAGGTGCGTGGCACGCTGACCCGGTTGACGGGGCTGGTGCTGGAAGCCAACGGCATTCGTGTTCCCGTGGGCTCGCAGTGCGTGGTGTCCATGAAGTCACGCCCGTCCGTGTTGGCCGAGGTGGTGGGGTTTTCCGGAGACCGGGCTTTTCTGATGCCAGCCGGTGACGTGCATGGCCTGTCCAGTGGTGCCGGCGTGGCGCCGGCACCGGCCTATGTGCCGGTGCCAAGGCTCGGCGAGCCTGCATCCGTCGACAGCCAGGCGGATGCCGGCATGCTGCGCCTGCCTTTGGGCGATGGCCTGTTGGGTCGTGTGGTGGATGCACAGGGCCAGCCCATGGACCGCATGGGGCCGATCGTGGACGTGAGTTCGCTGCCGCTGGATCGCAAGCCCATCAATGCCATGGACCGGGCACCGGTGCGTCAGCCGCTGGATACCGGTGTGCGTGCCATCAACGCATTGCTCACGGTGGGACGCGGGCAACGCATTGGCCTGTTTGCCGGCTCCGGCGTGGGCAAGAGCGTGTTGCTGGGCATGATGGCCCGGTACACGGAAGCCGACGTCATTGTGGTTGGCCTGATTGGCGAGCGGGGCCGCGAAGTGAAGGAGTTCATTGAGGATATCCTTGGGCCCGAGGGCCGCGCACGTTCGGTGGTGGTCGCCGCCCCGGCCGATGCGCCGCCACTGTTGCGCCTGCAGGGCGCTTCGTATGCCACGGCCATCGCCGAGAGCTTCCGCGACCAGGGGCGTCACGTGTTGCTCCTGATGGATTCGCTGACCCGTTACGCCATGGCCCAGCGGGAAATCGCACTGGCCATTGGCGAGCCGCCTGCGACCAAGGGCTACCCACCATCCTGCTTTGCCAAGTTGCCGCAGTTGGTTGAGCGCAGTGGCAATGGCCTCAACGGGGTGGGTTCGATCACGGCGTTTTATACAGTGCTGGCCGAGGGTGATGACCAGCAGGACCCAGTGGCGGACGCCGCGCGCGCGATTCTGGACGGTCACATCGTGCTGTCACGCAGCCTGGCGGAGTCTGGGCACTATCCGGCGATTGATGTCGAGCAATCGGCATCGCGGGTCATGCACAACGTGGTTTCGCGGGACCATTTCGAACTGGCCCGGCGTTTCCGTGCGGTGTATTCCAAATACGAGCGTGGCCGCGATCTGGTGCAGATCGGTGCGTATGCGCACGGGTCTGATCCGGCGCTGGACGAGGCCATCGCGCTGCACGACAGCATGGGTCGTTTCCTGCAGCAAGACATGTATGAGGCGGCGCCGTTGGATGCCGTGCTCGAAGAAATGATGGTCGCCACCAGCTTGAATGCGGCGGTGGCGTGAACGTGGTTCAGGAACTGGAATAGCAATGTCTGCCCTGAAAAGTGTCCGGTTGGCAATCGAGCTCGCGACCCGGGATAGGGACGAGTTGGCAAAGGTTGTTGCCCGGGTGGAACGCAGCCTGGGGGCAGCAAATAACCAGATGGCGCAATTGGAAGGCTATGCGGCGGAGACGGATTCGCGCTGGATCGGATCAGCGTCCCGTCAGTTGTCCCCGGAACTCATGCGCCATCACTACCAGTTCATGGATCGACTGCAACAGGCCATTGTCCTGCAGTCCGGCACGATTGCCAGCACGGGCCGGCAACTGGAACTGGCCAAGGGGAATTTGTTGCGGGCCGAGTTCCGGTTGTCGGGATTGAATCAGGTGTTGAAGAGCCGCCAGGATGCACTGCTGTGCGTCGAGCGTCGGCGCGAACAGCGTCAGACAGATGAATTTGCAGCCATGCAACACGCCCGAAATCGGGCACAGCCAATGAGTGGAGAAACACATGACTATTGAAGCCGGTTCCGCACAAGGCGCATCCCGCCCTGCCGCGGCGAGTGAATCCAGGAAAGCCAAGAGCAAGGACGACTCGGCCAATGGTGGCGGCGGTGGGTTCATGGCCGTCCTGGCAACGGTCGAAACTGCACAGGCGGCGGCACCCGCCGCGTCCGACGCATCTGCGTCAGCACGGAAGAACCCCGGTGCCAAGACCCAAGGTAAGGCAGCGAAAGCGAATGATGCCGTGACGGAGGATTCAGCTACCGGCGGGATCGGTGGAGGCGTGCAGGATGGCTCGGCCACGGCGGCCGATGACCTGATTGCAAAGTCCGTGACCGACACTGCGTTGCCGGCTGTTGATCCGACCGCCGCGGACCCCGCGACTTCGACCAATGCCCCCATGGATGCGGCCGCCCTGTTGGCACAGTCGACAGCCTGGGCCGCAAGCACGAAAGGCGCCTCCGGAACTGCGCCGGCAGAAAATGCGGGCGCCACGGCGCCAGTGGTCGCGACCGGTCCGCGTCCGGCTCCGGTTCCTGTGGCAAACGGAGCAGCGGGTGCCAACGTGCCCCCCGAATTGGCGACCGCGCAGCTGGCGGAAGGAATCCAGAAAGCAGCTGGGGCACATGGGGAATCCAAGACCAAGTCCTTGCAGGAGGCTCTGGTACCCAAAGAGACCGCTGCCGTACCGGAGGGAAAGGTTCTGGCGTCCAATCAGAAACTGACCACCGACTTGCAGATGACGCCGGCGTTGGCTGCAGCGGTAGCGAGCGCAGCAGTAGCAGCCACCTCCCGTCGTGAGGAGCAGCCTCGAGAACGCTCCATCTTTCGTTCCAGCAACAGCGCCGAAGGAGCGGCAGCGCCCCAGGCGCTGTCGTCAGCGACACCGACCCTGACAGTATCCAGTGCACCGGAGGTTGTTGCTCCGACGGACGCATTTGTCGCTGAAAAAGTGTCCTACTGGATTTCCAACAATGTCCAGAACGCGGAGATGAAGCTGGACGGCATAGGTGACCGTCCGGTGGAGGTCAGCATCCGCATGCAGGGAAACGAGGCCCACGTGGCGTTTCGCACGGATGAACTGCAGGCGCGCGCCGCGCTTGAGAACGCCAGCGTGCACCTGAAGGATATGTTGCAGCGCGAAGGATTGGTACTATCCGGTGTGTCGGTGGGCACGGCGGGTACTGGCGATTCCGGTGCCCAGGATCGTCAGTCGCGCCAGGGAGGACGGCAGACCACGGTAGCCACTTTGCAGCCGATTGGCGGTGACTTGCGCGGTGTTTCCAGCCGTGTGGCCAATGGAGGCCTGGATTTGTTTGTTTAGCAAGCGAGAATACCGACAATATGGGACGGGGTGTCTGATGGTTTCCTGGCGTTGCCAGGTCAACCCGTTGCACGGAATTTGAGTGGGTTCAATTAGTTAAGGAACGACTGTGTCTGCGAAACCTGAAAGCGCCGAAGCCGGGGAGGGCGGCAAGCCCGCCAAGAGCAAGAAGATGCTCATCATCATTCTTGGAGTGGTCCTCGTGCTGGTATTGGGCGGCGGCGGCGCTTTCTTCTATATCAGCAAACAGCGTGCCGCTGCGGCTGAGGATGGCGATGAGGGCGCTCCGACCAAGTCCAGCTCGCATGCAGCACCGAAGGCTGCCCCTGCGTATCTGCCGTTGGACAATATGGTGGTCAATCTGGCCGATCCTGGTGGCGAGCGGGTTGCACAGGTAGGTATTACGCTGGAAGTGACGGACGCCCATGCCGCCGATACGGTGAAGGCCTTTCTACCAACTATCCGTAGCGGGATCTTGATGCTGATTTCGCAGCGCACAGCGGATGAGCTTCTGAAACCGGAAGGCAAGCAGAAGTTGGCCAAGGATATTCTTCGCGAGGCAACATTGCCATTTGGCGGTGGCGACGACAATGGACATGATGAGGCTCCATCCAAGAAGAAAAAGGACACGAAATCTGGTCATGGGGACATACCTGTCGTTGGGGTACTGTTTTCGAGCTTTATTGTTCAATAGCGGAGTTACGGGTATCTACGTATGAGTGAGTCGTTTCTTTCCCAGGAAGAGGTTGACGCCCTACTCGAAGGTGTAACGGGCGAGAGCCAGAAGACCGTCGAGGAGGCAGCGGAGCACGGGGAAGTTCGTGCCTACAACATCTCCAGCCAGGAGCGAATCGTTCGTGGGCGCATGCCCACCATGGAAATAGTGAACGAGCGCTTTACCCGCAACCTGCGGGTTGGATTGTTCAATTTCATCCGGCGCAGCCCGGAAATTTCAGTGGGGCCGGTTACTGTTCAACGTTACAGTGCATTCTTGCGTGAGTTGGCGGTTCCAACCAACTTCAATATTGTGGCCATCCGGCCACTGCGTGGCAGTGGGCTGATCGTGTGCGAGCCGGCGTTGGTGTTTGGCGTGATTGACACACTGTATGGCGGGATTGGCAAATTCCAGACGCGTATTGAGGGGCGTGACTTTTCCGCAACCGAGCAGCGGGTCATCAACCGGCTGGTTGATGTGATCACCTCCGAATACAAGAAAGCCTGGAAGGGGATCTATCCTCTGGAACTGGAGTACCAGCGCTCGGAAATGCAACCGCAGTTCGCGAACATTGCGACTCCCAGCGAGATTGTCATCTCCACCTCATTTCAGCTGGAGATTGGCGATATCACGGGAGCGATCCATTTTTGCTTCCCTTACTCCACCCTGGAGCCCATTCGGGATGTGCTCTATTCGTCCACGCAGGGTGATTCGATCGAAGTGGATCGCCGCTGGGTGAACGTATTGACCCGTGAAATACAGGCTGCCGAAGTCACCTTGGTTGCCGAGTTGGCGCGGGCCGACGCGACGGTAGAGCAGCTGCTGCAGATGAAGAAAGGTGACTTTATCGAACTGGACCGCGAGCCCAGAATCCAGGCAACCGTTGACGGTGTGCCAATTTTCGAATGCCAATACGGCACGCACAACGCCAAATACGCCATTCGCATAGACAAGGCGTTGCGTGGCAATGACCAAAACTGGTTGGGAGAAAGAAATGGCATCTGAAGACAAGCCTGATGAAGCCGCCGCGGACGATGGCATGGCGGATTGGGCAGAAGCCCTGTTGGAACAAAAGGCCACCGAGCCCGGGGGCGGGGACGCACACGCCGGTGTGCTTGCGGGCGAGGCACCCAAGCCGTTTTCCTCCATGACGGGTGGTGGTGATGCCCCCGTTCATGACATCAACATGGTGCTGGACATCCCGGTCCAACTGTCGGTCGAGTTGGGGCGGACCAAGGTTCCGATCAAGCACATTCTGCAATTGGGTCAGGGTTCAGTCGTGGAATTGGACGCGCTGGCCGGCGAGCCAATGGACGTTCTGGTCAACGGCTACCTGATAGCACAAGGCGAGGTTGTTGTTGTCAACGACAAATTTGGTATTCGCTTGACCGACGTGGTAACTCCTTCAGAGCGTTTACGCCGTGTCAGCAAGAGCTGACAGTATTTGAGATGCTGCAGTCAGCTGTTTCGGTCGGCGTGTTTCTGGTGTTGCTGGCCTGCATTCCCTTCGCCCTGAAGTGGCTCAAGCAGCGTGCTCCTGGCGTGGGTGGTGACTTGGGGGGGCAATCCCGCTTCATTTCCGCGTTGGCGGTAGGGCCACACCAGAGGGTGGTTACTGTGGAAGTTGGTCCTGAGGGGCGGCGTGTCTGGCTGACCCTGGGCGTGACCGCGCAGGCGATTTCTTGTCTGCACTGCGTAGAGATTGAAGCCACTCCGAAGTTAGTTGGAGGCGCTGCAACCTGCCTTGATCCGGACGTTTCGTCTACAACGGGAACCCTGACATCGTGAGAAACTGTTCGGATATCGTGAAGAACCTTGCGGCTTGGAGGCCCGGACTCTTGGCCGTCGCCCTGATGCTGTTGCAGGGTGCAGTTGAGGCGCAGACCTCGGGTCAACTTCCGCTGCTGGTGGGGGCAAACGGCTCCAACATGAGTTTCTCCGTGCCGGTCCAGACCCTGTTGTTCTTCACGGCCCTGTCGTTTCTACCTGCGGTGCTGTTGATGATGACGGGCTTCACTCGCATTGTCATTGTGCTGTCGCTGCTGCGGCAGGCTTTGGGGACGCAGTCGTCTCCGCCAAATCAGGTGATTGTGGGGCTCTCGCTGTTTTTAACTTTTTTTGTGATGGGCCCCACATTGGATCGCATCTATGCCGATGCCTATTTGCCCCTCACGAAGAATACGATTACTTTTGAGCAGGCCCTTGAAAAGGGCGAGGCCCCGATTCGGGGGTTCATGGTCAAGCAGACGCGGCAATCGGATTTTTCCCTGTTTGCCAAACTCGCCAAGTTGCCGGCGGACACCAAGGCGGATACTGCGCCCATGCGGGTGTTGGTGCCCGCATTTGTCATCAGTGAGTTGAAGTCTGCCTTCCAGATCGGCTTTATGATTTTCATACCGTTTCTGGTCATTGATATCGTGGTGGCCAGTGTATTGATGTCATTGGGCATGATGATGTTGTCGCCCGTATTGGTGGCATTGCCCTTCAAGTTGATGCTTTTTGTGCTGGCCGATGGCTGGAACCTGCTGGTAGGTTCGCTGGCCGCCAGTTTTGTTACCTGATAGGGCCTGATCATGAATGCGCAAATGGTGCTGACGATGGGCCAAGACGCCTTGCTGATGCTGTTGATGGTATCTTCTCCGGTGTTGGGGGCTGCACTGGTTGTGGGCTTGCTGGTGAGCCTGTTCCAGGCCGTGACACAAATCCACGAAGCGACGCTGGCTTTTGTCCCCAAGCTGATTGCGGTGATTGCTGTCTTTGCCATAGCAGGGCCATGGATGCTGACAATGTTGGTCGAATATATTCGACGAACCATCGAAGCCATCCCCGGCTCCGTTGCCTGACTGGGAAATGTCGTGATTTCCATTACCGAGGCGCAGCTTGCGGCCTGGATTTCGCCTTTGTTCTGGCCCTTCTTGCGCGTCCTAGCCCTGTTTACGGCAGCCCCCGTGTTTTCTTCGCGGGCCATACCCTTACGAGCCAAGGTTGCGTTGGCGTTCTTTATTGCACTGGCGATTCAGGGCAGTTTGCCGGACATGCCGGTTGTGGGGTTCTCTGATCCGCAGGTGCTGGCGGTGGTGCTACAGCAAGTCGGTGTGGGTTTGGCAATTGGCTTTGCCGTTCGGGTTGTCTTTTCCGCAGTGGAGTTGGCGGGGGAAGTGGTTGGCTTTCAGATGGGGTTGAACTTTGCCGCTTTTTTCGATCCTGCCATAGGAGCCCAATCGAGTGCCGTCGCCCGGCTGTTCGGACAAATGACGTCACTGCTCTTCTTGGTGATGAATGGCCACATCATGGTGCTGATAGCCGTGCACAAGAGCTTCACCGCGTTTCCGGTCGATCAGAATTTTCTCGAGACTTTGTCGCATTTGAAATTGCAACGTTTGGGCGCGGACTTGTTTGCCAGCGCCCTGTGGATAGCGTTGCCCATGATCGGGATGGTCATGTTCACGAATCTTGCGCTGGGGATCGTGTCACGGGTGGCCCCGCAGATGAATATTTTCGCAGTGGGCTTCCCCATTACCTTGGTCGTCGGGCTGATTGGTATTGCCGTTACGTTACCTATGCTGGATCAACCATTTATGGCATTGATGGAGCGCTCCATCGGTGTTTTTTCCGGCAATTAGGTCAGATCTTCAGACCAATTCATTGCGAATTGCGTACACGGCCAGCTCGGCGTTGTTGGATAGTTTGAGTTTTTCCAGTAACCTTGCTCGGTAGACGCTGACGGTCTTGGGGCTAAGCATCAGTTCTTCCGCAATGTCAGAAAGACGTTTGCCGGAGGCAATCTTTAGCAGCGTCTGAAGCTCACGTTCTGACAGGGTTGCATGCAGAGATTCGGTGCTCGGGGATGCCAGATTGTCTACAAGCATTTCGGAAATCGCAGGAGTCAAGAATTTGCGGCCACTAGCCAGGGTGCGCACGGCGGGTATCAGTTGGCCCGGATCGCCCGCCTTGTTCAGGTAACCGTCCGCTCCTGCGCGCAGGCACCGGATGGCATATTGGTCTTCGGCAAACATGGACACAATCAACACGCGAATGTTGGAGTGGTCCTCACGCAAACTGGCCAATACTTCCAGTCCGCCGCGGCCAGGAAGATTCAAGTCCAGGATGAGGACGTCGCACGGCGTTGTACGGATGACTTCGCGGACCTCCGCATAGCTCCCGGACTCGCCGACAACCTTTATGTCTGTGGCTTCGGCCAAAGTGTCCCGGATACCGCGGCGTACCATTGCATGGTCGTCGCATAAAACAACTTTGATCACTTGAATTCTGCCTCCAGCGATTCTTGCGTTGCTTCAGTCAAGGGGACTGAGAGAATGACGGAAGTACCAGACCCTTCCCGGGTACTGATGTCGAGCCACCCACCTACTGTCTTTGCACGCTCGTGCAGGCCACGGATACCAAACGCGGTTGGCTTCTGCAGTTCTTGGTCGGATATTCCAACACCGTTATCGCTGATTTCCATCGTCAGGAAGTCCTCCGCGTCGGAAATCTCGATCTGAACAAGACTGCATTTTGCGTACTTGGAGATATTCGTGAGGGCTTCTTGTGCTGTTCGATAAGCAGCTAGCTGCACGGTCTTGGGCGGGCATAACTGTTCATCGTTTGCCCGAATCACAGTCTTTATTCCGGTACGCTTCTCAAAGCTGGAGGCCAGCCATTGAACGGCTGCAAATAGGCCTTGGTCCAGAATGGATGGGCGCAGGCTCATCATGATTCTTTGGCTTGCGCCGAGCGCGTGTTGCAGCATTTCGGTAGCGGCCTGTGTGTGTGACAGAAGGATGGGGTCCGCAATATGTCTGCCAATCAATGCCAGGTCAAGTTTGGCAGCCGCCAGGGCGCCGCCAATGTCATCGTGAATTTCCCTTGCAATTGAAGCTCGCTCCCTTTCAATGGCTGCCTGCAGGTATCCCGCAAACTCTGACAGACGTTTCTCAGAAGCCGCAAGTTCACGATCGGCTTTGATCTTTGCCTCTCGGGCGTGGTGCACTTCCAGCGCCCGCATGATGACTCGAGCCAGTTTGTCCAGATCATCCTTGTGCAAATAGTCGCTGATGCCAAGATGAATGGCGGATACGGCCGCCGCCTCGCCGATAGCCCCCGATAACAGTATGAATGGCGGGCGGACGGTGTTTGCCGGCAGGGTGGACCAAGCGTCGATTGCAGTGAACCCCGGCAGCCGGTAGTCCGCCAGAATGATATCGAAGGAGCCAGATCTGGCAAGGTCGGTAAAAGCTTCAAGTGTTTCCACTCGCGTCATCGTGTGTGGCATATGGACTCTGTCCAGCGCCCGGCAAGCCAGTTTATGGTCAGGTAGCGAATCTTCCAAATGAAGAATTCTTAAGGGAACTGCTGGTGAATTGATGTCCATGTTGTGTGCTGTCGCAACGTTGGATTATGGAGGAGCGAGTTGGCGCGAGCAATGCTGCGACTGGGGACGTATCTATATTGTCCTGCCACATGGCGAAAGTTCCCCAAGCCAGCGGATTCCTGATAACCTATAAATATGTGAAATTTCGACTTTGGTCGTCGGAATGTGACTGACTTGGAGAGTGGTTTACTAGGATTTATGACGATGCAGCCAACAATGACAACGCCCACTGTCCCGGCTGTGCAGATGCCGGTCATGCTTGTAGCAGAAGTTCAGGACTCGTTGCTGGTGGTTGTGCATGACTTGACGCGACTTGACGGCTTGTTGGCGCACACCATGGAAAACCTGATGGAGCGCTTCACGAGTGCCAGCGCAAATCTGGCTACGCCTGCCTTGATGGACTCCAAGGAATTGGATGAGGTGCGGAACACCTTGCGGGCAGCCGTTACGGAGTTGCAGTTTCAGGACATGGCCTCCCAATTGATTGTTCACACGTCGAAGATACTGCAGGGATGCGCCTATCGATTGGCTTCTGAGTCAATGGGAGCCGAGGATGGAGAGGCCGTGCCGTTTGTGGAGGAAGTTCCAGAACGCCCCAACCCAGTAACCCAAGATGAAATGGATGCCGGCTCCATCGAGCTATTCTGAGCCCTCTCTCGTTTAGATAAATACCAATTGAAATAGTCGGAGCTTCAAATGCCTTTAATTCTCGCCGTAGACGATTCTCCCTCAATGCGGAAGATGGTGTCCTTTACCTTGACTGGTGCTGGTTACCAAGTAGTTGAGGCCGTGGATGGTCAGGACGCCTACGAAAAGGCGCAATCGCAGTCGTTTGATTTGGTTTTGACTGATCAAAACATGCCCCGCTTGGACGGTTTGGGGTTGACGCGTAAATTGCGGGACCATCCCCAATTCAAGACCACCCCCATCTTGATGTTGACCACCGAATCCAGTGATTTGATGAAGCAGGCGGGAAGAGCGGCAGGTGCCACAGGTTGGCTGGTCAAGCCGTTTGATCCGGCAAGGTTGCTTGATGTCATTAAGAAGGTAATTCGTTGACTTCGCATTCTGTGAGGCAATAGGTAATAAATAGTAGGAGTTTGCTATGTCTGAAGCGCATCAAGACAGTGGGAGTGGTGGTGGCGATTTCGATCTGACCCAGTTCTATCAGATTTTTTTTGAAGAAGCGGGCGAGAACTTGGATCTCATGGAGCAGATGTTGCTCAACTTGAATCTTGAGACTGCAGATGATGAGGTGTTGAATGGTATTTTTCGTTGCGCCCATTCCGTAAAGGGGGGCGCGGCGACGTTTGGTTTTGCTGATGTGGCAGAACTGACGCACCAGATGGAATCCTTGTTGGACCGGCTGCGTCGTCACGAATTGCAGCCGAACTCGGAAATGGTAGATGTGCTTCTGGAATCCGCCGATGCTTCTCGCAGTCTGCTGGCGCGCCATCAGGCAGGAGGAGAAGGGGATGCCCTGCCAACTGGCGATCTGGTACGTCATATCAGTGAATTGGCTGCGGGAAAGACGCCCGCCACGCCGCCATCCACTCCACCCGTGACCGCAGCTGTTGTTCCTCCGCCGGCTGAAAAAGTGCCAACGGGGCGTGTTGCGGGTACGGAGGGTAAAGGCAATTCCGGGCGTTCTCTTGAAATCAGGATCGGTCCTTTGGAGCGACCCGAGCAGGCGGATGCCGTTCAGGAATTGTTCAAGGATATTCCGGGTTTGGGAGAAATCACGGCATTGCCTTCTGACGTGAAGAATACCCGCTTCTTTGCGGTGCAGACCGTTTCTTCCAACGAGGATCTGCTTGACCTTTTTGCGTTTCACGTTTCTCGTGACTACATTCAAATAACGGAACTCGACGCAAGAAACGCCGAGCCGTCAACGGCTTCGGCCGGATCCGAGGCGAAGCCGGTAGCTGCAGACTATGCAGATGATCCCCCACCTGGTGCGCCATTGGCGCCTTTGCCTGGTTTTGGATTCTTTGATGGGGCGCCCGGGGCGCCTGCTGTGGCCGCTTCGGTTGGGGCTGTTGATGTCAAAGCTGCGCCAAAAGTTCCGGCGAAGGTAGGTACTCCCAGCGCTGCTGCACAGCCAGAGGCGGCGACTATTCGCGTGGCTATCAGCAAGGTAGACCAATTGATCAATTTGGTTGGTGAACTGGTCATTACCCAGGCAATGCTTGCACAGAACAGCCGGGCTCTTGACCCCGCAGTGTATCAACAATTGCTATCGGGGCTGGCTGATTTGGATCGGAATACGCGGGATTTGCAAGAGTCCGTGATGTCTATTCGGATGATCCCGATGTCCATTGTGTTTAGCCGATTTCCGCGGATGCTACGAGACCTTGCAAGCAAACTGGGCAAGAAGGTCGATTTTGTTACGCAGGGTGAAGCGACTGAGCTGGACAAAGGTTTGGTCGAGAAGATCACAGACCCGTTGACGCATTTGGTTCGCAATAGTTGCGATCACGGTGTCGAGTCACCGGCCGAGCGACTGGCAGCTGGTAAGCCGGAGACAGGAACCATCACCCTGTCTGCTTCCCATCAGGGAGGGTCGATTGTGATTGAAGTGCGCGATGACGGTAAAGGCATGTCTCGTCAGAAGATTCTGAATAAGGCGCGCGAACGGGGATTGGACGTATCGGATCAAATGTCCGATGCGGAAGTCTGGCAGTTGATATTTGCTCCCGGATTTTCGACAGCTGAGGTTGTGACTGACGTTTCAGGGCGCGGCGTGGGGATGGACGTTGTCAAGCGGAACATTGCAGCACTCAATGGAACGGTCGAAATTGATTCTGCGGAAGGCTATGGCATGAAAGTGTCCGTTCGCTTGCCGCTGACTCTGGCCATTATGGACGGGATGTCTGTGGGGGTCGGGGGTGAGGTTTATATTCTTCCGCTGTCCTCGGTTGTGGAATCTTTCCAGGTAAAGGCAGACGCCGTAAGCACGGTTGGACAAGGATCGCAATTGGTCAAAGTCCGTGATGAATACATGCCAGTCATTGAGTTGGAAAAAATCTTTCAGATTCCACGATTCGACTTTGAAAAGTCTTGCGACATCATGGTTGTGGTTGAGGCAGACGGAAGCCGTGTTGCCTTGCTGGTTGATGAATTGTTGGGGCAGCAGCAGGTTGTGGTTAAGAATCTGGAGTCCAATTATCGAAAAGTCCCCAATGTGTCGGGCGCCACGATTCTTGGAGATGGAAAGGTTGCATTGATTCTGGATACCGGTGCTTTGGTGCGCCGCTCACGGCACTGATGGCAATGGATCGAAGGAGCAGGAAATGGGCGTGATGGAAAAGCTGGATGAATTGACTTCCTCTGAAGCACGAGAATATTTGACGTTTCGATTGGACCAAGAGGAGTATGGAATTGACATTCTGAAGGTTCAGGAAATCAGAGGGTACGAGCCACCCACGCGGGTCGCGAATGCGCCTGATTTCATAAAAGGGGTCGTCAACCTGCGTGGAACGATTGTTCCTATTGTGGATATGCGGCTGAAATTCAGTTGTTCGAAGGCGGAGTACAACTCATTTACAGTTGTAATTATCTTGAATTTGAGAAGCCGCATCGTTGGGATTGTGGTTGATTCTGTTAGTGACGTGATGGAGTTGCCCCCGGAGAGTCTGAAGTCGGCGCCCGATATTGATAGCGTTATTGATAGTTCTGCCGTTCTGGGGTTGGGGTCGTTAGGCGACCGAATGTTGATTCTCCTTGACATTGAGCGTTTGATGTCAGCTCCAGACATGGGACTTGTGACGACATCGGAGTAGTGCTAGAACAATTGGTATCGGTGTTGAGGAGCCCGCGGATTGCGGGATTGGAATGAAATAATGAGAGAACGGCCTAAAGCGGCACAGGTGGACGTGTCAATGGAGATATCTCCTGGCGGACCGGCCAGTGTTCAGGGGCGGGAGTTTGCTTGGACCGATTCAGATTTTGATCGAGTTCAGGCGATGATTTACAAACGTGCGGGAATCAGCTTGCATGACGGCAAGCACGCTATGGTCTATAGCCGCCTGTCCCGTCGGCTGCGAGAAACGGGCTACCAGAGTTTTCGTGATTATCTTGGGTGGCTTGAGTCTTCAGACACGCCGGAGTGGCAAGAGTTTGTGAATGCACTCACTACGAATTTGACATCATTCTTCCGTGAGCATCATCATTTCGAAATATTTGCGGATCGCTTAAAGTCGAAGCCTTCGAACTCACCTTGGCGCGTGTGGTGCAGTGCTGCATCAACGGGTGAGGAGCCCTATTCAATAGTAATGACTGCAATGGAAGCGCTCGGTGCGCATCCTAATTTCTCCTTGGTTGCCAGCGATATCGACTCGAAGGTGCTGGCGTCTGCTGCTCGTGGGGTATATCGGCTGGATGGCCTGAAAGGTATAGATCTAGGTCGAATGCACCGTTTCTTTCTGCGCGGTAAAGGAGGAAACGATGGAATGGTCAGAGTCAAGCCCGAGCTCTCTCACTTTATCGAATTTCAAATGGTTAATTTGATCCGAGACGACTGGCCTTTTAAGGAGCCGTTCGACATTGTGTTTTGCAGAAATGTGATGATCTATTTCGATGGGCAAACGCAACGGAGAGTCTTGGAGCGCATCCATAAGGTCATGAAGCCCGGTGCGCTACTGTTTGTTGGGCACGCTGAAAACTTCAGTGACTCGCGAGACCTATTTGCTCTGAAAGGGAAGACCGTTTATGAGCGATGCTAGCGGAACCTGGCGACTCGACGATAGCAGTTTATTTTTACCGGTTGCAAGGTCCACATGAATCTACCTCAATACGCTGCCTCTGCGCCTATGGGCAGGGCTGTGGGCGGATCGCCGCCACTCAAGATACTGGCGAATGGGCGGCCTTCCCGCGTTGAGCAATTGAAGGCATTGCCGCGTAAACCTGGTGAAGCGTCGTTCTTCTACGCCGATCATCATTTCCAATATGACGCGGTAAAGGTACTGCCGGGAGAGTATTTCGTTTCTAACGAGGATTTGGTCGTCATGACTGTGCTCGGATCCTGTATTGCGGCGTGCATCTGGGATGGCAAGGCTCGCACCGGTGGTATGAATCACTTTATGCTACCGGACGGGGATGGGGGCGAAGGCTCCGGTCGATACGGGTCATATGCCATGGAGTTGTTGATTAACGAGATGTTTAAGTTGGGTGCGCGTCGGGAAACTATGCAAGCGAAAATCTTTGGTGGTGCGCAGGTTATGGCTGGGTTTACCACTATGAATGTCGGGGAGCGCAACACGCAGTTTGTCTTGGACTACCTGTCCACCGAGCGCATTCCCGTCGTTTCTCAGGACGTCTTGGACATTCATCCGAGAAAGGTATGCTTCTTTCCTGTTACTGGCAAGGCGCTTGTCAAGCGGTTGGCGCATTCGCATCCCGAGACCTTGGCGGTGGAAGAGCGGCGTGGCAACGCCGCGACCGTGGCGAAGTCTACAGCTGGCGGCTCAATCGACTTGTTTTGAGGGATTCAATTGAAGAAGATTCGCGTTGTGGTCGTTGACGATTCGGCCCTTGTAAGAGGCCTACTATCTGAGATCATTAATCGTCAGAACGATATGGAGTGTGTGGGTGCTGCGAATGACCCCTTGATCGCTCGAGAGATGATTCGAGAGCTCAATCCAGATGTAATTACATTGGATATTGAGATGCCGAGGATGGATGGCATCGATTTTCTGGCGCGGCTAATGAGATTGCGGCCCATGCCCGTCGTAATGATTTCGACGCTGACTGAGCGTGGTGCAGACGTGACCATGCGAGCGTTGGAGTTGGGTGCGGTGGACTTTGTGGCTAAACCGAGAATTGGATTGGCTGACGGTATCAATGAGCTTGCTACCCAGATTGTGGAGAAAGTTCGTATCGCCGCATCCGCGCACATCAGACGGACAATCGCAGGTGCCGCTCCTCAAGATGCCAGTGCTGGCGTGACGCCAGCTCACAAACGTCCCGAGCCTATGCTTATGGGCCGTGTTTCGACTGAAAAGTTGATTTGTATTGGTGCGTCAACCGGTGGCACGGAGGCAATTAAGGAGATACTGACGCGCCTGCCTGCGGATTCTCCGGGTATCGTCATTACCCAGCATATGCCCCCGGGATTCACTACGAGTTTTGCTGCACGCTTGAATAGCTTGTGCCAAATCACGGTTCAAGAAGCAGCGAATGGCGAGCGAATCTTGCCCGGACATGCGTACATTGCGCCAGGCGGCAAGCAGTTTTGGATAAACAAGAGTGGTGCAAACTATATATGTGTCGTCGAGGACGGTGAGCTCGTCAATAGGCATAAGCCTTCCGTTGAGGTGCTTTTCAAGTCGGCTGCAAGAGTTGTTGGGCGCAATGCTTTTGGCATCATGCTTACGGGAATGGGGGGGGACGGTGCCAAGGCGATGAAGGAGATGAAGGATGCGGGTAGCTACAACTACGTCCAAGATGAGGCGAGTTGCATAGTGTTCGGTATGCCTCGGGAGGCCATTCTTTGTGGCGCTGCAGATGAGGTACTCCCGTTGCTGAGCATTGCCCCCGCATTGCTTGCAAAGCTTGGTGGCATTGTGGATCGGTACAGAGTTTGACTAAGAGCGCAATGTGGACTTTGCTGTTGTGTAACAGTCTGGACTCCGCCATGCTATACTGGAAAGCTTCTTCTGGAGAGAGGAAGAAGCGAGTGATTTGAATTTGCGAAATTTTAAAAAATTCTCAATTTTTTGACAAGAGCTTAAAAACTGTGTCATAATTCAAGGCTTCGCTGATCACAGCAAAGCAAACGAAGAAAGTAAAAAATCTTCGGTTCATTAAAAATTTACAGCCGATAAGCGTGGGCGTTTGAAG
>Ga0208398_100265_pt1 | contig 42228 bp, 37 predicted proteins | sample LakWasMe79_HOW10_2_FD_183905 | JGI IMG/M metagenome (GOLD analysis project Ga0208398, IMG submission 183905) | Freshwater sediment methanotrophic microbial communities from Lake Washington under simulated oxygen tension - Sediment Metagenome... | ecosystem: Environmental > Aquatic > Freshwater >...
CGGTTCGGCCAGCAGGCCGGTGTTGACGTCCTGGCTGCTCAACTGGATGCGGGCCTGCCAGCGTCCCAGGCCCTGGGGCTCCAGCTTGAGCCCGTTGTCGGCCCAGGCGCTGTGGGCGGCACACAGTCCCGCAACAGCCATCAAGAGCCCCGCCAGATGAGTGCGTGAAACTCGAGCTATGACCCGCATGACGATCTCCCGGTGCGTGGAGGAGGGTACGCATTGCGTGACCCTCGGAGCTTGATGCTACGCCCCGGCCCGGCCCTTGTGCAGCGCAAATTGCACGGTGTTGGGCTTTCTGTTGCGGGCTTGCCCAGGCGCGGCCTCAGCCCGGCCAGCGGCCGCCGCTGGCGCGTTGCTGCTCGCCCAGGTCGCGCCGGCAATCGACGTCGGCAAACCCGGCCGCCTGTAGCGCGGCCGCGACGGCCGGGGCCTGGTCGTAACCATGCTCCAGCAGCAGATGGCCGCCCGGCCGCAAATGCGCCGGCGCGCCCTGGGCCAGGCGGGCCAGGTCGGCCAGGCCGTCACCGCCTGGCGTCAGCGCCGACAGCGGCTCATGCCGCAGCGCCCGTAGGTGCGGGTCATCGCCGGCGATATAGGGCGGGTTGCTGACGATCAGGTCGAAGCGCTGCCCGGCGAAGGGCTCCCACCAGCTGCCCAAATGAAACTGCACGGCCAGCCCCAGCCGCTGCGCATTCGCCGCCGCGACGGCCAGGGCCGCGGCGCTGCGGTCCGAGGCATGCAGCTCGGCGCGGGGGCAACGGTGCTTGATGGCCAGGGCGATCGCGCCGCTGCCGGTGCCCAGGTCCAGCACCCGCGGCGTGGCCAGGCTGCTGGCTTGCAGCAGCTCCAGCGCCCAGTCCACCAGCAGCTCGGTGTCGGGACGCGGCACCAGCGTGGCGGGGCTGACCTGCAGGCGCAGGCCATGGAATTCCTTTTCGCCGGCCAGATAGGCCAGCGGCACGTCGTCGAGGCACTGTGCCAGCCAATCCGCAAAGCGGGCGCTCAACGCTGGCGGCACGGTCGCGTCGTCATGGGCGATCAGCCAGGAGCGATCGCATTGCAGCAGCTGCGCGAGCAGCAACTGGGCTTCCAGGCGTTCCAGGCCAGCCGCGCGGGCCTGCGCCAGGGCCTCGGCGACGGTCATGCCCGGCCTTCCAAGGTGGCCAACTGCTCGGCGGCCTGGGCCTGTTGCAGGCCCTGCACCACGTCGCCCAAGTCGCCGTCCATGATGGCGCCGAGCTTGTAGAGCGTCAGGTTGATGCGGTGGTCGGTGAGTCGGCCCTGCGGAAAGTTGTAGGTGCGGATGCGGTCGCTGCGGTCGCCGCTGCCAATCAGGCTCTTGCGCGTGGCGGCCTCCTTGGCGGCGCGCTCGTTCTTGTCCTTGTCGCGCAGGCGGGCGGCCAGCACGGCCATGGCCTTGGCCTTGTTGCGGTGCTGGCTGCGGTCGTCCTGGCATTCGGCCACCAGGCCGGTGGGCAGGTGGGTGATGCGGATCGCGCTGTCGGTCTTGTTGACGTGCTGACCGCCGGCACCGCTGGCGCGGAAGGTGTCGATGCGCAGCTCGGCCGGGTTGAGCTGGATCTCCTCGGCCTCGTCGGGTTCAGGCATCACCGCCACGGTGCAGGCGCTGGTATGGATGCGGCCCTGCGACTCGGTGGCCGGCACGCGTTGCACGCGATGCCCGCCCGATTCGAACTTGAGCCGACCGTAGACCGAGGGGCCTTCGATGCGCAGCACCAGTTCCTTGTAACCGCCCAGATCGGATTCATTGGCCGAGAGGATTTCGGTGCGCCAGCCCTGGCTTTCCGCGAAGCGCATATACATGCGCGCCAGATCGCCCGCGAACAGCGCCGATTCATCGCCGCCGGCGCCGGCGCGGATTTCCAGAAAGGCCGGGCGTTCGTCATCCGGGTCGCGCGGCAGCAGGGCCAGCTGCAGCTCTTCGTGCAGGCGTGTGAGGTCAGCCTCGGCGCTGACGATTTCCTCGCGCGCCATCTCGGCCATCTCGGGGTCGGCCAGCAGCTCGCGTGCAGAGACCAGGTCGCGCTCGCGCTGCAGATAGGTCTGGTAGCGCGTCACCAGGTCCGAGACCTCGGACTGTTCCTTGGTGAGGGCGCGGTAGCGCTTCATGTCGGCGGCGATGGAGCCGTCGGCCAGGGTGGAATCGAGTTCGTGCAGTCGGAAGCCAAGGCGTTCGAACTGCTGGCGCAGGGAATCTTTCATGGGAGCGTCAGGGGGCTGGAGCACGAAGGCCGCGCCGAGCAAGTGGGCGCGGAGTTGCGGGCTGATGCAGCGCCGCTAATGCTCGGCCGGGTCGCGGGTGCTCTTGCGCAGGAACAGGCGCGAGACGGTATGCGCCAGGGCCACGCGCTGTTCGCCGTCGGCGGCGTGCAATTCGGCCAGGGTGCCATGCAGCATCTTCTGGGTCAGGCCGCGCGAGAGTGCTTCCAGCACCGCCTCGACGTCCTCGCCGCGCGCCAGCAGCTTGCGTGCGCGCTGGATCTCGAGGGCGCGCCAGTCATCGGCCTGGGCATTCAGGGCCTGGATCAGCGGCACCGTGTGGCGCTGGCCCAGCCAGTGCACAAAGCTCTGCACGCCGTTCTCGATGATGGCCTCGGCCTGTTCGACGGCGGCCTGGCGCTTTTCGCCGGCGGATTGCACCAACTGCGCCAGATCGTCGACGGTGTAGAGATACACGTCGTCCAGCTGGGCGACTTCCTGCTCGATGTCGCGCGGCACCGCCAGATCGACCATGAACATGGGCTTGCGCTTGCGCTTCTTCAGCGCCCGCTCCACCGCGCCCAGGCCAATGAGTGGCAGGCTGCTGGCGGTGCAGGAGATCACCGCATCGAATTCGTGCAGGCGGTCGGGCAGGTCCGACAAGCGCATCGCCTCGGCACCCAGATGGCCGGCCAGCTTCTCGCCGCGTTCCAGCGTGCGATTCGCCACCGCCATGGCCTTGGGGTTCTTCGCTGCGAAATGGGTGGCCACCAGTTCGATCATTTCGCCGGCACCCACGTAAAGCACCTTGATCGCGCTGAGATCCTCGAACAGCTGGGCTGCCAGACGCACCGAGGCAGCGGCCATGCTGATGGAGTGGGCGCCGATCTCGGTGGAGCTGCGCACTTCCTTGGCCACCGAGAAGCTGCGCTGGAACAGCTGGTGCAAGGTGGTGCCCAGGGTGCCGGCCTGGTCGGCCTCGCGCACCGCCTGCTTCATCTGGCCGAGAATTTGTGGCTCGCCCAGCACCATCGAATCCAGGCCGCTGGCCACGCGGAAGGCGTGGCGCGCCGCGGCGCTGCCCTCCATCACATAGGCATGGTCCATCAGGGCCGAACTGCCCACGCCGCCCACCTCGGCCAACCAGGCCACCGTGGGTTGCACCAGGGCCGGGCTGCCGGCCACATAGAGCTCGGTGCGGTTGCAGGTCGAGAGCATGGCCGCCTCGGGCGTGGCCTTGCGGGGGGAATGCGCCTGCACCTGATCGCGGAAACCGAGCAGGATGGGCGCCAATTGCTCCAGCGAGAACGCGAAACGTCCGCGCAGGTCCAGGGGCGCGGAGTTGTGGTTCAGGCCGAGAGCGAAGACCGTCATGAGGCGATTATAAAATTTGAGCCGAATCTTTGCGGGCGGCCGGAGCCGGCTTTCCGCTCTCGAACTTGATGCGCATCAAGCTTGCCTGTTTTTCAGAACCGTTGGGCACACCGTGAACCTCGTCGACGCCCTCGGGCACCTGATCAATCTGTTCGCGCCGGCCTGGGGCGTGGCCGCCCTGATGGCGCTGGCGATCAAGCTCATCTGGCGGCGCGAGCAGCGGGCCCTGGCTTGGCGCCGCCTGCTGCTGTGGGGTGGCTTGGGCGGCACCCTGGCGGTGTTGGTGGCGCTGGCCTGGCTGGCGCACGACGGCACGATGCTGGGCTACGGCCTGATGCTGCTGGGTGTGGTGTTGCCGCAATGGTGGCTGACGCTCAAGCGCTGAGGGCCGTGCCCAATTCGGCCTGCAAGGGCACCTCGGCGCGCAAGGAGTGCGCGAAGGCCTGGCTGATCCGCACATCGATCAGCTGATTCATCAGGCGTTGGTGACCCTTGAAGTTGACGATGCGGTTGCACTCGGTGCGCCCCATCAGTTCGCTGGCGTCCTTGCGGGCATTGCCAGAGACCAGGATGCGCTGCGTCGTGCCCACCATGCGCTGGCTGATCGCCAGTGTGTTGGCCTCGATCACGGCCTGCAACTCCTGCAGGCGCTTGACCTTGGTCTCGTAAGGCGTGCTGTCCTCCAGATTCGCCGCCGGCGTGCCGGGTCGCGGGCTGAAGATGAAGCTGAAGGAGGCGTCGAAGCCCACGTCGTCCACCAGCTTCATCAGCTTGGCATGGTCTTCCTGGGTCTCGCCCGGAAAGCCGACGATGAAGTCGCTGGCGATGCGGATGTCGGGCCGGATGGCGCGTAGCTTGCGGATCGTGCTCTTGAACTCCAGCGCCGTATAGCCGCGCTTCATCGCCATCAGGATGCGATCGCTGCCATGCTGCACCGGCAGGTGCAGATGGTTCACCAGTTGCGGCACCTTGCCATAGGCCTCGATGAGGCGCTGGCTGAATTCATTCGGATGGCTGGTGGTGAAGCGCAGGCGTTCGATGCCGGGGATCTCGGCACAGTACTCGAGCAGCAGGGCCAGGTCGGCGTACTCGCTGGTGTGCCCCATCTTGCCGCGGTAGGCGTTGACGTTCTGCCCCAGCAGATTGAATTCCTTCACGCCCTGGTCGGCGAGGCCGGCGATCTCGGTCAGCACGTCCTCGAAGGGGCGCGACATTTCCTCGCCCCGGGTGTAAGGCACCACGCAATACGAGCAGTACTTGGAGCAGCCCTCCATGATGGAGACGAAGGCGCTGCCGCCGTCGACCTTGGCGGGCGGCAGGTTGTCGAACTTCTCGATCTCGGGGAAGCTGATATCCACTTGAGGGCGAGCCTGCTCGCGGCGTGCGGCCAGCATGGCGGGCAGGCGGTGCAGGGTCTGCGGGCCGAACACCACGTCCACGTAGGGCGCGCGCTCGATGATGGCGGCGCCTTCCTGGCTGGCCACGCAACCGCCCACGCCGATCATCACACCCTTGGCCTTCAGATGCTTGACGCGGCCCAGGTCCGAGAACACCTTCTCCTGCGCCTTCTCGCGCACCGAGCAGGTGTTGAAGAGGATCAAGTCGGCCTGCTCGACGTCGTTGGTGGACTCGTAGCCTTCGGCCGCGCCCATCACATCGGCCATCTTGTCCGAGTCGTACTCGTTCATCTGGCAGCCAAAGGTCTTGATGAATACTTTTTTCGTCGTGCTCATGGCATTGCTCCGACCGGGGGCGACGCTGGCGCCCGCTGGGCCTGGTGAATCAGTGGCGGATCAGGGCTTGGACCAGACCTGCGCGGCGCGGTCGAACTGCCAACTGGCAGCCTCTTGGGGCGTGCGGGGCCAGGTCTTGTTGGCCAGCTCGGCCTCGTTGAGGACCCACAGGTCCATCAGCAGGCCCGAGATGTCTACCGTGTAGTGGACGGTGAGCTTCTGGCCGGTCAGCACCGCCGACATCAGTAGCAGGTTTTCGGTGCCACGGATGCGGCTACCCGGTGCCAGACGCGCGGGCTGACCATTCAACAGCACGTCGGGGGTTTGCAGCACCAACAATTCGCCGCGCAGTGCCTGGGCGGGAAACTGGCGGTGGACCTGTGCGTGGGCTGACAGGCTCAGGGTAGCAGCCGCAACTGCGGCGAATACACAGCGGTACATGGTATTTTCCAGTGGCTGCGGAAACCGGCAAGGCCGGCCGAAAACGGAATGCAATCCGCAGGCGTGAAAGCCTACGGATTGCATATTGCTGGAACCTAGCGGCCCCAGTGCGACCGCGGATTGTAAATCAAGGCCTCCGCCAATCCCGGCGATGCCCAAGCGCTGGCGAAATCGCGCCGCGCGGCGGCCGTCTACTCAGGAGCGACGGCGGCACTTGGCGCCAATGGCTATCAAGCCCAACAGCATCATGGCATAGCTGCCCGGCTCGGGCACGGCGTTCACGACGGTGCCTACAGCGCCCAGGTAGAAGGCGTTCGCGATGCCGGGATCTGCCGCGGTATCAATACCGCCGCCCAGGATGACGTGGTAATTGCCCGCGCCCGTCAACGTTGCCGAGACGCTCCATCCATCGCTGCCATCGGTATCAATGGCGCCTGGTAGTGGATTGTTCGCGGCATCGGCGAGCAGAAGGGTGTTGAAGTGAAAGCTTGCATTCTGGGAACTCGCGTCGGCCTCAGTAAAGGATGCCAGGGCCTGCCCCGGACCGGTGACGCTGAACTCGAAGATGTCCATGAAGCCAATCAACGCCTCGTTCGTGCCGTGGACGCCGCCCAGGAAGGCTGAGCTGTTGTCGATCACCCCTGTAGCGCCTCCTTGCAGCGTCACGGCGCCAGCCGAAGCCGTGACCGCCAAAGCAACAGATCCAACCAGGTGCTTGAGCTTCATTGCAGTCTCCAGAAGTGCTAGGCGATGCCCAACATGCGCCGAGTCTAGTGGTCGTGCCGGCGCTGCCAACCCCTAGAGCGTGGGCTGCGCCCCCCAAGTATGAGCCGCTCAATGCGGCGGCGGTGGCGTCGCCGCATGCCAGAATCTTTCGCACCTGCTGCTCGCGCCTTGCGCGCAAACGAGATGCAGCCCCTACGCATCATGCTTGAAGATGTCTCGCCGCTGGATCGCGGCCTGCGCTGGATCGGGCATCAGCGCTGGCTTCGCTACGGCGTGCGCAATCGGTTGCTGTACTGGTTGCGGCATCCGGAGCGGGCGCGCGCGGCACGCTTTGAAGTACCCTTTGCCGGCTATGTCTATCCCGGGAGCCTGAACCGCTGGATTGACTGGATCGTGTTCTATTACGGCGCCTACGAACTCGATGAGCTCGAGTTGATGCGCGGCATGTTGAGTGGCCGCGAGCGCCCGACGGCGCTGGACATCGGCGCCAATGTCGGTCATCACACCCTCTATCTGGCTTCTTGTTGTGCCGAGGTGCATGCCTTTGAGCCCTACTCGGCGGTGGCGCAATGCCTGGACGAGAAGATCCAGCGCAACCGCCTGGCACATGTGCGCTTGCATCGCGTGGGGCTGGGCGAGTTCGACCAGGAGCTCGACTTCTACGCGCCGCAGGGCGTCAACACCGGCACGGGTAGCTTCGTGGCCGAGCATGAAGCGGACAACAACCGCGCCATTGGACGATTGCGGGTGGTGCGGGCAGATGGCTATATCGAAGGATTGAACCTTGCGCGTATCGACCTGATCAAGGTCGATGTCGAAGGCTTTGAGCTGGCAGTGCTGCGTGGCCTGCGCTGCACGCTGGCGCGCTACCGGCCCATCGTCATGATGGAGCTCTCTGATCATGCCCGCTTTGGTCTCGTCGACGCCGAGGCGTTGATGGCGCATTTTCCACCCGGTTATGAGGCCCTGGTGGTGCACAGTCTGCGCAGCCGCTTTGGCCTGCTTGGGCAGCGGGGGTGTGGCTTGCGTGCGCTGCAATGGCATCACGAGCCCTTACCCGGCGGCTACATGAATCTGCTGGTGCGTCCATGCGCGCCCTGATGATCATGCGAATCAGGGCCGTGCTGATCGTGCAGGCAGCTTTCTGGGGGCTCCTGTCTGGGTTCGCCCAAGGCCAGGAACTGCGTCCCGCGCCGGCCGACTGGACCTTGCTGGGTGCCAATGCCAGCGTCTCCGTGAGCCGCGAGGCGGGCTGGTCGCGAGCGGGTCGGCGGGCGCTGGACTATCGTTACGAAGTGGGCATGGGGCAACTGAGCCTGTTGGTGCTTCCCCTGCGCGGCGCGCAGTTGGCCGGGGCCGGTACCGTCAGCTTCGCAGCCAAGGCCAGTCATATGAGCAATCTGGTACTGGCGCTGGAGGAACAGGGCGGTGGCCGCTGGAGTCTGCCGGTGACGCTCAATGCAGGCGTTTGGCAGGAGGTGCGCATCGCCCTCGATGATCTGGTGCTGGCGGTGGGTGGCGATGCGCCGCCTGACGCAAACGGACGCCTCGACCTGGACCGTGTACAGCGGCTGTCCATCGTGGATGCCGGCGCAATGCTGGCGTCCAAATCGGCCGATGTCATGCGGCTGTTTGGTATTCCGGCCGGGCCCCGCCGCATCGTCATCGACGAGCTTCGGTTCAGCGCTCCGGCGCGCGACGGCACCGCTGACAGCCTTGACGGCCTTGCACGCCAGACACCGCCTTGGTCGATCTTCGGCGCCACCCGCGCCGAGCTCAGTCGCGAAGCACCCTTGCGTGAACCCGGCTGGGTGGTGGACTACCGCAAGCAAAGCGGCGCGGTGATGAGCTTGATGCGCCCTCTGCCGGTAGCGGCCCTGGCGGGCGCTGACCTACTAGAGCTGACGCTTGCTTCGCGCCTCAAGTCCAGCTTGCTGCTGAAGCTTGAACAGTCCGATGGCGACAAGTTCGAACTCGGTTTCGATTTGCCGGGCAATGGCAGCTTGCAGACCCTGCGCCTGAAGTTGGCGGACTTCAAGCGCGCGGACGACAGCGCGTCCTCGGCCACCCGCGTCAAGCCCGAACGCCTTAGCAATCTGTTGTTGATGGACGTCGGCGGCTGGTTCGCCAGCACGGGCGAGAACCGGCTCTGGCTGCAGCGCGTGGCGGGCAATGGCGCTCCCGGCCCGGCGCCGTCAGCGGCGGCGGCACCAGCGGCGAGCACGGTGGCCGAGGTGCCGGGCTGGTCACGCTGGACCAAGCGGGCATTGCCCATCCATTCCGGACCCTACTCGCTGGTGGGCGACCCCAGCGTGCTGCACGACGGCCCGATCTACCGCATGTTCTACACCTGCTTCGATCCCAAGCGCAAAGGGCCGGCGCTCTGCCAGGCCACCTCGCCGGACGGGCTGGACTGGGCCGACGTGCCCGTGCCGGGGCCGGTGGCGGGGCGCATGCTTCAGACTCGCCCGGGCCGCTGGGACGATACCCACGAGACCCCCTTCGTGCTCAAGTTCCGGGGCGAATACCTGCTCTATTTCACTGGCTACCGCGACCGCGGCGGGCACTTCAAATCCTTTCCGCTGCAGCTGGGCCTGGCCAGCTCGCGCGACGGCATCCATTTCGAACGCGTGGGGGACGAGCCCATGCTCAAGGTCTCGCCTGGCGGCTACGACAGCGATGCGGTCTTCAGCCCCACCATCGTCGAGTACCAGGGCCAACTGGTGATGCTCTACACCGCCTACTGCTTCGACAGCTGCAAGCGCGAGCGTGGCGTCTACCTGATGGCCGCCACCTCCAGCAACGGACGCGATTGGGTGAAACGGCCGCAACCTGTGCTCAGCAAGGCCGATCTGCCCAAGACCAAGGATGGCGCGGCGGAGGCCGAGCTGGTGCAGGGCCCGGATGGCGGCTACTACCTGTTCATGAGCCTGCTGTATGGCGAGCAGGGCCATGAGATCGGCGTGGCGCGTGCCCCCACGCCCTTCGGCCCATGGGAGATGGCGCCCGAGCCGATCGTGAGGCGTTCGAGCGGGCAGTTTGATGACATCGGGCCGATCGCGCCCTCGGTGCTGATCGAGGGTGACAAGGTGCGCCTCTGGTACCACGGTTTCAGCAAGCGCAAGACCATACAGATCGGCTACGCCGAGGCGCCGTGGCCACTCAAGCTCAAGTAGCGAGCGAGGCTGCGCGGCGCTGTTGCAGCGTCGCCTGCAGGCGCCCGAGCACGGCATCGCGCGTCAGCTCGGCGCGCGCATAGGCCTGGGCTGCTGCGCCCAGGGCCGCGGCGCGCAGCGGGTCGTCACACAGGCCGCAAATGGCATCGGCAAAGGCCTGCGCGTCCTCGGGCGCCACCACCACGCCGCGGCCTTGCAAGACGCTCGCCAGACCACTGCCCGGCTGAGCGCCAGCGACCGTCGGGCGCCCACTCGCGAACATGCCGCCCAGCTTGGAGGGCAGCACCAGATCGGCCGCTGCGGCGCGTTGTGGCAGTAGATGCACGGCGGCGGCACGCAGCATCGCGCCCAACTGGGCTAGCGGCTGCAGCGGCAGGAACAAGACGCGCGCCAGACCCTGGGCCTGGGCCTGCAGGCCAGCACGGGCCGGCCCATCGCCCACCAGTACGAACCAGATATCGCTGCGATGCTGCAGCAGCCGCGCTGCTTCCACAACCGTCTCGAGGCCTTGCTTGCCCGCCATATTGCCGGCGTAGAGGGCGAGTTTGGCGTCGACCGGGATCCCATGGGTGGCCCGAAATGCGGGCCCGGGCGGATCCGCAGGCAGGACATCGGCCCAGTTGGGCAGCAGCATCACCGGGGTCTGCGCCATGCCCTTGGCAAGCAGGCGTTCCGCCATGCGCGGGGAAATGGTCGAGACCTGGTCGGCGCGCCGCAGCAATGCGGATTCCAGTCCGAGCGCCAACCGGCGTGCCCGGGCGCCGCTGAGAATGCCCAGCTCAAACGCGGCATCGACCTCCAGATCCTGAACATGCAGCCAGCAGCGCGCGCCACAGGCTCGCGCCGCCAGCCACGTTGGCAGACAGGACAGCAGGGGCGGCTCCACCGCCATTACCCAGTCGGGTCGCCAGCGTGCCTGCCAGAGCAGCACCGGCAGACTGCTGAGTACATGGCTCAGGTTGTAGAGCAAGCGCGCCACGCCGCCCGGTCGACGCGGTATCCAGGCCGGGCAGCGCCAGATCGTCACGCCGTCGACTTGCTCGCGCGTGTAGCGCCAGGCCGAGTAGCCGCTGCCGACACGCCAGGCCGGGTAGTGCGGCGGCGCCGTGACCACGCGTACCTCGTGGCCCTGCTGCACCAGCCAGGCGGCCATCTCGGCGTTGTATTTGCCGATCGAGATCAGCTCGGGCGCGTAGTAGGGCGAGTGCAGCAGGATACGCATGCGCCGGTTGGCTCTCAGGCCAGTTGCGCTGGCGCCTGCCGCACTGGATGCACCGGCGTGTTGCGCATCCAGTTGACCGTCTGCGCCACGCCCTCGCCGAGCCCGTGCGGAAGGCTGGGGCACAGGGCTTGCAGATTACTGGTGTCGTGCAACATTTCGGTGAGCAGGTTGTCGAGCCGGAAGCTGGTCAGTGGCACCGACTTCCAGCCCGCCCAGGCCAGCGCATCGCCCGCGCCCGCCAGCACGCGCAAGGCCGGCAAGGGCAGCTCGCGCAGAGGCGGCGCACCGAATGCAGCCTGCACCCGTCGGCCCCAGTCCAGCACCTCGATCGGCTCGTAGTCGGCCAGATAGAAGAGCTGGCGGTGCAGCGCCTCGTGGGGAGCTTGCAGCAGCCCGGCGACTTGATGCACGGTGTTGCCGACGAAGCCAAATGACTTGCGCACGCGCAGTCCGCGTGGATGCAGGTAGCGGCCGCGCCGCACCGCATCGAAGAAGTTGCGATAGGGTACATGGAACCAGGGCCCCCAGATCGAGGTGGGGCGGACGATGGCCCAGTCGAAGCCGGTGGCACCGGCCTGGCGCACCAGTTGCTCGCCAAGTACCTTGCTCTCGCCATAGGGCGTGGTGGGCAGGTAGTCGGTGGGCGAGCTGGGTTGGTAGCCGATGCGGCAGACCAGGCGCGAGGAGGCGAACAGCACCCGCCGCACGCCAGCCGTGGCCGCGGCGTTGATGAGGTTTTGCACGCCGGTGGTGTTGGCCGGGTAGTCGGCCACGCTGGCACCATTAAGGTCGGTGCGCGCGGCCAGATGCACCACCGCCTCGGGCGCGGCCTCTTGCAAGGCCTCGTTCAGGCTGCCGGCCTCGCAGATGTCGACGGGCCGCCAATGGGCGCGCTGCGTCGCATTGGCCGGCGGCTTGATATCGAAGTTCAACACCTGCACGCCGGTGTTCAGTAAATACTCGACCAGATTGGTGCCGATGAAGCCCGAGCCACCGGTGACGAGCACGCGCTGCGGCCGCATCAGTACACCGCCTCTTCGGCGCGTGCACCGGCATGGCGCCGCGCGGCAGCGCGCGCGATTACGCCGGCATAGCCTTGCAAGAGCTCGCGCGCGTGGTTGGCGGGCGTGGGCGGGTCGCACCAGAAACGTTCGTAGGCCTGCTGACCGAGGCTCTGGGCGTAGGCCCCGTCCTCATGCAGACGCTGCAGGGCAGAGGTCAATGAGCCGGCGTCGCCACTGCGAAACACCAGGCCGTTGCGGCCATGCTGTACCGCGTCGGTGGCGGCACAAGCGTCTGAGACGATGGCGGGCAGTCCCAGCGCCGCAGCTTCGTCCACCACCAGGCCCTGGGTCTCGTACCAAAGCGAAGGCAGCACCAGGGCGCGCGCTCTCAGCATCTCGGCCTGCACCTGGTCGCGTGCCAGCTGACCGGTGAAGCGTGCTCGCGGGAAGCGCTGCTGCAGCGCCGCCAGATCGGGTCCTTCGCCAATGCACACCGCCGGCACCCCGGCCTGCTCGCAAGCGCTCAGGAACAGCTCCTGGCCCTTGTGGCGCACCAGCCTGGCCACCATCACGAAGCCTTGCTGAGCAGCCACCTCGGCCTGCGGCCCTGGGGCGATGTCGATCGGGTTGCGGACATGGCAGACCTGCGCATCGGGTGGCAGATAGGGGCGCAAGATGGCCTCGCTGAAGCGCGATACCACGATGAACTCGCGCAGCCCGCCGGGCATGCCGCCCCAGCCCAGTTGCACCGCTTGGCGCGCCACGCGGTACAGCTTGTGACCGTAACTGCGCACATCGCAATGGCAGGCAATGCAGTCCAGAGACATGGGCTTGCGCTGGCAGATCTGGGCCGTCTGGAAGTTGAACAGACCACCCGTCGGACAGACCGGGAAATAGTCGTGCAGGGTGCACACCAGCGGGAAACCGGCCGCCAGCGTGGCGCGTATCACGCTGCTCGAGAGCGATTTGGTCCAGCTGTGCAGATGCACCACCGTGTCGGCCGGCGCGTGCTCAGCCAGCAAGTCACGCAGCGCCTTGGCAGCACCGGCGTTCCAAAGCCCCTGCAGGGCGGCGCGGCCGCGCTGCGGGTCGTGAAGCAAGTCATGCTGGCCGGTTGCCACCAGGCGGGCCAGGCGCGGCAGGCGGTCTCCCGGCCGCAGCGCATCGGCCACGAGCAGAGTGACGCGCGCACCGGCGGCGGCCAACTGCTCGGCCGAACTCAATGCCACCACATCGGCGCCGCCATCGGCATAGAGGTGATCGTTCAACACAATCACGTTCACGATCGGCTCCTGCTTGGGGTGTCAGTTCAGGCTTGCCGCCGCCAACGCATAGGCCGTTGGTTTCGCCAGCAGCGGCTCGGCGCCGTACTCGGGCGCGTCTATGCATTGGCGCAGGCCCTGCTCAAGACTGAACTTGGGTTGCCAGCCAAGCGCTCGGAGCTTGGAACTGTCGATCGACTGCTCGCGGATCTCCTGAAAGTTGCTGGGCTTGTCGACAATGGAGACACCACCGTGATAGCCCATCAGCTGGCAGATGCGCTCCACCAGGGCCTCGATCGAGACGGTCTCGGTGCCACCGATGCAGAACACCTCGCCGGCCGCCGCCTTGCCGTCGATCAGCAGCATGGCGTCGACCACGTCGTCGACGTAGACGAACTCGCGCACATAGTCCTTCACGCCCGTGAAGATGATGGGCTGCTCGCCACGGTTGATTGAGCGAATGCAGTTGGGAATGATGCGGGTGAGATTGGGGTCGCCCGGACCGAACACATTCGATGAGCGCACGATGTTGATCGGCAGGCGGTAGTTGTGCAGATAGTTCTGCGCCACGATGTCCTGGCAGGCCTTGGTGGACTCATAGGTGTATTTCGGTACGAAGGCCGTACTTTCGTTGTAGGGAGGCACCGCGTGGCCATAGACCTTGTCGGAGGTGAAGATGGCGATGCGCTCGACCGTGTTGACGCCGGCGTTGCGCACCGCTTCCAGCAGCGTCACCGTGCCCATCACATTGGTGAAGTAAGCGTTCATCGGATCGTTGGCGCATTTGCGCACGATCGAGTTGGAAGCGAAGTGGTAGATGGTGTTGACCTCGTAACGGCTGACCAGATCCGAGACGAAGGTGTAGTCGTTGAGGCTACCGCGCACCGCAATGGCGTTGCGATGGCCGGGATGCTTTAGCGGGTTGGATTGGTGATAGAGCAGGATGACGCGGGTGTTGCCATCGCTGCCGTGGTCCAGCAGTCGCCGCGCGAGGGCGGAGCCGACAAAGCCTGCAGCGCCGGTGACCAGAATGGTGTTGCTCTTCATAGATCCTCGCTTGGTAATGCCGCAAAGAACTCGGTGCCCCGGAGCCGGCTTCACGCCGCGCGCGCGGGTCGACCAATGGCAAGCAATACTCGTACCTCGGGATGCAGCCGCCACAGCAGGGCCAGAAACAGCAACTCCACCAAGGCCGCCATGACCCATTGCAGCCATCCCGCCAGCCAATGCGGTGCGGCCATGCCCAGCAGGCCTGCCAGCACGCCAGCCAGCAAGGCGCCGGCGCTGCGCATGGGCCGCAGGGTCTGCCACGGCATTTGTTCGTCGTGATGAATGCCCGCCAAGGTCAAGACACACCCGGCGATTATTGCGACGGCTACCAGGCCATACCATCCTGAGAACGAGGTCAGCGGTACTGCAAACGTGGGGGTGGCTGCCAGTGCCAGGGTAAGCAGATGCGCGCGCAATGGCCAGCGCATGCGCCCGCTGGCCAGCGCCAGATTGAGTGCCGGGTCGGTGAGGCTGTAGATCAGCCAGGGCAGCAGGGCTGCGGCCAGCGCGCTGACGAACATGGGCTCGCCCCGCCCCAGCACCAGCCAGGCAATGCCATGCGCGCCGGCCAGCAGGGTCGAGAACACCGCCAGCGCAGCCACCAGCATCAGCTCGAAGGAGAGCGCATATGCGCGCTGGCGGCCCGCGGTATCGCCGCTGCTGCGCGCCAGCCGCGGCACCATCACCCGCGCCGCCGCGGCCAGCAACCCGCGCACGCCCTTGCCGATGCGAAATGCCAGATCGAAATACGACACCGCGGCGAGGCTGCCGCTGCGCGCCAGCGCCAGCTTGATGCAGGCTTCCAGCATCAGATAGCTCAGTACCAGGGTCTGCACTGACAGGCCGTAGCGCAAGGCCTCCTGCAGGATGCGTAGGCTCAGTCGCGGCCGCCACCAGCGCAAGCCCGGCGTGCCGCGCGCCACCAGGGCGAGATTGGCGGACAGGAGCAGGGCGTTTTGGAGCACGAATGCACCAGCAGCGCCCTCCATGCCCCATTGCGGTACGCTGGCGACGGTCAGGGCCAGGCCCACGGTAAGCGCCAGCAGGGTGGCGCCGGCCCGCGCGACAAAGCGTTGCTGGCCGTCCAGCGCCCCGGCCAGCGCGTCGGCAATGCGGTTCAGCCACAGGCCCGTGAGCACATAGGGCAGCCAATGCTGAGCCTGTGCGTGCCGGGCCGGCGCCAGCGCCAGCCAGCGCGACCAGAGCGGAAAGCTGGCCCAAGCGAGCAGCAGCGCGGCCCCGGTGAACACGGTGACTGCACCGAGCAGGGTTTCCAGAATACGGGCTGCCTCGCCGTCGGCATGGCTCAGGGCCAGCCGACGCACCAGCACCTGGTTCAGCCCCAGATCGGCCATGCAGGCCAGCAGCCCCGCCGCCATCAGCGCCAGCCAAACGCCCACCGTCTCGGCCCCGAGGCTGCGGATCAGGAAACTGTAGAGCGCCAGGCCGACCAGGGTTTGCGCCGCGGTGGCCGCCACGGCGGCGCTGGCGCTCGCCCACAAGTGCTGGCCCGGGGCGGCGTGCGAGCTCACTGCATGGTCGCCAACTCGCCGTCCAGCAGGGTGCTGGCGATCTCGTCGGCGACCCAGACGCAATGATCGATCTTGCCGGTGAAAACGGTCATATAGCCGGGTTCCAGCTGGCGGATGATGGATGGGCGGGCGTCGGTGTCGTGACGATGTGCCAGCACCATGCGCGGTCCCTCCAGAAAGCCGCCCAGGCGCGCCTCGGCCAGGGCCGGCACGAAGCGGCTGCAAGCCTTGCGAATGCGCTCGAACAGGGCTGCGCCGTCGACGCCGCGCGCCGGCGAAGTGGCGGTGTCGGCCCAATTCGCGGGCATGTGGCGGCCCACATGCTCGGCCACCACCGAATGGGCGACGTGGTAGAGCAGATAGCGCCCGGTCAGGCCAAAGGGCAGCACCGTCATGAAGGGGCCGTCCATGATGGACACGCCAACCGGAGCATGTGCCCATTCAATCACCGGCACCATGGTGTACTCGTATTGGTACTCTGTCACCGTGTGCCCCAACTGCTCGGTGAGCGAGTTCACGTTCGCATAGGTGCAGTTGATCACGGCGTCGAACTCGCCGCTGCTGCGGTCGGCCAACTGCAGGCGAAAGCGGCTGCCATGGCGTGCAATGCCCTGCACCGCCGCATTGAAGCGGGGCTGGATGCCGGCACCGGCCAGCTTTTGCATCACCAGGCCGCCCAGTACGGCGCTGTCGTACACCACCTCGTCGCACAGCACCCCCAGGTCCACGCCCTGCACCCTGGGCTGGAAGCGGGCCAGGTCGATCAGCTCGTGGCGCAGGCCCATGCGCTGGCAGAAGGCCAGATACTGTTCGCCATTCACCAGCGAGCCCTCGCTGGCGACGAAATAGGCGTTCGGAAAGTCGTCCAGGATGCAGGGGGAAAAGGCCTCGCGAAAACGCTGGAAGCCGCGGATGCTCTGGCGTGCGGTCTCGTCGTCGCGCGGATAGTGAAAGCCCAGGTGCAGGCGGTTCTGGTTGTTGTAGGACGCACCGCGCAAGGGCTTTGCCTGTTGCTCGAACACCGTCACTTGGGCCCCGCCGGCCGCCAGTCGCAGCGCCGCCATGGCGCCAAAAATGCCGCAACCGATCACCGCCACCTGCTTAGACATGCGCGCCTCCGTTCAAACGTATGACCTGGCCATTCAGGTTGGCCCAGGCGGGTTCGCAAAGATTCAGGAGCACGCCGGCCACCTCGGCCGGCGTGGTGAGATGCTGGGTCGGCGTGCTGCGCAAATGGTGGGCGCGACGCTCGGGCGCCATGGCTTCGTACATGGGGCTGTGCTCGATCAGCGCCGGTGCGATCGCGTTGCAGCGGATCTGCGGCGCCAGCCAGGTGGCGAGCGACTTGACGAAGGCGATCAGCGCCGCCTTGGAGGCCGCATAGACCGGGTCGAAACTGCCGCGCTCGCCGGAGATCGAGGCGGTCATCCAGATCTGCGCGCCCTGGTTCAAATGCGGCAGCAGGCGCCGCAGCAGGGCCGCCTGGGCGGTGAAGTTGCAGTGCATCACTTCGGCCATCAAGGCGTCGTCGTAGGCCTGCAGCGTCTTGCCGGGCAAGATGCCGGCCATGAAGACGGCCACATCGAGTCGGCCGAAACCCGGCAGCACGCGGCCGGCGAAGTCGTCCAGCGCCGCCGCATCCAGCAGGTCCAGTGCCGCCAGTTGCGTGCCCGCTGGCGCTTCGGGCAGTTCTGCCAGTCGCCCGCTGCGGCTGGTGGCCAGCACCTGTGCGCCCTGGGCTGCAAAGCCGCGCAGCAGGGCCGGCCCGAAAGAGGCCGAGGCGCCGATCAGCAGCACCCGGCGTGTCGAAGTGGAGGCGGGGCTCATTCAGTAGGCGTTCTCGTGAGTGAAGCCCCGCACGATGGTGAGGGCGATGATCTTGAGGTCGAACCAGAGCGACCAGTGCTCGATGTAGTAGAGGTCGTGCTGCACCCGGCGTTCCATCTTTTCCGGCGTGTCGAGCGCGCCGCGCAGGCCGTTTACCTGGGCCCAACCGGTGATGCCGGGCTTGACTTTGTGGCGCAGCATGTAGCGATCCACCACATCCTTGAACTCCTCGTTGATCTCGATCGGATAGGGGCGCGGCCCGACGATGGACATCTGACCTTGCAGCACGTTGATGAACTGCGGCAACTCGTCCAGGCTGGTGCGGCGCAGGAATGCGCCCACCGAGGTGACGCGCGCGTCGTTGCGCGTGGCGAGGGTGTAGGTGCCAGGCGCCTGGTAATGCGGTCTCATGGTGCGGAACTTCCAGACCTCGATGACTTCGTGGTGCAGGCCGCGGCGCTGCTGCCGGAACAGCACCGGGCCGGGCGAGTCGAACCGCACCGCCAGCGCCACCATCAGCATCAGCGGGCTGACCAGCAGCAGGATCAGCAGGGCCAGCACGCGGTCTTCCAGCAGCTTGATGAAGCGGCTGGTGCCCTGCATGGGCGAGGCGTTCAACGCCAGCAGCGGGATGCCACCCACGTCCTCCAGCGCCTGGTTGAGCATATAGAACTGGAACACATCCGGCACCAGGCAGACATCGGTCGTGCTGTGACGCAGCGCATGCAAGATCTCGCGAATGCGCGCCTCAGCGCGGAAGGGCAGGGCGATCCAGACCTGGTCGATGTGCTGTTCGGAAACGAAGCGCTGCATTTCTTCCACATGGCCAAGAACGGGCAGGCCGTCGTCGGCATGCAGTCGTTCGAGGCCGCGATCGTCGAAGTAACCCACCACGCGTATACCCAACTCGGGCATGGCGCGCAGATGCTCTGCCACGTAGCGGCCGGGCTCGCTGGCAACCGCGATCACCACCGTACGCTGGTTGTAGCCGCGCCGGCGCAAGCTCGCCAGCACGCGGCGCACCAGCAGGCGCAGGGCGAGGGTGGCAAGCCATCCCGCCACCAGCCACAGGGCCAGCCACTTCAGCACCGGCCCGTCGAGCTGGTTGCGCATCCAGAAGGCGCCACCCAGCAGGCTCAGGCTCAGCATCCAGCCAGCCGAGAGCATCTCGGCCTCGGCGCTCAGGCGCGTGCTGCGGCTGGCGCGGTACAAGCCCATTTGCTCGGTGCTGAACAAGAGCAGCAGCATCACCAACAGCACCGCATCGAACAGTGCCGGTGCATCGGCGCGCCCCAAGTAGGTGAGGCGATGCGCCAGCATGCCGCTGGCGAACACGAGCACCAGATCACCCATGCGTTTGAGCAGCGCGACCAGGCCGGCATGATCGTGGAGCAAGCCGCGGGTCTGCATGGCGACTCAGCTCCGCGCCCGCGCAATCAGCACGAGGTTGTCACCGCGGCAGGCAGCGCTGCGTGCCGATCGTGCGTCGGCGCTGGCCGCATAGCTGTGCAGGGCGGGCAACTGACCGCGCGCGAGGTCAGCCTGCAGGCCATGCAGTGAGACCGGGCTGTCGGCTATTGCCAGCATGCCGGAGCGTGCGCGACGCAGCACCGGCAACAGTCCGCTGGCGCGCAATGTCTCGCGCAGTCTGTCGCGCAGTCCGTCTCGCCATCGGGCCGGCGCGGGCCGCGGCGGATCATCGTTGGCGTAGGTGTAGGCGCGCACCAGGTCGAAGCCGGCTTGATCGAGCAAGCGGCTGAGATTGGCGCGATTGAACAGGAAGATGTGGAAGGGGTTGAAGCCCAGCCAGCGCGGCCCCAGGGCGCGACGGTGGTCGGCATCCGCGTTGGGTGTGCCCAGCACCAGCCAGCCGCGCGGCTTGAGCGCGCGACGCATGTCCTGCAACAGGGCCAGCGGCGCGGGCACATGCTCGATCACGTCGGTGCAGAGCAGTACCGAGGCGGGCTCGAAGCCGGGCCGGGCCAGACAATCGGCCAAGGTGCCGCTGTATACATCGAGGCCGAAGCGCTGGCGCGCGAATTCGGCCGCCGCGGTCGCCAGCTCAACACCGCGCACCTGCCAGCCCTGGGCGCGCAGTTGGGCCAGCAAATAGCCTTTGGCACAGCCGACCTCCAGCACATCGCGCGCTTCACAATACGGGGCCGCCACGCCCAGGGTCTGGCTGGCCAGCAAGGCGACACGTCGCGCCGCATCGCGCTCGCGTTCCTGGAACACGTAGTAGTCGCCGTCGTAAAGCTGGGCAATTTCGGCATCGCTGAGCCGCGGTGAATTGAACAGCAGCCCGCAGCCCGCGCATTCGCGCATCTCGAACAGGCCCGGGTAGTGCTGGTCGGGGTAGGTCAGGGCATGCAGGAGCCGGCTGACGCGGCCACCACAGGCCAGGCAAGGGTTGTTGACGGTCTGCTTCATGGCGCCACCATGCCTGCCGTTCGCGGCAGCAGCGCTTCGGCGGCCTCCAGCACCTCATCGACGCTGATCAGGCGCAGGCACAAGCGGTCTTGCACGTCACAGCGCACCAGCATGCAGCCGGCGCAGGGCACCTGCTTGCGCAGAACACGGTGCGGGCTGCCCATGGGCTCCCATTTGCCGGCCTCGTCGCGCGCCGAGAACAGCGCCACGCAGGGCAGGCCGACGGCCGCCGCCAGGTGCATGGTGCCGGTGTCGTTGCCTATGAAGAGGCGGCAACGCTCCAGCAGGGCGGCCGATTGCCGCACCGACAGACCCCCTGCGGTCTGGGTGCCGCGGCCCCAGCGCTGCACCAGGTGCTTGGCCAGTTCAACATCCTCGGGACCACCGACCACCACCGGCCAGATGTCGTGGCGCTCGATCAACGCGCGCCCCACCGCCTCGAAACGCTCGGCCGGCCAGAGCTTGGACGGTAGATTCGAGCCGGGCGCAAATGCGACCCAGGGCCGGCCATCGTCGAGCGGCGCGTCCCGGGCCCGCAGCCATTGCTCGTTGGTGCATCGGTCGGTAGCTTGCAGGGCCAGGTCGCGGCGGGCCAGCGGCAACGGCGGGGGGTGCACCGGCGTGCCGTGCAGGCGCGCCAGCAGCCGCTCAGCCTCCAGCAAAGGGCGTGTGCTGCCGGCTGCGGGCCCGGCGCCCAACACCCGGCTGATGCCGGCCAGCCGGAAGAACAGCAGATCGCGCCGTACCTGGCCGGGTTCGCGCGCCGAGGGGGGCAGATAGACAGCCAGGTCGAAGCGGCCCGCACGCAGCCGCCAGATCAGCCGCAAGGCGCCCCACCATTTGCGCCAGCGCCGCAGGTTGCCGCCATAGGCGTGGTGGTCGCCGTCAAACAGCAGGTAGTCGTCGAACAGTCCACTGCCATCGAGGATGTCGCGGCCTACCGGGATGCCGCCGCGCGCCGGGCACTTGGTGAGCATGACGCGGCGCGCCTGGGGATAGGCTTCGCGCACGGACCAGAAGGCCGGCAGTGCCACCAGGGTGTCGCCCAGGCTGCCGACATGGAACACCAGCAGCCGACGCACCGCACCGGCCTCGTCGGTGCGCGATCGGCTGGTCTGCGGCAGGATGGCCGGCGAGTCCATCAGGACACCAGGGGTTTGGCTGCGGGCCGTACACGCGTCGGATCGATGCGCCGACACCATTTCAGCATCGGTTGTTCGGCATAGGTGAAGCTGCACCAGCCCACCCCCAGGGCCACGGCCACCGAGCCGATCAAAAAGATCAGATGGGCAGGCCAGCCCGCCGGCCCGAACTCCCCCCACAGGCGGCCCAGCACCACCAGCACCATCAGATGGGTGAGATAGATCGAATAGGCGGCGTCGCCGATCCAGGCCAAGCCCGGCAGCAAGACCCGCCCCTGCTGCTGTTCGCGCAACACGATGCCGTAGATGAACAGGGCCGCGGGCAGCCCGAACACCCAGACGCGCCAGAAATCGCCGACCCAGTACTCGCCGGTCAGGCGGAACCAGAGCATGTAGCCGATGGCCAGCGCGGCGAGGGCGATGCAAATGCAGGCCGTGGCGCCGCGTTGCGGGCCATGCACGATCGCCCAGGCCACCGTCATGCCGAGGATGAACTCCAGATTGATGGGATTGAAAAGCACCCGCTCGAAGGCACCCTGCTCTGGACGCGGCGTTTGCAGGCCGTGGGCGATCAGGGCCGTCGTGAAGAGCAACCAAGCCAGGATGGCCTTGGGCAGATGGCGTTCGGGCAACATCAGCATGGCGCCCAGCACGAGGTAGAAGTACAACTCGTGATGCAGGGTCCATGCCACCGGAATCAGGGGCAGGCGCACATCGGGGATCAGCAGCAGCGAACGCAGCAGATTGACCTCATGGCCTTCCGCCGCGTTGAACAGCGCCGGCATGCTCAGGTACAGCGGCAGCATCAGCGCGGTGAGCAGCATGTAGACGGGGTAGACCCGTGAGACGCGTGCATAGGCATAGGCGGCGGCGTAGTGGCGCAGGCCGAAATGCCCGAAGGCCAGGTAAGTCAGCACGAAACCGCTCACCACCAAGAAGATGTCGACGCCGGCGATGCCGATCGAATTCCATGCGCCCAGCACCTGCGGGCCATGCGAGTACTTCAGCTCGGTGTGGTGCAGATGCACCATGATGACCAGCAGCACCGCAAAGCCGCGCAGGCTCTGGATGCCGATCAGGCGGGCGGGCGAGGAAGCTGGGCTGCTGGTGGCCACGACACGGTCCCTGTACCTTTCACGCATTGCGTCGCCCCTTGGGCCACGGTACGCTGATCATCAAAGGCCGCCGATGCGGGCGGGCTCGAAGAGTCAAATCCAGCTTAGCATGGGGGCTCGGAAACACGCTGCGCCGCCGCCTTGGATTCTTGGGATTGCTGTCACGGCAAAACCTGCTCTGCTGGCGGGGCGCGCCGGGCCAGGCGCTTGATTCACTGCTTGTTCAGCGAGGACGCGATTTGCCGGATCCGACAGCTACGCCCCCAGCCCACGCCGTGGCGATGCCACGCGTGACCTTCAGCGCACCGGGCCTTGACTGGCTGATGGTGATACTGCTGCGGCGCTGGCGCTGGATCCTGGCCAGCACGCTGCTGGCGGCCGCGGGGGTGCTGCTGGCATTGCCCTTTCTGACCAAACAGTACGAGATCAGCGCGGCCCTGCTGTTCAAGCTGGGGCGGGAACAGGCGCCGCCTTCGGTGTCGGGCACTTCGTCGGTGTCGGCACCCTTCAAGCGCACCGAGGACATCACCTCCGAGGCCGAGATCATCACCAGTCAGGCGCTGGTGGAGAACCTGGTCAGCGCCTTTGGCACCGAGTACTTCCTGGCGCGCAAGCCACCCGAGACGATCTGGGAACACGTCAAGTATGCGGCGCGCGCGGTGGTGCGCGGCATCCGCGAGGCCATCACCGAGTTGATGATTCTGGTCGGGCTGGAGAAGCGGCTCACGCCTTTCGAGAACGTGGTGTCCATGCTGCAGGGCTCGCTGCAGGCCGAGGCGGTGAAGCGTGCTGACGTCATCGAGATCAAGCTGCTGATGGCCGATCAGCAGGCCGGCGTTGATGTCATGAACAAGCTCATCGAGCTCTACCTCGCCGAACATATCCGCGCCTTTCAGACCCCCGGTGCGACGCGCTTTCTGCAGGAGCGCGTGAGCGTGCTGAAGGACGAGCTGGCGGGCCTGGAGGCGCAGCGGCGCGACTTCAGTCATCAGGCCTCTTTGTGGGATCTGGATGAGCAGCGCAAGTCCCTGTTGCTGCAACAGCGCGAACTACGTCAGGCGCTGGCGCGTACCGTCGAGGACATGAGCCGGGTAGCGGCCGAGATTCAGCAGGCGCAGCTCGCGCTAGCCGCCGGCCCCGGCGAGAAACGGGTCTCGCGCGTCGAGCAATCGAATCCGGTGGCGCAGTCCTTGCAACAGCGCATCATCGAGCAGCGCGCCAGGCTGGAGCGCACACGCCTGGTGTTCGGCGCCGACAGCCGGCGCATCAGCGATGACGAGGCCGAGCTGGCCCAGCTCGAAAAGCTGCTGGCCGGCCAGGCCAAATCGGTGACCCAGAACGAGACCTTCGAACTCAGCTCGGGCTGGCATGAGGCGGAGCGCTCGCTGGTCGAGCGTCGCACCCGCCTGGCCGGCCTGCAGGCCCAGGAGCAGCGCCAGCGCGAGCAGGATCAGCGGCTGGTGGCGGAACTGGTGCGGCTGGATAAATCGGCCGAGCAATCGCACCGCATTGCCCGCGACATTGCGCTGGCCGAGCAGAACTACCAGCTCTATGCGCGCCGGCTCGAAGAGGCGCGCATTTCCGATGCGCTCGACAAGGCCGAGATCTCCAACGTCTCGGTCATCGGCAGGCCGACCGCCAGCATCTCGCCGACCAGGCCGCGCGCCAAGCTGCTGTTCTTCGGCGCCCTGGGGGCAGGGCTGCTGGGCAGCTTTGGCTTCTTTGTGCTGGGCCATGCGCTGCGCCCCACCGTGCACAGCCGCGACAAGGCCGCCGCCATCCTGGGCGCGCCGGTGCTCGCACGTTTGCCCGAGGTGCGTTCATGAAATTGCTGGACTTGCTGCGCACGCCTGCCCTGAACGAGGAGTTCGAGCGCCTGCGCCGCGATCTGGCTGCCCGCCATATCGCGGTGGCCGGTGCCAGTGGCGGCGAGGGCGTCAGCAGCGTGGCCGCGCGCCTGGCCTGCGGCCTGGCCGATCAGGGTCAGGTCTTGCTGGCCGAGGGCAATGTGCGGCGGCCCAGCCTGGCGCGCGAACTGGGGCTCGCCGGTCCCGGGCTGCTGGAGTGGGATCAGCAGGCGCCGCTGCCGGTGCATAGCCTGCCTGACTTCCCCGGGTTGGCGGTGCTGACGGCGGGCCGACCGGGCACGCCCATCGATGCGGCGACGCTGCCGGCGCGGCTGACGGCGGCGGCGCAGCGCGCGCGTCAGGACTATGGCTGGGTGGTGTGGGACACGCCGCCCGCGGCGCGCTACCCCGACCTGCTGGCGCTGGCTGCGCATTGCGAGGGCGTGCTGGTGGTGGTGGAAATGGACCGCAGCCGCATCGACAGCCTGCAGTACCTGCGCGACACGCTCGACCGTGCGCAACTGCGCGTGCTTGGCAGCCTGCTCAACCGCAGCGGCCGCTACTGGCCGCGCGCGCCCAGGGCGCCGCACGGCCCGGCCACCTTGCCGGGCTGAGGTGAGGCGGGTCGGTCCATGGTTCCCGACCTGAACTCAAGAGTGCGCTGGCGCGGGCTGCTGTGGGCGGGCCTGGGCCTGAGCCTGGCCATGCTGTTGACGGTCTTGTCCGGCGGCCGGCCGGTATTGCTGGCCCTGCCGGGGCTGGCGTTCGCGGGGGCGGCGCTGCTGGCGCCGCTGCTCGGGCTGGTGCTGACCATCATCACCCACATCATCTGGCTGCTCGGCGCCTACGCACCGGGGGGGATCGGCCTGCTAGCGCTCTCCAAGCTGTTCACCGGCCTGACCTTGCTGGCCTGGGCGCAGCGCGCCTTGCGCGACCAGGTGGCCTTGACCTACGCGCCCCATATGCTGGCCTTGGCGGCCTTTGTGCTGGTGGTATTGCTGGGGCCGGTGCTGACACCGGCGTTCGCCGACGCCATCGTCGGCATCGGCAAATACCTGATGATGGTGCTGCCCTATTTCCTGGTCGCCAATCTGGCGCTGACGCGGCGCGCACTGCGGGTGGTGGTGATCGCGGTCTCGGCGGCAGCCACCATCGCGGCCCTGCTGGCCCTGGTGGAGCGTTTTCTTCCGGGCGTCAGCCTCAATTTTGGCGAGGGCATCAATTTGGGCGCGCATACCGACGCGGCTTCGCTGGACGGCGGGCTGGCGATCAAGCGCGTCACGGGTGGCATCGGCGACGCCAACTGGTTCAGCTACACCATGGTCACGGCGCTGCCGCTGTGCCTGTACTGGTTCCAGGCCTATCGTTCCTTGTGGGTGCGCCTGGCTGCGGTGGCGATGGCGCTGCTGCAGGCGGTTGGGGTGGTGCTGTCCTACACCCGCACGCCCCTGGTCGGCTTGGCTGGGGCGCTGGTGTTCCTGGTCTGGAAGCGGCGCCTGCCGCTGCTACCGATGCTGGTGCTGGGCGCGGTGCTGGGGCTGTCGGCGCCACTGTGGCTACCTGAAGGGCTGTTGGACCGCTTCTTCTCGGAGAAATACCTGCGCGAGGGCAGCACGCCGATGCGGCGCGAGATCTTCAGCATGGCGGTGGAGCTGATCGAATTGCGGCCTTTGCTGGGCCATGGCTACCAGCAGTTCGGCCCGCAGTTCATCAAGCACTCCAAGACCGAGATGGGCCTGGAGTGGGAGCGCCGCGACGAAGACGGCTCCGAGCCCGCCCACCTGCTGCGCGCCCACAACCTCTATCTGGATGTGTGGGTGATGCATGGGCTGCTCGGGCTGCTGCCGCTGCTGCTGTTTTACGCGCTGCTGCTGCGCGAACTGGGCCAGGTGGTGGCCACCGGCCCGCCGCCCGAGGCCGAGCTGGCGCTGGCCCTGATGGCCTGCCTGATCTCCTTCTACCTCTGCGGCCTGGGTGGGCATTCTCAGGAGCTGAAAATCTTCTGGGTGATCGCCGGACTCGCCGCAGCGCTGCGCCGCGTGGCCTATGGCGGCGCCGTCGAGAGCCAGTCAACATAACGAGATACACCCGTGGCCACGTCCATAAGAGGTAGCTGGCAGCCGATGCCGCGCAGCGCCCCCAGCTCGGCCTGGGTATGGCATTGATACTTGCCCACCAGCGAGGCGGGAAAGGGCTGGTAGCGCAGCTGGCCTTGTGCCACCAAGTCGGCCAGCGGAAGGGCTGGCAGGCTGGCGGCGCGGCGGCATCCGTTCAGCACTGCCAGTGCTACGTCGTTGAAGGGCTGGGCCCGGCCGCTGCCGACATTGAAGATGCCACTGCACTGCGCATGGGCCAGAAACCAGAGATTGACCGCCACCACGTCGTCGACATGCACGAAATCGCGCTGCTGCTGACCAGGCGCGTAGCCGCCATACTCGCCAAACAGCTGTACCCAACCCTCGCGGAGATATTGCTGGAACTGGTGAAACGCCACCGAGGCCATGCGACCCTTGTGCTGTTCATGCGGGCCGTAGACGTTGAAGTAGCGCAGACCCACCAACTGTGCCGAGCTGGTCGGCAGGCGCCGCCGCACCACGTCGTCGAATAGCAGTTTGGAATAGCCGTAGACGTTCAGCGGGGCCTCGTGCGCCGGCGCCTCCACAAACACCGCGCCACCGCCATAGACGGCTGCGGAAGAAGCGTAGATCAGCCGCGTGTCCTGGCGCGCGCAGGCATCCAGCAGATCCTTGGAGCAGCGATAGTTGCTGGCCATCATCAGGCGGCCGTCGTGCTGCATGGTGTCGGAGCAGGCGCCCTGGTGGAACACCACATCGAAGCGGCCCAGCTCGCCGCGCGCAAAGCGCGGGTAGAACTCATCGCGGTCGAAATAGTCCTCCAGCTGGCAGCCGCGCAGATTGATGAATTTGGCACCGTCGCTGAGTTCGTCCACCGCCACCACATCGACGATGCCCAGGCGGTTCAGTCCGCGCACCAGATTGCTGCCGATGAAGCCGGCCGCACCGGTGACCGCCACCCGCATGCCGCGCGGCTTCATCCGAACAGCTCCGTATAGCTGACCCCGGCGGTGCCGAACTTGCCCACCACCAGGCCGCCCGCTCGGTTGGCGATCGGCAGGGCCTGGCGCAGGCTCAGACCCGCCGCCATCATGCAGGCCAGGATGGCGATGACGGTGTCGCCGGCGCCGGTCACGTCGTAGACCTCGCGGGCCACCGCCGGCACATCGAATTGGCCTTCGGCGTCGAACAAGCTCATGCCCTCCTCGGCGCGCGTCAGCACCAGGGCGCCGATGCCCAGGCGTTCACGCAGCGCCTGCGCGCGCTCGGCCAGCCCGGACTCGTCCTTCCACGCGCCCACCACCTGGGTCAGCTCGGCCTTGTTGGGGGTCAGCACGCTGGCCCCTACGTAGGGCGTGTAGTCGCTGCCCTTGGGGTCGATCAACACCGCCTTGCCGGCAGCGCGCGCCAGCTCGATCATGCGTGGCAGGTGGGTGAGGCCGCCCTTGCCGTAGTCGGAGCACAGCACCGTGTCATGCGCGGCCAGGGCTTGCGTGTAGCGATCCAGCAGACGCAACAGCAACTCGCCGGGCGGCTGGTTCTCGAAGTCCAGCCGTATCAGCTGCTGGGCGCGGCCGATGATGCGCAGCTTGACGGTGGAATGCAGCAGCGGGTCGAGTTCCAGCTCGGCCTGGATGCCGGCCCGGGCCAGCAGCTCGCGCAAGTGCTGGCCGGGCTCGTCGGTACCCAGTACCGTCAGCAGGGTGGCCTGGGCCCCCAGGCTCACCACGTTGAGCGCCGCATTGGCCGCGCCGCCCAGGCGTTCTTCGTCGCGCGTGATGCGCACCACTGGCACCGGCGCCTCGGGCGAGATGCGGTCGACGGCGCCAAACCAGTAGCGGTCCAGCATCACATCGCCCACCACCATGACCTTGGCGGCCTGGACCACGGACTGGCTCGGATCGAGTTGCATCACGGCACACCTTCCCTAGGTGACGGGCGCAGCGTTTCAGGGGGCGATGATTCTGGCGTTGTTGGTGTAGTAAATCATGCTGAAGCCCATATTGCGCCACAGCGGCACGATGTTGCCCACGTAGCGCCCGAAGAAATCTGCCAACCCGGCAATCCTGGTCTGCGGCACGAACACCACATCCATCGGCTGCAACTGCACATCGCCCAGGGCCGCGGGCTGGCCGTCCATCAAGGCCTTCATGTCCAGCATGATGAACTCGGGACCGTTCTCGCCCTTGTAGCGCAACACCACCACGTTGCGGGTCTCGGCATCCCGGGTGAAGAAACCGGCGCGCGCCACGGCCTGCAGCGCGGTTAAATCGCCCTGCATCACCAGTTCGCCGGGCTGACGCACCTCGCCGGCCACGTAGACGCGTTGCGGACCAAACTGGCGCACGATCACTGCCACCAGCGGCTCACGCAGCAGCTTGCCGTAGCGCTCGCGCAGCACTTGCTCGAGCTCGCCCGGGCTGCTGCCGCTGACCTGAAGCTCGCCCACCAACTGCAGGGAGATCTTGCCGTCTGGCCGCACCACCACGGTCTCATTCAACTCGGGGCTGTAGAACAGCTTGACCTCGAAGCTATCGCCAGGCTGCAGCAGGTAGCGGCGCGCGCTGCCGGGCTCGACCCCTGAAGCGGCCTGGGCAGGTGCCGCCAACGCCGCCGCGGCCGATGCCGGGCCCACCGGGTAGGAGGTATTGACGCAGCCGCTGCCGGCGCAGGCCAGCACGCAGATGATCAAGGCACGCAGCAACAGGGCAGTCAGGTTTGGGGTCATGCGGCTCACCAATGCGCTTGGGGGTCAGACCTTGCCGATGGCTACATGATGCCTGATAGCGCCGCAGCGCAGGCCGCCAGATCCGGGTACACGGCGTCGGCCTGGGCGATGTCGGCATCGCTGAGCGCGTGGCCGCTGCGCACCAGAAAGCAGCGGCCCACGCCGGCGGCGCGGCCGGCCTGGATGTCCGAGGCCTTGTCGCCCACCAGGATGGAGGCCGGCAAATCCAGCCGCAGGCGTTCGGCCAGGCGCAGCAACATGCCGGGCGCGGGCTTGCGGCAGTCGCAGTCGCTGCGCCACTCCGGCAGCGGCGCGTCGGGCAGATGCGGGCAATGCGCGCTGCCGGCCAGCGCGATACCGTATTGCGCCAGCTCGGTGCGCAGGTGCATGCCGAGGCGCAGGTAGTCGGCCTCGCTGTAAAGGCCGCGGGCAATGCCGGACTGGTTGGTGACCACGGCGAGCGCGTAGCCCTGATCCTGCAGCGCCTTCAGGCCACGCAGCGCGCCGGGCAGGAACTCGAAGTCCTGCACCCGGTACACATAGCCGCGGTCCCGATTGATGACGCCGTCGCGATCCAGAAAGGCCGCCTTGCACGAGCCCGTCATGTGGTGTCGGCGCGGATGCGCTGTACCAGGGCGCTGGTGGAGTAGCCCGCCACAAAGTTCAGCGCCAGGGCGCGGCCACCCCAGCTGCGCACCAGGCGGGTCTCTTCGAGTGCCTCGATGTCGTAGTCGCCGCCCTTGACGTAGATCTCGGGGCGCACCACTTGCAGCAAGGCACAGGGATTGTCGTCGTCGAACAGCATCACCGCGTCCACGCAGGCCAGCGCTGCCAGCACATGGGCGCGATCGATGTCGCGATTGAGAGGGCGGCCGGGCCCCTTCTGGAGACGGCGCGCGGAGGCATCGCTGTTGACGGCCACCAGCAGGCTTTGGCCCAGCGCGCGCGCGGCGGCCAGGTAGCTCACATGGCCACGATGCAGGATGTCGAACACGCCATTGCTGAACACCAGCGGCCGCGGCAACTCACGCAGACGCTCGGCGGTCAATGCCCCGCGGATGAGTTTGTGATCCATCGCGTCAAAGTGTAGTGCGGGGGGCGGGGTCGGAAGCCTTTGTTGCTAGGGGCTTGTGTGCCCTCGGGGCGCTGGGCAAGATGGACCGCTCGGCCCGCAACAGGTGCTGCCATGACCACGCTGTTTCTCGACAACCTGGACGAACACCGCGCCCTGTTTGCGTCGCTGAATAGTCTGGAGCCGGCGGTGAGCGCGGCGGCCGAGATGCTGGCGGCTTGCCTGCGCGAAGGTGGCAAGCTGATGTTCTGCGGGAATGGCGGATCGGCCGCCGACAGCCAGCACCTTGCGGCCGAGCTGACCGGTCGCTTCATTCATGAGCGTCGGCCGCTGGCCGCCCTGGCGCTCTCCACCGATACCTCGGCCCTGACCTGTATTGCCAACGACTACGCTTTCGATCAGGTGTTCGCACGCCAGCTGCAGGCGCTGGGCCGGCCGGGCGATTGCCTGGTGGCCATCTCCACATCGGGCAACTCGGCCAATGTGATCGCCGCCGTCGAGGTGGCGCGTGGTCAGGGCATCCGCACGATAGGCCTGCTGGGGCGCGATGGCGGGCGGCTGCGCGAACTCTGCAGCATGGCCGTGGTCGTCCCGAGCTCCGTCACGGCGCGTATCCAGGAGGCGCATATCCTGATCGGCCACAGCTGGTGCGGGCTGATCGAGCAGGCGCTGGGGCTGGCGCAGGCCCGCTGAGGCCACCTAGGCGCGCGCGCCCGATTTTCGGCCTGTGCAGCAATTCACGCCAAGCGCCGCAGCGTAGCGCCGATCCCCTTCCCGGTTAACAGCTGCTTGCAAATGGCGCCCGAGCGGGCGGCCTGCGCCCGAATAATTGCGTCCATGCCCTGCGGCGCGAGCCGGCCTGGAATGGATCCCCAGCCGAATCGACCAGCCTCAGTAGGCATCCACATCCCCCCGTTCTCCTTGTTCCGGCCCATGCGCCGGATTGGCTTGGCTTTGTCTTGCGAGTAGTACCCATGCATTCGACGCCCCTTCGTCCCGCACCCTTTCTTCTTCCTGCCGCCCTGGCACTGTCGGCCGTGCTGAGCGCGTGCGGTGGTGGCAGCGCAGATGATCAGGCCCAGACCCTAAAGGCGGAGGCCGCAGCCGAGCTGCCGGCCGCCGCTGCAGCGACCCTGGCCGCTGGCCCGACCATGCAGGCTCAGGCCCGACGCCCCAGCTCTCCCGTCGCAAGCACCACCATCAAGCAGCCGGCGAGCAGTGGCTGGTCGACCTGGACGAAGAACCTGAAGCCGGTGTTCTCTGGCCCCTACAACCTGATCGGCGATCCCAGTGTGGTGCGCGATGGCAGCAACCTGCGCATGGCCTACAACTGCTACGACCCGATGCGCCACCAGGGTGCCGTTTGCGAGGCCCTGTCCAGCGATGGCCTGAACTGGACCGATGCGCCGCTGAACGATGGCATTGCCGGCCGCCTCATCCAAAGCCGGCCGGGCGAGTGGGATGACACCCACGAGACACCGCTGATCATCAAGCGCGGTACCGAGACCCTGCTGTACTTCTCGGGCTATGTGAACAAGGGTGGTTTCGTCAATTCCTTCCCGGCCTATGTGGGCCTGGCCACCTCCACCGACGGCCTGCACTTCACCCGCTACGGCAGCGAGCCCGTCATCAAGACCACCCCCGGTGGCTACGACAACGACGCCGTATTCAGCCCCAGCATCGTCGAGCATGATGGCCAGTTGGTGATGATCTATACCGGCCATTGCTGGACCAATTGCCCGAATGGCACCGGCGTGTTCCTGCTTGCGGCCACCTCCATCGACGGGCGCAGCTGGACCAAGCTGCCCAGGCCCCTCCTCAGCAAGGCCGATGTGTCCATCGCCAAGGATGGCGTGGCCGAGGCCGACATCGTCAAGGGCCCGGACGGCTACTTCTATCTCTTCATGACCCTGCTGCAGGGCGACGCACCGCACCAGATCGGCGTGGCGCGTTCGGCCACCCCCTTCGGCCCCTGGGACATCAATCCCACGCCCATCCTGAGCGGCACGGCAGGCGAGTTTGATGCCAAGGGTGTGGTGGCGCCGACGGTGCTGATCGAAGGTGGCAAGCTGCGCATGTGGTTCCACGGCTTTGGCGATAGCACCATCCGCATCGGCTACGCCGAGGCCCCCTGGCCGCTGCGCCAGCCATGATCAGGTGAGCGGCGTGCAGCCGCCAAGATGCGGCGCGCAATAGGAAAAGCCCTGTAAGTCGTTGACTCACAGGGCTTTCATGTTTTGGTGGCGCTTCAGGGATTCGAACCCCGGACCTGCGGATTATGATTCCGTCGCTCTAACCGGCTGAGCTAAAGCGCCTCAAGCCCGCCATTGTAGCCAGGTTTTCGAGGACAATGCAAGCACCTCGAAAACTTTCTATTCGAGGCGGGCTTCGGCTCATCCAAGAGCGCACCGAAAGCAGCATCAGCAATGTTCAGTTTCTTCAAGAAGAAGTTTGGCTCCACTCCCGTGCAGGAGCCGGCTCCTGCGCCGACGACACCCGCCGTGGCGACGGAGCCCGTTGCCGCGGCACCGCTGCCTGCGGCTCCGGTGGCAGAGGCCGCGCCGCGCAAGACCTGGCTCGAGAAGCTAAAGCAGGGCCTGCGCAAGACCGGCTCCAGCATTGCCCAGGTATTCACCGGCACGCAGATTGACGACGCGTTGTACGAGGAGCTGGAGTCGGCGCTGCTGATGGCCGATGCGGGCGTGAAGGCCACCGAATTCCTGCTCGAGGACCTGAAGCGGCGCGTCAAGGAAGCCAAGGCCACCGAGCCCTCGGCCGTGCGCGGCTTGCTGATCGAGTCGCTGACGGAATTGCTCAAGCCGCTGGAAAAGGCGCTGAGCGTGGGCGAGCACCAGCCCACCGTGGTGATGGTGGTGGGCGTGAACGGCGCCGGCAAGACCACCAGCATCGGCAAGCTGACGCGCCATCTGGCGGACGCCGAACAGAAGGTGCTGCTGGCCGCTGCCGATACCTTCCGCGCCGCGGCGCGCGAGCAGCTTTCGGTGTGGGCCGACCGTACGCGCGTGGAGATCGTCAGCCAGGAGGGCGGCGACCCCTCGGCGGTGACCTTTGACGCGGTGGTGGCCGGCCGCGCGCGCGGCTGCGATGTGGTGATTGCCGACACCGCTGGCCGCCTGCCCACCCAGCTGCATCTGATGGAAGAACTGAAGAAGATACGCCGCGTGATCGGCAAGGCCCAGGCCGAGGCACCGCACGAGGTACTGCTGGTGGTGGATGGCAACACCGGTCAGAACGCGCTGACCCAGGTGAAGGCCTTCGACGATGCGCTGGGTCTCACCGGCCTGATCGTTACCAAGCTCGACGGCACGGCCAAGGGCGGGGTGCTGGCGGCGATTGCACGCGAGCGGCCCATCCCCGTCTACTTCATCGGCGTGGGCGAGAAGCTGGAAGACCTGCAGACCTTCAGCGCGCGCGAGTTCGCGCAGGCGCTGCTGGAGTGAGGGGGAAGGGGCTCAGCCCATGCCTCCCATGCCCTTGAGCCCTTTCATCCCGCCCATCTTCTTCATCATCTTCATCAGGCCGCCGCCGCTCATCTTCTTCATCATGCCCTGCATCTGGTCGAACTGATTTAGCAGACGGTTGACGTCCTGGATCTGTACGCCGGCGCCAGCGGCGATGCGGCGCTTGCGGCTGGCCTTGCTCTTGCCGTCCATCAACAGGGCGGGCTGGCGGCGCTCCTTGGCCGTCATGGCATTCAGGATGCCTTCCATGCGTTTCATGTCGCGCTCGGCGCGTTCCATGTCGGCCTGGCCAGCCTTGGCGGCCATTTGCGTGGGCAACTTGTCCATCAGGCTGGAGAGCCCGCCCATCTTCTTCATCGACGAGATCTGCGACAGGAAGTCGTTCAGGTCGAAGCCGCTGCCGCTCTTGAGCTTGCCGGCCAGCTTCTCGGCCGCGGCCAGGTCCACGCCCTTGCTGACCTCTTCCACCAGGGCCACGATGTCGCCCATGCCCAGCACGCGGCCGGCATGGCGCTCGCCGTCGAACACTTCCAGGCCGTCGATTTTTTCGGACACGCCGGCAAACTTGATCGGCGCACCGGTGACCTGGCGCACGGAGAGCGCGGCACCGCCGCGCGAGTCGCCGTCCAGCTTGGTGAGGATCACACCGGTGAGCGGCAGGGCCTCCTTGAAGGCCTTGGCCGTGTTGATCGCATCCTGACCCTGCATGGCGTCCACCACGAACAGGGTCTCAACCGGGTTCAGCGTGGCGTGCAGCTCCTTGATCTCGGCCATCAAGGCCTCGTCGATCGCCAAACGGCCGGCGGTGTCGACCAGCAGCACGTCGAAGTAATGTTTCTTGGCGTAGTCCAGCGCCGCCAGCGCGATGTCGCGCGGCTTCTGCTCGGGCGAGGAGGCAAACCATTCGCCGCCGGCCTGGGCGGTGACGGTCTTGAGCTGTTCGATGGCGGCGGGGCGGTAGACGTCGGCCGAGACCGTCAGCACCTTCTTCTTGCGCTTCTCGATCAGGTGCTTGGTGAGCTTGGCGGTGGTGGTGGTCTTGCCCGCGCCCTGCAAGCCGGCCATCAGGATCACCGCCGGCGGCTGGGCCGCCAGGTTGATGTCGCTGACGCCTTCGCCCATGGTGGCGGCGAGTTCCTTGTGCACGATGCCCACCAGGGCCTGGCCGGGCGAGAGCGAGCCCACCACCTCGGCACCCAGCGCTTTGTCCTTCACCCGCGCGATGAAGTCGCGCACCACCGGCAGGGCCACGTCGGCCTCCAGCAGGGCCATGCGCACTTCGCGCAGCATGTCCTGCACATTGCTTTCGGTGATGCGGGCCTGGCCGCGCATCGTTTTCACGAGCAGGCTCAGGCGGTCGGTCAGGGTGGATGCCATGGGGGGAGGCGCCACCGGCAAGGTGGTCGCGCATAAGTACACTGTGGCGATGATTTTATCGTTCGCCACTCCAGAGTCCGTGAGCGCCTGGCTTGCGGGGCTCAGTTTGCTCTGCGCGGCCGGCTATGCGGCCGCGGCTTTCACCGCCGAAACGCGCCAGCAGGGCCTGCGCGGCATGCTGGTGGCGGTGTGGGCGGCGCACCTGCTGGCGCTGTTGCTGGACATCGCCGGCATCGGCCTGCCGCAGCCCGGCGCGCGCTTCGGTTTTGCGCCGGCGCTGTCGATGACGCTGTGGCTGGTGTTGGGCGTTTATCTGGTGGAAAGCCGCTTCGTGCCGCTGCCGGGTGCGCGCCGCGTGCTGTCGGCGCTGGGGGCTGCCGTGGTGCTGCTGGCCTGGGCGTTTCCGGGCGAGAGCCGGCCGCTGGCCGCCTCGCCCTGGGCACCGCTGCACTGGGTGATGGGGCTGGCCTCGTACGGATTGTTCGGCGTGGCCGTGCTGCATGCCGCAATGCTGAATCGCGCCGAGCGCGAGATGCGTTCGCGCAAGGGCCAGGGCGCGGTGGCGCTTGGCATGCCCTTGCTCAGGCTCGAGCGCCTGACCTTCCAGTTCGTTGGCGCGGGCGTGACCGTGCTGTCGCTGGCCCTGCTGCTGGGCTGGTGGTTCACGCCGCATTGGCGCTGGGACCACAAGAACCTGCTGTCGGTGCTGGGCTGGCTGGTGCTGACCGGCCTGCTCACCGGCCGCCATGTGTTCGGCTGGCGCGGCCGGCGTGCCACGCGCTGGCTCTACTTCGGCGCCGCGCTGCTCCTGCTGTCCTATGCCGGCTCGCGCTTTGTGCTTGAGGTGGTGTTGCAGCGGGGAGTGGTCTGAATGTTGAAGTTTCTTGTCCTGATCGGCTTGCTGGCGCTGCTGTTCTACATGCTGGGCCTGAAGCGCGCGCGGCCGCCGCAGGCCGGGCGGCCCGAGGCACCGCCACCGGCGCAGCCGCAGGCGATGGTGAGCTGTGCCGAGTGCGGCCTGCATCTGCCGCAGCAGGAAGCCTTGCCCGGCCGCGGCGGGCAGTTCTGCAGCGCCGCGCACAGGGCGGCCTTCGAGGCGCGCAACCCGCCTCCGGCATGAGGCAAGACCTGCCCCCGGCCGATCGCCGCGGCACCGAGCGCCGCCGTGCCGAGCGCCGGCGCAGCCAGCGTCGCGGCCCCGATGCCGGGGCGGACGCGCAGGCCTCGTGGTTTGGCCCCAGCCATGGCGATACCGACTGGGGCGGGCTGGCCCATGAGGCGCCGGACGGCGCGGCGGGCGATTCGCAGTTTTTTTTCCAGCCGGCGCGCCACAAGCATGCCGACGCGAGTGGCGATGCCTTCCAGCGCCTTTATCGCGCCTTCCTCGGCGCGCGCGCGGCGCTCGGGCTGGCGCTGGCCGCGACGCAGCTGATGGCGCGCGCCTTCGGCACGCTGGCGCCCGATTGGCAGCTGGGCCTGTCGGTGGGCTATGCGGCGCAGGCGCTGGGGCTCTGGCTGTGGTCGAACTTCGTGCAGGCCGGCGCAGCGCGCCAGCTGGCGCGGCTGACGAGCTGGCAATGGCTGCTCAGCATCGGCTTCGACCTGGCCCTGTTCGGCGCCTTGCATGTCCTGGACGCGGGCAGCGGCCTCAGCTTTGCTGCGCTCTTCATCATGCCGGTGCTGATGGCCGGCGTGCTGACGCCGCGGCTGTTTGCACTCGCCACCGCGGCGCTGGCGACCCTGGTGCTGCTGGGCGCCGCGCTGTGGTCGCTGCTGCGCGGCGTGGACGCCGGTCTGCGCCTGACCCAGGCCGGCCTGGTGGGAAGCGGCTTCTTCGTCGTCAGCCTGCTCGCCAGCGAACTTGCCAGCCGGTTGGCGCGCGAGGAGCAATCGGCGCGCGGCAGCATGGAGCTGGCGCGCCAGCAGGCCGAGCTGAACCGGCTGGTGATCGACGAGATGCAGGAGGGTGTGCTGGTGGTGGACCGGCGCGGCCGCGTGCGTGCCGCCAACCCGGCCGCGCGCGCCCTGCTGTCGGACGGCGGCATGGTGCGCACCGCGCCGTTCCAGCTGCGCGGCGTGCTGGCCTGGGCCCCTCTGGTGGCGGCGGTGGAGCAGGCCTTTGCCGAGGGCGTCTGGCCGGAGGCCGGGCGGGACGTGCAGCTGGAGTTCCATGTCGCGCTGCAACGCAGTCTGCGCGTGCGTATGCGCTTCACGCGCCGGCGCGAGCCCGATGCCAGCGAGGATCTCTGCGTGCTCTTCGTCGAGGACAACCGCAATGTGCAGGCGCGCAGCCGCCAGGAGAAGCTGGCGGCGATGGGGCGCGTGTCGGCGGGCATCGCCCACGAGATCCGCAACCCGCTGGCGGCGATCGCCCAGGCCAATGCCCTGCTGGCCGAGGATGGCCTGGACCCGCGCAGCGCGCAGCTCACCGGCATGGTGGCCTCCAATGTGCAACGCCTCAAGCGCATCGTTGACGATGTCATGGAGGTGGCCCCCGGCGTGGTGCCCGAGCCGGTGCCGGTGAATGCCAGCGAGCTGGTGGCGCAGGTCTGCCAGGACTGGGCGCGCACCAATGGGCTCGAGCTGGCGCCGCGCCGCGAGCTGCTGCGCGTGGATCTGGCCGAGCATGCCATCCAGGTCAGCTTCGAGCCCGAGCATCTGCGCCGCATCCTCGTCAATCTGCTGGACAACGGCCTGCGCCACGCGCATGAGCTGCCGGGGGCGGTGCAGGTGTGCCTGCGCGCGCAGTCCGAGCAATGGGCGGTGTTGTCGGTGCTGAGCCTGGGCGACGCCATCCCGCCCGATGTGGAGCGGCATCTGTTCGAGCCCTTTTTCTCCACCCGCAGCCGTGGCTCCGGGCTGGGTCTCTATATCTGCCGCGAACTGTGCGAGCGCTATGGCGGGCGCATCGAGTACGCCAGGCGGGTCGAGCTGGAGCCGCCCGGCAATGAGTTCTCCGTCATACTCAAGCGCGTGGCCTCCCACGCCGTCCCGACATGAGCACAGCAGCACCCGCATTCAGCCTTCTGGTCGTCGACGATGAGCCCGATCTGCGCACGCTTTACGAGCTGACCCTGCTGCGCGAGGGTTATGAACTGGACACCGCGGGCAGCGTCGAAGACGGGCTGGCGCGGCTGAAGGCCAGGCGCTACAGCGCCGTCATCACCGATATGCGCCTGCCCGACGGCAGCGGCCTGGACATCCTGCGCTGGCTGGAGCAGCAGGGCCGCCGCGAGAAGACGTTGGTGATCACCGCCTATGGTTCGGCCGAGAACGCGGTGGAGGCGCTCAAGGCCGGCGCCTACGACTACCTCACCAAGCCGGTGGACCTGCGCCAGTTCCGCATGGTGGTGGCCTCGGCACTGGGGCGCATGCCGGCCAGCCTGCCCTCGGTCGTGCCCTCGCAGCTGCCCTCCGAGGCGGCCACCCAGGAGCCGACCCTGCCGACGCCGCGCGCGCCGGCGCCGCTGCCGCGCAAGGCGGCGCCCAGCGCCCAGGCGCTGGCCGACACGCGCGCGGCCACCGCCCTGGACCGTTTGGTGGGCGACTCGCTGGCGATGCAGCAGGTGCGCGCGCTGATCGAGAAGGTGGCGCGCAGCATGGCGCCGGTGCTGCTGCATGGCGAGTCGGGCACCGGCAAGGAGCTGGTGGCGCGCGCCATCCACGATGTCAGCGCGCGTTCGGCCCAGCCCTTCATCGCGGTGAACTGCGGCGCCATTCCCGAGCAATTGCTGGAGGCCGAGTTCTTCGGCTATCGCAAGGGCGCCTTCACCGGCGCCAGCGAAGACCGCGAGGGCTTCTTCCAGGCGGCCAATGGCGGCACCCTGTTCCTGGATGAAATCGGCGACCTGCCGCTGGCCATGCAGTCCAAGCTGCTGCGTGCGCTGCAGGAGCGCTCGGTGCGGCCGGTGGGGGCGGTGGTGGAGGCGCCGGTGAATGTGCGCCTGCTCAGCGCCACCCACAAGGATCTGGCGCTGGAGGTGGGGGCGGGGCGTTTCCGGCAGGACTTGTATTACCGGCTGAACGTGATCCAGATCCGCGTGCCGCCGCTGCGCGAGCGCATCGAGGATCTGCGCCCCATCAGCGAGCGCGTGCTGACGCGCATTGCCCAGGATGCCGGGGTGACGCCGGTGCCGGTGCTCACCGCGGCGGCGCTGGCGCAGTTGGCGCGCTATGCCTTCCCGGGCAATGTGCGCGAACTCGAGAACCTGCTGCACCGCGCCCTGGCGCTCTCGGGCGGCGAGCGCATCGACGCCGACGACCTCGGCCTGCCCGAGTCGCTGCTGGACGATGCCGAGTTCACGCCCAGCGAACTGGGCGGCCTGCCCGGCGAGGCGAACGCCGTGGTGGCGCCCGGCGGTGCCGAGCAGCCCCTGCCCAGCGATCTGGCGGCCTATCTGGACGAAGTGGAGCGCGGCATCCTGATACGGGCGCTGGAGCAGCACCGCAACAACCGCACCGCCGCCGGCGCCAGCATGGGCTTGTCGCTGCGCCAGATGCGCTACCGCATGGCGCGTCTGCACATCACCGTGGGTGAGAGCGATGGCAGCGAGGGGCTCTGAGTCCGGCGCGCCGGGGTGGCCAGATGGGTGGTGTGAAGGCTGGTGGCAGGCGGCCGCGCGTCTGGACTCGCCCAACTTCGGCGCGCGCCCCGAGGGCATGCCCATCGATCTGCTGGTCTTGCACAGCATCAGCCTGCCACCGGGCGAGTATGGCGGCGATGCGATCGAGCGCCTGTTCACCAACCGGCTCGATTTCGACGCCCACCCGTATTACCAGACCATACGCGGCCTGCAGGTCTCCGCGCATTTCCTGATACGCCGCGATGGCGCGCTGCTGCAGTTCGTCTCTTGCGACCAGCGTGCCTGGCATGCCGGCGCCTCCAGCTATTGCGGGCGCGAGAACTGCAACGACTACTCCATCGGCATCGAACTCGAAGGCCTGGAGGGCGAGCGCTTCGAGGCGGCGCAGTACGAGGCCCTGCAGGCACTGCTCGCGGGCCTGCGCCGTGCCTACCCGATTTGCAGCGTGGTCGGGCATGAGCATGTGGCGCCCGGCCGCAAAAAGGATCCCGGCCCGGGCTTCGACTGGACCCGGCTGCGCAGCAGCGTGGCGAGTGCCGGTCTTGAGCTGCCGATGATCTAGGGGTCTGCACCAGGGCTGGGCCGGCAGCGGGATTTCCGGCCCGCGATGAGGTGCCGCCGACGCGGTCCGCGCCGGCCCTGCGAGATCCTGCCGCGACGCTTATTTGGCGCGGCCTCGCGGCCGATTTGGCGCTGCAGGCCCTGCAAACAAAGGCCCCTGCCTGCGCAGCCCCGATGCCATCGGGCCTGGCGCTGGGCCGCAGCCTTGCTGCAGCCCATTGATGGTGGCGGGCGAGCCTTTCGCTAGCGTGTCAGGTCTTGCCCGTCAACGGGGTTCGCACGCTATTGGTAGTGCTTGAAGAGGCCTGGACCCCCAGATATAGTGTCTCTTCATGCTATCCTTCTGACTTGGGAAATCACTGACATGCCCGTCGCAGCCGCTGCCGTCAGCCCTCGAACCTTGGTGTCTGCCAAGCGTTCAGGCGATCAGGCAATGCGTGGATGGGCCCGGAATGGCGCCGCTTACTGCGGCGCTTTTTTGTCGGTGATCACCCGGTCAGCACCATCGCATGCGCCGGAACGCGCAGACCTCGTCTTGCGTTCCGTGGAGTGCCGCTTTGACCGGGCGCCTCCCAAACCATTTGAAGCCTGAAGCCCGACCGCCCGGTGGCGCGTCGTGGTTTTGCCCATTTCAGATTCGAACGAGACCAGACGAGGAAAGAAAAGCATGCAAACCGTTGTTGCCAGCACGCCTGCCGAGCACGCGCACACCGCCTCCGTGGGCGGCGGCGCACCCAAGCAATCGGCCCATTCGGCCTACGCGGCCTACCAGATCATCCGCCGCAATGGCGCGGTGGTCTCGTTCGAGCCCAGCAAGATCGCCATCGCCCTGATGAAGGCCTTCCTGGCCGTGCATGGCACGACGGGTGCGGCCTCGGCCAGCGTGCGCGAGACGGTGGACGGCCTGACCGAGGCGGTGGTGCGTGCACTGCTGCGCTCGCGCCCCAGCGGCGGCACCTTCCATATCGAGGACGTGCAGGACCATGTGGAACTGGGTCTGATGCGCGGCGGCCACCATGAAGTGGCGCGCGCCTATGTGCTGTACCGCGAGCGCCGTTCGCAGGAGCGCCTGCGCCAGGGTGAGGTGGCGGCGCCGGTGGCCGAGGCCCAGCTGACGGTGGTCGACGGTGGCGTGCGCGTGCCGCTGGACCTGGCGCGCCTGCAGGGCCTGATCGTGTCGGCCTGCGCCAATCTGGGCGCCGACGTGAAGCCCGATCCCATCCTGGCCGAGACCAAGCGCAACCTCTACGACGGCGTGCCCATCGACGAGGTCTACAAGGCCGCCATCCTGGCCGCCCGCACCCTGATCGAGAAGGACCCCGGCTACACGCGTGCCACCGCGCGCCTGCTGATGCACACCATCCGCCGCGAGATCCTCGGCGAAGAGGTCACGCATGAGCAGATGCAGGCCCGCTATGTCGACTACTTCCCCGGCTATATCAAGAAGGGCGTGCAGGCCGAGCTGCTGGACGAGCGCCTGCAGCAGTACGACCTGGTCAAGCTGGGCGCGGCCCTGAAGGCCGAGCGCGACCTGCAGTTCGATTACCTGGGTCTGCAGACCCTGTTCGATCGCTATTTCCTGCACAGCGATGGCAAGCGCATCGAGATGCCGCAGGCCTTCTTCATGCGCGTGGCGATGGGCCTGGCGCTCAACGAGATCGACCGCGAAGCGCGCGCCATCGAGTTCTACGAGGTGCTCTCGAGCTTCGACTTCATGAGCTCGACGCCCACGCTGTTCAACTCCGGCACGCGCCGCTCGCAGCTCTCCAGCTGCTACCTGACCACCGTGGCCGACGATCTGGACGGCATCTACGAGGCGCTGAAGGAAAACGCGCTGCTCTCCAAGTTCGCCGGCGGCCTGGGCAATGACTGGACCCCGGTGCGCGCGCTCGGCTCGCACATCAAGGGCACGAACGGCAAGAGCCAGGGCGTGGTGCCCTTCCTCAAGGTGGTGAACGACACCGCCGTCGCGGTGAACCAGGGCGGCAAGCGCAAGGGCGCCGTCTGTGCCTATCTGGAAAGCTGGCACCTGGACATCGAAGAGTTCCTGGAGCTGCGCAAGAACACCGGCGACGATCGCCGCCGCACCCACGACATGAACACCGCGAACTGGATCCCCGATCTGTTCATGCGCCGTGTCATGGATGGTGGCGACTGGACGCTGTTCAGCCCCTCGACCTGCCCCGACCTGCACGACCTGTTCGGCAAGGCCTTCGAGGAAGCCTATGTGGCCTACGAGGCCAAGG
>Ga0208398_100267_pt1 | contig 41780 bp, 37 predicted proteins | sample LakWasMe79_HOW10_2_FD_183905 | JGI IMG/M metagenome (GOLD analysis project Ga0208398, IMG submission 183905) | Freshwater sediment methanotrophic microbial communities from Lake Washington under simulated oxygen tension - Sediment Metagenome... | ecosystem: Environmental > Aquatic > Freshwater >...
TCTCGCGCAGCTTGAAGGCGTGATAGTTGGTGATCACGATGACGGCGCGCTTGATGTCGCCGAGCATGTCGCCGGGCACGATCTCGCGGCTGGCGTAGTAGCTGTCCGGGTCCTGTGGCAGCAGCACTCGCAGACGGTCCTTGATAGTCAGGCCTGGTGCCACTACGAGGAAGCCGCGCGTGAATTGCTTGCTGGCCGGGTGGCGCACCGCATTCACGGTCTGCCAGGCGATGAGCATGGCCATGACGGTGGTCTTGCCTGCGCCGGTAGCCAGCTTCAGCGCGATGCGAAACAGGTCCGGGTTGGACATCGCGTTTGCGCCGGCCAGGTGCTCTCGGAATTTCTTTCCTGAGGCACCAAGCTTTGGGGCGACCTCGGTTAGCCAGATGGCGGTCTCGACCGCTTCGATCTGGCAGAAGAACGGCCGGACGCCCTGAAACTGGTGGTGCCGCCAGTGCTGCAGCAGGCGCGCGGTCTCGGGCGTAACCTGCCACTGCTGCGGATTCGGCAGCGCGCGCCAGGTGTCCACGTAGCCGCGCAGCTCGTTGATGATCGGGGTGGGGTCGTACTTCTGCTCAGCCGTGCTTAGGCCCTCGTCGTCGGCCGTCAGCTCCAGCTCGACCTGCACGGTCGGGCCCTTGGGTGCCTTGCGCTTCTTCGCCTTAGGGACAGGCGTGATCAGGTCCGATCGACGGCGTGATTCGATCAGCCGATTCGTTGGCTGACCGTCGGCGTCCAACTCCCAATGCCTGCCTGGGTAGGCATAGGGCGAGTTCAGGATCGGGTGTTCGAAGAATGTCAGCTGCATGGGCCTCCCTGGTTCGACCTGTCGCCCGTACCGAAGAAATCAGGGCGTCGGTTCTTGATGGTTTTGCCGTTGGGACGCACAGGCTGCGTCACCCACGAGCTAATGGCGAGCTTACTGGCTTGCCACTCTGAATCTTCCTGTGCAAGTTGCTTTGGCAATCATGCCTTGCTGCCCTTCTTTCGCGGCGCGGTCGGGGCAAGCTCGATGTCAAGCACAGGTGCGTTCAAGGCATAGAACTCATGCAGCTTGGCAGCCAGCATCTGCTTGTCCGGCAACTGGGTCTGGTACTGCGCGACCAGCGCCGGCGACAGCGTACGGCTCAACGCGTACTCCACCACTTCGCTGTCCTTGGACGCGCACAGCAAGACGCCGATGGCAGGGTTCTCGTGCGGCTTGCGCACGTCGCGGTCCAGCGCTTCGAGATAGAAGTTCAGCTTGCCCAGGTGTTCAGGTTCGAATGCCGTGACCTTGAGCTCGATGGCCACAAGGCAGTTCAGGCCCCGGTGAAAGAACAGCAGGTCCAACGCAAAGTCCTGGCCACCCACCTGCACCGGGTATTCCGAGCCGATGTAGCAGAAGTCACGCCCCAGCTCAGTGAGGAAGCGGCCCAGGTTCTGCAGCAGGCCGCGGTGCAGGTCGGCCTCGGAATGGGGGTCGGGCAGCGCCAGGAACTCGAGCTGGTAGGCGTCCCTGAAGTGCTGGTCGGCCTCGGGCTGCATGTCTCTCAACGCGGTTGAGAGTTTTGGGGGGTTGAGCACGGCCCGCTCGAATAAGCCGGTGTCGATCTGGCGCGCCACTTCACGCACCTGCCAGCGCTGCTGAGCGGCCATGCGCAGGTAGAACTCGCGTTCCTCGGGGCGCTTGGTGCGGCTCAGGATGTGCAGGTGCGAAGACCACGGCAATTCTCTCAACAGGGTTGAGAGAATTGCAGCTGCCGGATAGGCTTGATAGAACTGCCGCATGCGCCACAGGTTCTGCGCGGAGAACCCGCGCTTGCCAGGCTCGCGCCTCGCAACGTATGCAGCCAACTGCACCACCGTGCCCTTGGCCCAGCCATCAGCCTCGATCTTGTGGTGCAGGTACTGGCCGATGTGCCAGTACAGATCCACCACTGCAGTGTTGACCGCCTGGGCGGCACGCTGGCGCGCCGCGCGGATCAGGCCCACCACCTCGGCGAATGCCGTTTCATCGTCCTTGACTGCCGACAGTGCACCGCCAGTGCCCGTCCCCCGGCGCGCCGCCGGCCTTGCGTTGGGTTTCGCCTGGCCCCTGGTCATGCTTAACCCGCCGCCAGCCCGACTTCGTGCCCGTCGGGCGTGCGTGCAACTTCGGCACTGTTGAACCCGAGGCCTTGGTGCGGCGTCAACACTCGTGACACGGTCACGAGCATCTGACGGCGGCGGGCGGCGCAACCGCCTTGCAGGTGCCCAATCGCAGAGGGCATCCACCAGACCAACCGAGCCGGCCGGGTCGGCGCGTGACCATTGAAACCGGCGCCGAGCCTGGCCGCAGATTCTTGCGACACCGTCACAACAATTTGCTTGCTGGAGGGCGCACGCGCCACCGGAAGCCTGCCCCGCACCAGGCGGCCACTGACGAGGGCCGCGTACTCCGCCAGCGTGCGCGAGGGCTGCCGCTCGCAGACGGAGCGGTTGAAGCTCTTGTTATGTGTAGCTTGGTCCACTGCTCGAAATCTCTCGTGTGCTGTTTGAATTCCGCTGCGAGCTATTGCGCTGGCGTGCTCTTGCCCAAGGCTGCGGCTGTCGTATGCCAGGGCGCCTGGCTCGTGAGCGTACGGAGTAGGCCGACAGTTGCCGATGGTGGGTTATCGACCAGCCCCTGGAACGCGGCAAAGCCTTCCGCGTCGAGCGCGAAGTAGGTTTGGTCGAGCACCACGGCCTCGGCATCCATGTCGTTCGTGGTCATAAGAATTTTCGTCGCATGCGGCGCGTCAGGGCTCTCGGTTCATCGCGAACTCAAGCAGCTGTTTGTCGGTGACCTCGCCCGGCCACATCGCGCCAGCCAACCATCGAAAGAACGAACTGGCCGCAATGCGGCTCTTGACGCCATCGCGGCGCCAGGCCTTCGCGATGGGCGACGCAAGCTCGCTCAGGCGCTCATCGTCGAAGCGCGCAATGTGCGCGGCCTTCTCGCCCTCCAACATTTCTTCAAAGAGCGCCTTGGCCCGGCTTGACTGATGGTGCTGCCACTCCTCCCGAAGCCGCTGAAGGCGCTCGTCGAAGCTTGGCCGAGGAACAGCTACCTCCGCAGGCGGCTTGCCGCCCTCCCCTTCACCTGCGTATTGCTTCTTCAAGGCATCACGGAGGTACGCCGCCGGCGAGTTCAGCGGCGGCAGCCCGGAGTTCTTCATGCGCTGCTCGACATGCTCTACCGCAGCGCGGAGCGCACCTTCGTCTGTCACCGCGTAGAGGTCTTGGGCATCGCCGCGCTTGAAGCCGATGGTGATGACCCGCTCGACCAGTTCAAGGTCGAAGACATTCTTGGCCGAGTCTCGCAGGCCGGCCAGGCTCGCCTGGGGTTTCGGCAGCACGCGGAACTGCAGCTCTTCAACCTTGCGGCCACGTTTGTGTTCAACAACCTCCAGTCGGAAGTCCTCGCACAGCGTGTCCAGCTCGACCAGAGCCTTCTTGATGGTGTCGCGGTGGAGGATGCGGTAGTCGACGCTCGTGATGTCGCTTCGGCCCGTCAACACCGAAGCCCACCAGATCACGTCCTCGCGCATGGTGAGCCGGCCTGGCGATGTGAGGTACCTAGCGCCAAGTTCATAGAGCACCGAGGCGGCATAGCTCCGCATCTGTGAACTGATCTCCAGGAGTACGCGGGTGTACTGTGCCGGCTTGACGAGGCGGTCGCGTATGGGCTCCGGATAGGTCCATGTGATGGTGCAGGCCTGGCCGCGGCCCGGCTCATCGATCACCACAGGCCCAAGCAGTTGGGTTGACGTCCACTGCCGAGCGTTTCCTCCGCTGGTGTGCCACTCGATGGTGGTGGCCTGCATGTCCCGAATGTGGGACTTCAGCAGCTCGGTGTTGTTTGACGTGAAGCGCGCGTCGTCGATGAGTTCAGACAGCAGGATCGAGTAGCTAGGCCTGTCGACGCCTTGCTGCTGTGCGTGGTACAGGAATACGTTGTAGATCCGCCTGGATAGCAGGGTTAGCTTTCCGCGCTTAGGCCTGATGGCGATGGCTTCGTTGGCTTTGGCGACTGACTGATCGTCTGGGCGTGTCGCTACGTCCGACGATCTCGGTGATCTCTGCTTCGTCGTGACGGTCGGAGGATCGTCGGTGCCCTGTTGCTCCATCGGAGCCCTTGTTGAGACTGCTGTTCGCCATCTTGGCTTTGTATTGTGATTGTGTCAATTCACAGTAAGAAAAGAAGCTGTCGCCGCAGGCGCCTTGAGGTTTTGAGATTGAACACTTGAATGCTTGAAGAGTTGGTGCGGGCAAAGTTCGTTCTCTGACAGTGACTTAGCTGCGAACGGCCGAGTGGATATGGGCAACTGGCGGAGACTCTTTGGGGACCTCAGTGAGGGGATATGGGGTTCTGGTGGTGTGAAGTGGAGACTTTTTGGGGATGTCCGTGAGTGGACATGGGGATCTGGACGGCTTTGACCCCCATAGAGCGCGATTTGCCGTGTTTGCAGGCCTCTGGTCCGGCCGCAGCTTGTCGTAGTCCCCATAAAGTCTCACAGTTGCAGCCACCAAACTTGCCTCGACCAAGGCGGTTCCCCAAAGACTCTCACAGTCGTTCTCAGACTGGTTCTGCATATTTCGCCCATTCGTCGATTCTCGGTACACTAGCCGAAATCCGACGAATTGAGGCGACACGTGGCAACATCGACAGCAGAAGCGAGCACAGCAGGATCTGGCTCTGGCAACCAGGTTGCCACTCCAGCGCCCTCCCCTGCAATGTCACCGCGAGCGCTGATCGATATGCGTCGAATCCAGGCGCTGGCGACGCGGGCATCAAGCATGGTCGAGCAGATCCGTGGCCGCCTGTTGGCGCCGGAGGCGCGCAAGATTTCCCCGCTCTACTCAGCCGCGCAGGTCGCCGCGCTATGCGGCGTCGACAAAGCGCATGTCAACTACAGGATTTCCAAGGGAGATCTGCCCTCCGGGCGGCTAACGCCTACCGGCGGCAAGCGCGAGTTCACCCTCGCTGAGGCCAGACAGTGGACACGTGCCTATCGACACGAGAAGATGAGGCCCGCAGGCCAACGCGCGATCTGTATTGCCGTTGCCAACTTCAAGGGCGGTGTGTCGAAGACAACCAGCGCCATGATCTTGGCCCAGGGCTTGAGTCTTCGCGGGCATCGTGTCCTGGCCATTGACATCGATCCGCAAGGATCTCTGACCACGTTGCACGGCATCCTGCCTGAGGCGGAGGTCAGCGAAGAGATGACCATCGCTCCGCTTTGCAACGGCACCAGTGACGACATCACGCCGGCCATCCGCTCGACGTATTGGGATGGCATTGACCTGGTTGCAGCTGCGCCCTTCTTGTTTTCCGCTGAATTCGCCCTCCCCGCGCGACAAATGCAGGAAGCCGGAGCCAGGTTCTGGGACGTGCTCAACGCGGGCCTTGAGCCAGTCCGCGACTTGTACGACGTGATCGTTATCGACACGCCTCCCTCGCTTTCGTACGTGACGATCAACGGCCTCTGGGCGGCCGATGGCGTCATCGTCCCCGTGCCGCCATCCGGCTTGGACTTCGCTAGCTCGGCGCAATTTTGGTCCTTGCTCGCTGACCTCGGAACCAATCTTGATCAGCAAGAGCCCGAGGGCGCGCAGAAGGTCTTTGACTTCCTGCATGTGCTGCTCAGCCGCGTGGACCAGGCCGACGCAGCGTCGCCAGCGGTTCGTCAATGGATCCAAGCGACCTACGGTGAGTTTGTCTTGCCCGTCGAGATTCCCAAGACATCGGTAACCAGCAACAAGTCGGCTGAATTCGCGACCGTGTACGACGTTCAGAAGTACGACGGATCGGCAAAGACTTACAAGCGCGCGATCGACACATATGACCGATTCGTTGACCTCGTCGAGGAGTCCGTTGTCGAAGCCTGGCGAGCGCGTAAGGCTGCAGCATGAGGCCGTGCGGAACCTGGCAACCAGGTTGCCAGCCCGGTCGGCAGCCGGTGAATTTGGGCGCCGTGGCAACCAGGTTGCCACGCCAGAACGCAGTCCAGAACGGGGCCGCCAACGCAGTTTTGATCTCGAATGGCAACCAGGTTGCCACACAAGAAGGGCGCTGATATGAGTACCAAGTCGAAGCTCCTCGCGATGACGGAGAACTTGCAGCTGCCCGAAGATTCACCAGCAGCCGCCAAGGCGGAAGCAACCCCGGGCCCAGCACCCACAGAGGGTCAGCCTGCCGACAACGCGCAACAGCCCCAAACAAAGTTTCCGCCCGTGCCGACCGGGGCCGCCCCGAGGACTGGCCCTGGTCAAATGCTGCAGTTTCGCGGGCAGATGTTGGCCGTTGAGGGGGAGCTTGGGAAGCTACGCGATCGCCTCAAGGAGCATGAAGGTTCAACACCAACACGAAAGCTCGACCCCCAAGCGGTGGTGCCCAGTCGCTGGGCGAACCGCCATCCAGACTCGTTCAGCACCGCGGAGTTCGCCAGGCTGAAGCAAGACATCGAACTGGCAGGCGGCAACGTGCAGCCGATCTCAGTTCGCGTGCTGATCGAGCAACCGGGTCGATATGAGATCGTCTTCGGGCATCGCCGTCACCGCGCGTGTAGCGAACTGGGAATCCCAGTGCTGGCGACGATAGACACCAGTGCCGTGTCAGATCACGAGCTGTTCTCGGCAATGGATCGCGAGAACCGAGAGCGTGCAGACCTGTCGCCGTATGAGCAGGGCACGATGTATCGCCGAGCACTTGACGAGAAGCTCTATCCGTCCAATCGCCGGCTGGCTGAGGCGCTCGGCGTTTCTCACACCTGGGTCGCAAACGTCCTTCTGGTGGCAGACCTTCCAGCGCCGGTTGTTGAGTGCTTCAGGTCTCCGTTAGAGATTCAGCATCGCCACGCAAAAAGCATCGCAAGCGCACTCGAAACAGATAGGAAGGGTGTGCTGCGCCGAGCAGAAAAGCTTCGGGCGCAAGAGCGACCTAAAGCTGCCGCTGCCGTCGTTTCCGCACTCGTTGGTGCGTCCAACGACGCTGCGGAGCCGGCGAATCAGCCGCTCGAGGTCGACGGTAAGCAAGTGGGGCGATGGTCCAGAGATGGGGCAGGGCGGTTGACGGTTCAGATCGAAGCAGCTCACCTAAACGATGACAAGCACCTCGCGGTGCTGAAGTCGATTGCGGCTGCCCTAAAGCGTTAGTCCCGGCGTGCCTGGCAACCAGGTTGCCAGTCTTCATCTATGGGTCGTGCCACTGTCATTGCACGCACAGCCGCCGCCAAACCCGCAAGTTCAGTGGTAGTCGTCTTCGAGCTGATGACGCACGGCCAGGACCGTCACGTGAGCTGCATCCTCGATCTCGTACAGCGCCACATAGCCGGCGCCACGGAAAGGAATCAGCGACTCGCGCAGGAAAGGGCTGTCACCGGCTTTGCGGTAGACGAACGGCATCCTGCTGAGGCTTCGCTCGACGGTGTCCCTGATCGCGTCGACCGCCAGCTGCGCTGTATCGAAGTCCTCAGCCGTCTGAGCCCGCTCAAGCAAGAAGTCGAACAGCCGGAACAGGTCCTCCCGCGCAGCGTCGGAGTACCGTACTTCAAACGCTGCGCTCACCCCAGAACCGACTTCCGCCGCGCATCGAGGCGTCGCTGCAGCTCCGAATGCACTGACTCGGCGGAGTGGTAGATGCCGGTCCGCTGCGCGTCTTCGCGCGAGCGCAGGCCGCGGGCAATGAACTCCTCCTGAACGCGGCGGCGCTGGATCGTTTCACGGACCGAGGTCTCGATCAGGCTGGTGAGTGTCTCGCCATCGCGAAGGACGCTCTCGGCGGCCTCACGCAACTCGGGCTCGACGCGCAGGGAAGGGAAGGAGGAGGACTTCATGGGGTGCGTTGCAAGTGCGACGCGATATCATACCGCGCAGGCCGCGTGCAGGGTCAACTCCCGGATGGACGCTGATCAAAGGCGCCGGCGCACCCACCAGCGGCGCGAGCAGGAGCGTGCATCGAACCGCCTGCTCAGCTCAACATTCGATACATGATAAGTATCCTTATCATCTTGCGCAAAAACGGGTGACAAATCGACCCTTCGCAGGAGACAATGCGCCAAGTGCTTGATCCGTAAGGAGAACCGCCTTGGCCGGCCCACTCGACATCGACGACGACATGCAGCGCATGGTGCTGCGCAAGGGCGAGGCCACCGCGAAGGGCGGCCACGCCTTCCAGCGGCTGCTGCAGCTCGCCGAGACCCGCGACTCCGGCCAGGTCCGACGCGTCGCGCTCTTCATCGCCGCGACCTACAACGGCGAGGCCTTTCCCTTCGACCTGTTCGAGCTGCGCGCGGTCGACGAAGCGATCAGCGACGACATGCTGCTGTGCATCGACGCGCTTCGCTGGGGCCAGTCCGACCTGCACAGCCTGGTGCCCGATGGCGACCGGCGTGTGAGGGCGGTGATCGCGCAGTGGGGCCTGAAGTGGCCCGAGGCGCAGTGACCGCCGGCCACCTCGGTGACTGAGACCTACCCGGACCCGCTTGACGACGCCGCGCTCGGCGCGACGTGGGTCGCGGCCTGGTCGACGCTCGGCCGGCCGGCGCCAGCCGGCCTGCAGGCCGAACTGATGACGGCCTGGTCAGAACCGCAGCGGCACTATCACGACCAGCGGCACCTGCGCGAGTGCTTGGCGCTGTGGACGCGGTGGCGCGAGCACAGCCCGCGCGACGGCGAGGTTGCCCTCGCGTTGTGGTTCCACGATGCCATCTACGACTCGCAAGCGAGCAGCAATGAACTGAACAGCGCCGCGTGGGCGGCCCGGTCGCTCGTGCGTGCCGGCGCCGACAGCGACACGGCGCAGCGTGTACACGACCTGGTGATGGCCACGCAGCATGACGCGCCAGCCGCGCTGGGGTCGAGCGTGGACGCCCAGCTGCTCGTCGACATCGACCTGTCGATCCTCGGCAGTCCAGCCGAGCGCTTCGAGCGCTACGACCAGGACGTGCGCAAGGAGTACGCGTGGGTGCCCGGCTTCCGGTATCAGGAGGCGAGGGCGCAGGTCCTGCAGAGCTTCCTCGACCGACCGCGGCTCTACAACGGCGAGCACGCGGTCGCGCTGCTCGAAGCACAGGCCCGAATCAACCTGGCCGCCGCGCTGTCGCGGCTCGCACAATGAACGCGCGGGACGACAAGGCGCTGGCCAGCCCGAGCCCGAAGAAGGTCACACGGGCGGGGCAGGGCGCTGGTGCTCCGGCGCCGCTGTTCGGCGCCTCCACCCGCACACCGCCGCGCAGCCTGACGCCGGTCAGCGCCGCACGCCAGCGCAAGCTGCACGTCGGCCACTTCGCGTTCATGCGCTCGGTGGTCCAGGGCCTCGATCCCCGCGAAAGCTGGGAGCGCTACTTCCGCGTCGAAGGCGAGGCCACCGACCAGCGCACCGTGCGCGCCACCATCGCCTGGATCCGCGACGAGTTCGCCGCGGCGGCGAAGCGCGAGGACCGCTTCGGCACCGCGCGCCTGGTGCGCATCGACGCCACCCGCATCGCCGACCCGTCGCTCGAACTGCCCAGCCTCGAAGCCTTCGCCGAGGCGCACGGCCTCGAAGACGAGCGCCAGGCCGACCAGATCGCCGCCTACGAAGCCGAGTACGGTCGCGCGACGCAGCGCTTGCGCCGGCGCGCCCGCCTGATCGCGCGCCAGCTCGAAGCGCTGCGCTGGCTCGAAAGCCTGGTCGCCCAGTCGCCGAAGGCCGGCGACTCGGTTGCGGCCTGGCTAAACCCGACGCTGGCCAGCCACCTGGAGGCGGCCGACATCTTCACGCTCGCCCAGCTGGTCGAGCGCATCAACGGTGTCGGGCGGCGGTGGCACGCCGGCATCAAAGCGATGGGGGAGGGCAAAGCCCTGCGCATCGTCGAGTGGCTGCGCGAGCATCAGGACAGCATCGAGTTGCAGCTCGGCCGCCATGTGGCGATGCCGCGCAGCAAGCTCTACGCGCACGAGCTGAACGCTGTGGTCCTGCCGGCCACCGACATCCGCCCGCTTGAAAAGTTCATCGTGCCGGCCGAACTGGATGGCACCCGCGGCCTGTACCGGCGCCCGCAGGCGCAGTGCCTGCTGAAGGCCACCAACGACTACCAGGCGATCCTCGCCTGGCTGCGTTCCAAGCATGGCCTCACCCCCGAGCAGAAGGCGCACCTCAAGGCGCGCCGGCGTCAGCGGGACACCGGCGTCGAACAGGGCATGGACTGGCTGCAGGCGCTGTCGAACACCCAGCGCGCCTACCGGAAGGAAGCCGAACGCTTCCTGCTCTGGGCGATCACGCACAAAGGCAAGGCCTTGTCCTCGATGAGCAACGAGGACTGCATTGAGTACCGGGATTTCCTGGCCGACCCGCAGCCGCGCAGTCGCTGGTGTGGCGACCGCGGGCGCGAACGCTGGTCTCCGCTGTGGCGGCCGTTCGAGGGGCCGCTGTCGGCATCGGCGCAGCGGCACGCGGTAACGATCCTGAAGAACCTGTATGGCTTCCTCGTCGACCAGAACTACCTGATGGGCAACCCGTGGTCGGCGGTCGGCGTGCCGCGGACCTCAGGGCCGAAGGTCAACGCGGGGCGGAGCTTCAGCCTGGCGCAGTGGCAGTTCATCGAAGGGCATCTGAAGATGCTGCCGGCGACTTCGGCGAACCAGCGGCTTACCTTCGGGCTGCATCTGCTGTACGCGACCGGCCTGCGCCTGTCGGAGGTTGTGGCGGCGACGGTCGATGATCTGCAGTGGGTGGAGTACCCGGCGGATGCGTCCGACGATCAGCCGATGGAAGGTTGGCTGCTCCGGGTGATCGGCAAGGGCCAGAAAGAACGTGAGGTGCCGCTGCCGGCCGATGTGGTCGGCGAGTTGGCCAGGTACCTGGTTTCGCGGGGGCTCGAAGCAGACCCGGAGGATATCGGCAACCAAGGGGCGTTCCTGCTCGGCAAGGCCAGCGACGCGGCTGAGCGCGCGCCGGGGCTGAGTACCGGGCAGGTGATCGACCCGCGGCAAGGGATTGCCGCGACGACGTTCTACGATCAGATCAAACGCTTCTTTGAAGACTGCGCCGGCGTGCTGCGAAGGGGGGGCGACGCGAAGGGCGTGGAGCGATTCATGAAGGCCAGCACGCACTGGATGCGGCACTCACACGCGAGCCATGCGATTGCAGGGGGCATGCCGATAGAAATCGCCCAACAGAACCTTGGGCATGCTTCTCTGGCAACCACGACGGTCTACGTCACGACCGAGAAGCGTCGTCGAATGAAGGCTGTAGAGGCGTTCTGGAAGAGATAGCGAAAGCTAACTGGCTGTTCAATGTGTGACCGCTGTTCGGCAGCGTGGCGCGAACTCTGGCCAGTCGGAATCGACCTCAAGCGGACATCGGCCTAGCCTGAGCGAACGGCCGGAAAGCTGACGTTCAACGTTTTAATTCAGCGGACCAGCCAGCGTAGCTGGCGCAGGTCCGCTGCAATGAAAGAGTAAAAAAGCCCTGCTCCAGCTCATCACCAGCGACGGGGCCCGGACAAGGCCTCCATGGGAGCGCAGGGCCATCGCATGGTGGCTTAGAGGCCGATGCCGAGCCGTCTCCAAAGGCACGGGTCAAAGTGCGGGGAACCGTGAGGGCTGGCTCGCTCGCCTAAATTCCGCCCACCGAGGCTGAGTCAACCTACGACCGGCAGCATCCAATCCGAACACGATGCCGGCCAGACTTAAACCAACCGGCCTCGACGGAAACCTGGGCGATTCAATGTGGAAGTGGCGAAGCGCTTGAAGCGCATCGGCACGGCTGAGCGACAGGGCGAGCGCTGCCCACTCCGATCGGCGGGGGTCAGGGCATGGCCTGTGCAGGAAGATCGGCCATCAGATGCTGGCGCTGTTCACCCAATCCATCCGACACGCCGGCTCAGGCGGCCGCGAGCAGCGCCTGCGCCCGCCGGGCAGCGATCCACTCCTCGTTGGTGGGCTCCACCGCAACGAGCACGTGGCTGTCACTGGCGGAAATCAGGGGTGCATTGACGGCATTGGCGGCGGGGTCCAGCGTCACGCCCAGATAGGCCAGGCCGGCGCAGACCCGGGCGCGCATTTCGGCGTTGTGCTCGCCGATGCCGGCGCTGAAAACCAGCAAGTCCAGGCCTCCCAACACCGCCACCAGCGCACCGATCTCCCGCACGATGCGGCGCACGTACAACGCCAGCGCCGCCTGCACGCGTGGCACGTCGGTTTCCAGCGGCAACAGCTCGCGCGGGTCAGCCGAGACGCCAGAGACACCAAGCAGACCGGACTCGTGGTACAGCAGATGGCCGACCTGCGCCAGGCTGAGTTTTTCGATCTCCATCAGGTACAGCACCGCGCCCGGGTCCAGCGCACCGCAGCGGGTGCCCATCATCAGGCCGTCCAGCGCTGAGAAGCCCATCGTGGTTGCCACGCTCTGCAGGTCCTGCATGGCACACAGGCTGGCGCCGCTGCCCAGGTGGGCCACCAGGGTGCGGCCGCGCGCGGCATCGCCATGGCGTTCATCCAGCGCGATGCTGAGGTACTCGTACGACAGCCCGTGGAAACCGAAGCGGCGCAGTCCCCGCTCCCAGGCCGAATAAGGCAGCGGCAGCATCTTCTCGACGTCGGCCAGCGTGTGGTGGAAGGCGGTGTCGAAGCAGGCCACCTGCGGCAGGCCGGGCCGCGTCTGCAGCAGCACGTCGATGGCCTCCAGCGCAAAAGGTTGGTGCAGCGGCGCCAGCGGGATGTAGCCCTTCAGGTCGGTCAACACATGCGTATCCATCCGCACCGGCGCCGAGTACTTGGCGCCGCCGTGCACCACGCGGTGGCTCACGCCGGCCAGCGGCCGGCCGGCGAGCTGCGTGCGCACGCGCGCCTCGATGATGGCCAGCGCGTCGTGGTACGGCGCGTCGGCGCCCAGCGCGAGGGCATCGACCACGGCCGCCTGGCCGGATGCCGCGGTAGTCAGGCGGGGCTTCGCTCCGGTGATGCCTTCGACCTTGCCGCCCCACTCCGGCTCGCGTGGCAGCGGCTGGACGCTGCCGTCGAACAGCGCGAACTTGATGCTCGACGAGCCGCAGTTGAGGACCAGCAGCATGGCGGCGCTCATGGCAGGGTGGCCCGGCGGCCGTGGGCCAGCACTGCGGCCAGCGCGCACGAGGCGATGCGGGCCTCGCGGCTGTCGGCGCGGCTGGTCAGCACGATGGGCACGCGGGCGCCCATCACGATGCCGGCGCTGTGCGCGCCGCCCAGGTATTCGAGCTGCTTGGCGAGCATGTTCCCGCTTTCGAGGTCGGGCACGACCAGCACGTCGGCCTTGCCGGCGACGTCGGAGCGGATGCCCTTGATCGTCGCTGCGGCGACCGAGACGGCGTTGTCAAAGGCCAGCGGCCCGTCCAGGACCGCGCCGACGATCTGGCCGCGGTCGGCCATCTTGCACAGCGCCGCAGCGTCCAGCGTGGCGGGCATTTGCGCGCTCACCGTCTCGACCGCTGCCAGGATCGCCACGAGCGGCGTGGCCACGCCGATGGCATGTGCCAGCTCGATGGCGTTGCGGATGATGTCGGCCTTGTGCTCCAGCGTCGGGGCGATGTTGATCGCCGCGTCGGTGATGATGAACGGCCGCGGATAGGCCGGGCTCTGCATCAGAAAGCAGTGGCTGATGCGGCGCGCGGTGCGCAGCCCGGTGGCGCCGTTGACCACGGCTGCCATCAGCTCGTCGGTATGCAGGCTGCCTTTCATCAGTGCTTCCACCTGGCCGCTCGCGGCCAGGTGGACCGCCCTCTCGGCAGCAGCGTGGCTGTGCGGCACGTCCTCGATGGCGATGCCGGACAGATCCAGCCCTGCTTCGGCGGCCAGTGCCTCGAGGCGCGCACGCGGCGCCACCAGCACCGGCGTCATCAGCCCGGCGGCCTGGGCGTCCAGGGCCGCCGACAGGCTCAGCGCATCGCAGGGGTGGGCCACCGCCACGCGGATGGCGCCGAGCGTGCGCGCGTGGTCCATCAGCCGTTGCGGACCGTCGCCGCGGACCTCCAGGCGCACATCCGGCAAGGTGCTGCGGGCGCGCTCCACGCGTTCGGTGGGCGCCACGACCAGGGCCTCGCCGCTGATCACGATGACGCCGTCCTGGTTGACGCAGGCGCAGGCAAGCGTGAGCTGATGATGGGCTTCATCTCGGGCGCTGACCGTGACCGAGATGCGCAGCCGGTCGCCGATGTGCACCGGGGCCAGGAACTTCAGCGTCTGCCCGAGGTAGATGGTGCCGGGGCCGGGCAGCCGGGTGCCGAGCACGGCCGAGATCAGCGCGCCGCCCAGCATGCCGTGTGCGATGACGCCGTGAAAGCGGGTGCCGGCGGCGTACTCGGCGTCCAGATGTGCAGGGTTGACGTCGCCCGAGAGCACGGCGAAGAGCTGGATGTCTTCAGCGCTCAGGCTGCGCTCGATTTCGGCGCTGTCGCCGATGGCGATCTCATCGAACAAGCGGTTGCGCACGAGGCCGACGTCGCCGACGGCATTCAAGGTAGCAGGCATGGTTGTGGTGATCTCCATGGTGTAGCGAGCCCTCAAGCCATCTGGCCGATGGTGCGCCGAAAGCGGGCCAGGGAGACGCTGAACAGCGCTGCGCCAATGCCGGCGATCGCCAGCATCTGCGGCCACACCACGGACAGGCCGGCGCCCCGGTACAGCACGCCCTGGGCGGCGATCACGAAGTGGGTGGTCGGGGCGATCAGCATCACGTCCTGTACCAACTGCGGCATGCTTTCGCGCGGCGTGGCGCCGCCCGAGAGCAGCTGCAGCGGGATCAGCACCAGCACCAGCAGCATGCCGAACTGCGGCATGCTGCGCGCCAGCGTGGCCATGAAGATGCCCAGCGAGGTGGTGGCGAACAGGTGCAGCACGGCCACCGCCATGAACAGCGAGATGGAGCCTTGCACCGGCACCTGGAGGGCGCCCTGCACCACGAAGACCAGTGCCGCGAGTGCCGCCAGTGCCACCACCAGGCCCATAGCCCAGACCTTGGCCAGCATGATCTCGGTGGGCGTGACCGGCATCACCAGCAAGTGCTCGATGGTGCCGTGCTCGCGCTCGCGGATCAGCGCGGCGCCGGTCAGGATGATGGACAGCATGGTCACGTTGTTAATGATCTCCATCAGCGAGCCGAACCAGGACTGCGCCAGGTTGGGGTTGAAGCGCATGCGCAGGTCCAGCGCCACCGGCATCGAAGCAGCGGGCTGGGTGCGGCGCAGGTAGTCGCCGACCTCGTCGCTGGCGATCTGCTGGATGTAGACGCTGCCGGTGAAGGCCTGGCTCATGCGGGTGGCGTCCACGTTGAGCTGGGCAGTGGGCGCGCGGCCGGCCAGCACGTCGCGCTGGAAGCCGGCCGGGATGTCCAGCACGAAGGTGAAGCGGCCGTCGTCCATGCCGGCGTCCATGGCCTGGCGGCTGACCAGCTCGGGCACCTTGAAGTGCGGCGGGTAGAAGCCGGAGACGATGCGCGCGGACAGCGGCGAGGCGTCTTCGTCCACGATGGCGATCGCAGCGTTGTGCAGGCTCTCGGGCATTGCGGTGGCGGCCACGTAGATGGACAGCGTGAAGGTGTAGGCGATGAGCACCAGCATCATCGGGTCGCGCACCAGGCTCCACAGCTCTTTGACGCCGAGGCGGTAGATGTTCGCGACGGAAGCAGTCTTGGCCATGCTCAGCTTTCCTGCTTCTTCAGCAACACGATGGCCAGCCCCAGGATCACCGGCACCGAGGCCAGCAGCGGCCAGAACGACGGCGCCAGGCCGGTCACGTTCAGCCCCTTGCTGAACACGCCGCGGCTGATGGTGAGGAAGTGCGAGGCGGGGTAGATGCGGCCGATGAAGGCGCCCATGCCTTCCAGCGACGAGACCGGGTTCAGCAGGCCGGCGAACTGCACGCAGGGAATGAGCGTGCCGATCATGGTGACGAAGATCGCAGCGATCTGGCTCTTGGTGAAGGTGGAGGCCAGCAGGCCAAAGCCGGTGGAGGCGACGACGAAGATCAGCGCAGCCAGGCTCAGGGTGGCAAAGCTGCCCTTGATGGGCACGCCGAACACGCTGACGGCCAGCGCCGACATCAGCAGGAAGTTGAACATCGCCAGCAGCACGTAGGGCAGCTGCTTGCCAAGCAGGAACTCGGTGCGGGTGACCGGCGTGACATAGAGGTTCAGGATGGAGCCCAGCTCTTTTTCGCGCACCACCGACAGGGCCGCCAGCATCGCCGGAATCATCATCAGCAGCAGCGGGATGACGGCCGGCACCATGGCCGGCAGGCTCTTCACATCGGGGTTGTAGCGGTAGCGCACCTCCAGCGAGCTGGGCGAGGCCAGCGACACGCCCAGGCGGTGCTGCGCCATGTCGGCCAGCCACATGGCGTGCATGGCCTGCACGTAGCCGCGCACGGTCTCGGCGCGCGTGGGCATCGCGCCGTCGGCCCATGCGCCGATGGTGGCGACCTTGCCACGCGCCACGTCGCGGGCGAAGCCCGGCGGGATCTCGATGGCCAACGCCAGCTCGCCGCTGCGCATGCGGCGGTCCAGCTCGGCATGGTCGGCGATGGGCGCGTGTTCGATGAAGTAGCGCGAGCCCGAAAGGTTCAGCGCGTAGCTCTGGCTCAGGCCCGTCTGGTCCTGGTCCAGCATCGCGTAGCTCAGGTTCTCCACGTCCAGGCTGATGCCGTAGCCGATGATGAACATCAGGATGGCCGTGCCCAGCAGCGCGAGCGTGGCGCGCACCGGGTCGCGCCGCAGCTCCAGCGCCTCGCGCTGGCTGTAGCTGAGCAGGCGGGCCAGGCTGAAGCCGCGCCTCCGCGATGCCAGGGCCCGGGTCGGCGGCGCGGCCGGAGCAGGCGCGGCCGGCGTTGGCGGCGTCGCCGCCTGCCCTTCGGCCGCGGCGTCCTGAAGGTAGCCGATGAAGGCTGCCTCCAGGCTGGGCGCGCCGCGCTTGGCCACCAGGGCCTGCGGCGCGTCCGTCACCAGCACGCGGCCGGCGTGCATCAGCGAGATGCGGTCGCAGCGCTCGGCCTCGTTCATGAAGTGGGTGGAGATGAAGATGGTCACGCCATCGCGGCGGGCCAGCTCGATCATCAACTCCCAGAACAGGTCGCGCGCCACCGGGTCCACACCGGAGGTGGGCTCGTCGAGGATCAGCAGCTCGGGCTTGTGCACCATGGCCACGGCCAGCGACAGGCGCTGGCGCATGCCCAGCGGCAGGCTCTCGGGCAGGCTGGCCATCACGTCCTGCAGGCCGAAGCGACTGGCGATCTCGTCCACCCGCGCGGCCACCTGTTCCGGCGGCACCTTGAACAGCTGGGCGTGCAGCACCAGGTTCTGCTGCACCGTGAGCTCGCCGTACAGCGAGAAGGCCTGCGACATGTAGCCCACTCGGGCCCGGGTGGCGATGTCGCCACTGGCAATTGGCTGGCCGAACAACCGGGCCTCGCCCTCGCTGGCCGACAGCAGCCCGGTCAGCATTTTCATGGTGGTGGACTTGCCGCAACCGTTCGAGCCGAGGAAGCCGAAGATCTCGCCGCGGCGGATGCGGAAATCCACATGGTCGACCGCGACGAAATCGCCAAAGCGCATCGTCAGCCCACGGGCCTCGATGGCGATGGAGGCCGCGCCGCCCTCGTCGACCCGCAACGGCGGCACCACGACCTCGTGGTGGCCACGCCGCCGGGCCTCGGGCAGCAGCGCGATGAAGGCAGCCTCCAGGCTGGCGCAGGCGGTCCGCTGGCGCAGTTCGGCCGGGCTGCCGGTGGCCAGCACGCGCCCGGCGTCCATCGCCACCAGCCAGTCGAAGCGCTCGGCCTCTTCCATGTACGCGGTGGCCACGACCACACTCATGCCAGGCCGCTCGGCGCGGATGCGGCCGATCAGCTCCCAGAACTGGGCGCGGGAGAGTGGGTCCACGCCGGTGGTGGGTTCGTCGAGGATCAGCAGGTCAGGGTCGTGGATCAGCGCGCAGCACAGGCCCAGCTTCTGCTTCATGCCGCCCGAGAGCTTGCCGGCCGGGCGCTGCAAAAAGGGCCGCAGGCCGGTGCTGTCGGTCAGCGTGTCGATGCGGCTGCGCCGCTCGGCGCTGCGGTGGCCGAACAGGCGGCCGAAGAACTGCAGGTTCTCCTCGACCGACAGCGTGGGGTAGAGGTTCTTTCCCAGGCCTTGCGGCATGTAGGCAATGCGCGGGCAGACGGCCTCGCGGTGGGCGCGGCTGGCCATGTCGCCGCCCAGCGCCAGCACCGTGCCGGCCTGCACAGCACGGGCCCCTGCCATCAACGACAGCAGGCTTGACTTGCCCACGCCGTCCGGCCCGATCAGGCCGACCATGCAGCCGGCCGGCAGCGCCAGCGTCACGTCGTCCAGCGCCACGGTCTTGCCGTGGCGCAGGGTCACGCCGCCAAAGCGGGCGACCGGTTCGCCCGGCAGGCTCATTTGGGCACCTGCACGGCCAGTTCTGCGGGCCAGACCGCCTTCGGGTCCAGCTTGAGCCAGGCCACGCCGGGCAGGCCAGTCTTGACCAGCTTCAGGTTCTTCTGCAGCAGCTCGCGGCCGATCTGCGCCTTGACGCGGAACATCAGCTTCTGCCGTTCGCTCGCCGTCTCCACCGTCTTGGGCGTGAACTGCGCGGTGCTGGCGACGAAGGACACCTTGGCCGGGATCACGTACTGCGGGGCGGCGTCCAGCACGATGTGCACCTCGCTGCCAAGGGCCAGCCGGCCGGCCACCTGTTCGGGCACGAAGAAGGTCATGTAGACGTCCGACAGGTCCACCAGGTTCAGCAGCTTGCCGCCACCGCCCAGCACCTCGCCAGGCTGGGCGATGCGGTACTGCACCCGGCCGGCGCGCGGCGCGGTGAGGGCGCTGTCGTCGATGTCGGCCTGGATGCGGGCCAGCGTGGCGTCGGCCGCCACCTGGGCCGCCTCGGCGCTGGTGACCTGGGTACGCGCGGCCACCACGCCGGCCTCGGCTGCAGCCACCTGCGCCAGCGCGGCATTCAGACCCGCCTGAGCACCGCGCACGCGGGCTCGGTCGTCGTCGAGTTCCTGGTCGGCCGAGGCGCCTTCCTTGGCCAGCGTCTCGGAGCGCGCCAGGCGGCGGCGCGCGGCGTCCAGATCGCTTTCGCGCTGGGCCACCTGAGCCAGCGCCGCCTGCTGGTCGCTCTGGCGCACCTTGACCATGGCCTCCGCACTCGCCACGCCGCTGACGGACTGCGCGCGCCGCGCCCGCGCCTCGTCACGCTGGGCCTCCAGCGTCTGGATCTGCATGTGGGCCAGGGTCTGGCCGGCGCTGACGAAATCACCATCGTCGACCAGGATGTCCTGCACCCTGCCGGGAAGCTTGGTGGCCAAGTCGACCTCGGTGGCTTCGATGCGGCCATTGCCACTGGCAAAGCCCGCACCGGGGCCCTGCGGGCGCAGCGTGTGCCAAGCATAGGCGCCAGCGCCCAAGGCAGCGACAAGAAGCAGCAGGCCGGCGCGCAGGAGGAAGGGTTTGTTATTCGTGTTCATGGAGGGGCTCATCAAAAGGCGTCGCCGCCCAATGCGACATAAAGGCTGACCTGGCTGCCAAGCAGCGCGCGCTGGACCTGCACGCGCTGCTGCTCGGCGGCCAGCAGGTCGCGCTGGGCGTCCAGTACTTCCAGGAAGCCGGCCGAGCCGTTGTCGTAGCGCAGGGTGGAAAGGCGGGCCCGTTCGCGCTGTGCTGCGAGCGCCCGCTGCGCGATCTCCAGCTGCCGGGCCAGGCTCTGGCGTGCCGCCAGCGCGTCGTTGACATCGCGGAAAGCGCCCTGCACGGTGGCCTCGTAGCGGGCCAGCGCCTCGTCCCGGCGCGCCTGGGTCACGGCCAGGTTGGCTTCGCGCCGGCCACCGTCGAACAGCGGCAGCGTGATCTGCGGCTCGAAGCTCCAGGCCGCGCTGCCGGAGTTGAACAGGCCGCTCAACTCGGCACTGGCGGTGCCGGCTTGGCCGGTCAGCGCGATGCGCGGAAAGAAGGCGGCGCGCGCGGCGCCGATGTTGGCGTTGGCGGCCTTGAGCTGATGCTCGGCGGCCAGCAGGTCGGGCCGGTGATCCAGCAGGTCGGCCGGCAGGCCGGGTTGCAGTTCGGCCAGCCGGGTCTGGGCCAGCGGGGGCGCCGGGCGCTCGTCCAGCGGGCCGCCGATCAGCAGTACCAGCGCGTGCGCCTGCGCGGCCCGTGCCTGCTCCAACTCGGCGCTGAGGGCCTGGGCCTGGGTCAGCAGCGTCTCCACCTGGGTCAACGCCAGCCGCGAGGTGGCGCCCACCTGCACCCTGCGGGTGAAGATGCGCAGGCTCTCGCTGCGGCTGGTGACGGTGAGCCTGGCCAGGGCGAGTCGCTCGTCGAGCTCGCGCAGCGACAGCTCGGCCTGCGCGACCTGGGTGATCAGGCTGAGCCGAGCCGCGGCCTGCGCGGCTTCACTGGCCAGAAAATTTTCGCGCGCAGCGCCTTCGAGGCTGCGCACCCGGCCCCAGAAGTCCAGCTCCCAGCTGGCCAGCCCCAAGCCGACCTGGAAGTCATTGCCCAGCAGCGTGCGGCCCGTGAGGTTCAGGTCGGCCGGCACGCGCTGGCGTTGGGCGCCTGCCTGCGCGGCCACTGTGGGCCCGCGTTCGGACTGCTGGATGCCAAGGGCCGCGCGTGCCTGCGCCACCCGCGCCGCAGCCTGGCGCAGGTCGCGGTTGTTTGCGAGCGCTCGCGCGATCAGCGCTTGCAGGCGCGCGTCGGCGAAGTAGTCCTGCCATGGCAATGAGGCGGCAGGGCGCGCCTGCGCGGACGCATCCAACTCGAACTTCGCCGGCACCGGCGGCGCGGGCCGCTCGTAGTGAGGTGCCAATGATGCACAGCCGCCGAGCAGCAGGCTGCTGGACCACAGAAGAAGGGAAAGGCGTCGAGACAAGTGCATGATCAACCCAAGATGTGCAGGCCGGCGTCGATGTACAGCGTGTCACCCGTGATGGCCGCCCCCAGGTCGCTGACGAGGAAGCTGCTGAGCGCGCCGACCTCCTGCTGCGTGACCAAACGGCGCAATGGCGCGCGCACGGCGCTGTCCCGCAGCAGGCTGTCGAAGTGGGCAATGCCCGAGCCCGCCCGCGTGGCCAGCGGACCGGGTGACACCGCATTCACGCGGATGCGGCGGGGCCCCAGCTCGGCGGCCAGGTAGCGCACGCTGGATTCCAGCGCGGCCTTGACCGGCCCCATCACGCCGTAGTTGGCGATGACTTCTTCGCTGCCCAGGTAACTCATGGCCAGCAGGCAGCCCCCGTCGGTCATCAGCGGCTCGGCCAGCCGCGCCAGGCGCAGCAGCGAATGGCAGGACACGTCCATCGCCAGGGCGAAGCCCTCCGGGCTGCTGTCAACCACGCGGCCGTGCAGGTCGGCGCTGGGCGCGAATGCGATCGAATGCAGCACGAAATCGAGCTGGCCCCAGCGCTGGGTGATGGCCTCGAACACGGCTTCCATCTGGCCGGGCTGCTGCACGTCCAGCGGCAGCATCAGCGCCGCATCGAGCTGGCGGGCCAGTGGCTCGACATACGGACGGGCCTTGTCGTTGAGCCAGGTCACCGCGAGTTCGGCACCGGCCTCCCGAAAGGCCTGGGCGCAGCCCCAGGCGATGCTGTGCTCGTTCGCGATACCCACCACGAGACCCCTCTTGCCATGCAGGTCGATGGTCATTCAGCGCTCCAGCACATAGCTGCCCGGTGCATCGGCCAAGGCCCGCCTATGGCGACCGCCCAGCTGCGGCGGATGGGCCGGCGCGCCGGAGCGGGCGGCCAGCCAGGACTGCCAGGCTGGCCACCACGAGCCCTGGGTCGTCGGGGCGGCCTGCAGCCAGTCGTCGGCCGACAGGACGGGGCCGTCTGCGGGACGGGTCAACAGCTGGAAGTGGCGGCGGCTGCCGGGTTCGGGCGGGTTGACGACGCCAGCGTTGTGTCCGCCGCTGGTCAGCGCGAAGGTGATCTCCGCCGGGCTCAGATGGTGCAGCTTGTAGACCGATCGCCACGGGGCCACATGGTCGGTCACCGTGCCCACCACAAACACCGGCAGGCGCAGGTCGGTCAAAGAAACAGGATGGCCATCGACGGCAAAGCGGCCCTCGGCCAGGTCGTTCTTCAGGAACAGCTGGCGCAGGTACTGCGAGTGCATGCGGGCAGGCATGTTCGTGGCGTCGGTGTTCCAGGCCATCAGGTCGTTCATCTGCGGCCGCTCGCCCAGCAGGTATTCGTTGATGACGCGCGACCACAGCAGGTCGTTGGAGCGCAGCATCTGGAACGCGCCAGCCATCTGGCTACCCTGCAGGTAGCCTGTACGGTCCATCTGCGCCTCGAGCAGGCTGACCTGGTTCTCGTCGATGAACAGGCCCAGCTCGCCGGGCTCGCTGAAGTCGGTCTGCGCGGCGAACAGCGTCATCGAGGCCAACGCCTCGGGCTCGCGGCGCGCGAGCGCCGCCGCAGCCATGGTCAGCAGAGTGCCGCCCAGGCAGTAGCCCACGCCGTGCACCTGCTGCGCCGGCACGATCTCGCGCACTGCCGCCAGTGCCGCATCCACGCCCAGCGAGAGGTAGTCGCCCATGCCCAGGTCACGGTCCTCGGGCTGCGGGTTCTTCCAGGAGATGCAGAACACCGTGTGGCCATGGTCGACCAGGTACTTGATCAGCGAGTTGTGCGGCGACAGGTCCAGGATGTAGTACTTCATGATCCAGGCTGGCACGATCAGCACCGGTTCCGGATGCACCTTAGGCGTGCTGGGGGTGTACTGGATCAGCTCCATCAGCCGGGTCGTCAGCACCACCTTGCCCGGCGTGACGGCCACGTCGCGGCCGACTTGAAACTCATCGGTGCCAGCCGCCGGCGCATGCAGCGCCGCGCGCTGCATGTCCTCCACCGCGTTCAGGACGCCGCGTGCGAGGTTGGCGCCGAGCTGGCGCTGGGTCTGCGCCAGCACCACCGGATTGGTCAGCAACTGGTTGCCCGGCGAAGCCAGGTCCAGCAACTGGCGGCCGACGAAGTTCACCAGGTCCTGGTGATGCTTCTCGACGCCCCACACCCCCTGGGTCGCGGCGCCCCACCATTGCTCGGTCAGCAAAAAGGACTGGTGCAGCAAGTTGAACGGCCAGTGCTGCCACTCGGGCGCCTCGAAGCGCCGGTCCTTCGCTGGCGGCACCACGCAGCGGGCGGCAGCCGGGCCGCTGGCCGCCGCTGTCGCGAGGCAGGTGTGGGCGTAGCGGGTCCATTGCTCGACCTGCTGCAGGGCCAGCCTGCTCAGGTCAGCACGCTTGCCGGGCGACACCGCCAGATGCAAAGACCAGTCCAGCCAGGCAAGCAGCGGCGAGGCCAGCGACAGCGAGGAGCTGGCGCGTGCCAGTGCGGCGTGCACCGCCGGGTCGATGCGCTCGGCAAGGCTGGGAAGCTTTGGACTGGTGGAGAGCGAAGGCGTTGACATGGCGAATCCTCTGGACGGATGCCGCCACTGTAGGGAGCGCCCTGCAGCACAGGTTTGCGCCAGATCAAGAAAATGACTGACCGGTCAGTCTCTAATGCCGACAGACAAAACAACAAGCTGGAGACAGACGATGCATACCCTTGTTCCCGCCGCCCCGGCGCCTGTCCCGACCGGCCGGTTGTCGCCGCGGCGGCGCGAGTCGGCCGAAGTCCGCATTCGCCAAATCCTCGATGCCGCACTGAGTGTGTTTTCGGCTCGCGGCTTTGCGGGTAGCCGCATGGACGACGTCGCGGCGCAATGCGGTCTTTCCAAGGGAGCCCTTTACTGCCGCTTCAAGAGCAAGGACGAGCTGTTTGAAGCGCTGGTCTGCCGCCACCTGCAGCTTTCTCACCCCTGCGCGGCCGAGCTGCCGTTGGCAACGGCACTGCGGCCCCTGGTAGAAGGCTTGGTGAGCCCCATGTACCAGCGGCTGACGGAGCCCGACACCATCACAGTGCTGCGGCTGCTGATTGCCGAAGGCCAGCGCATGCCGCACCTCGTCACGCGTTGGCAGATCCAAGTGCTCGATCCGTACCAGCAAGCACTCAGATTGAGCCTGATGGAGGCTGCCGCCCAATTTGGCGGCAAGCCCGGCGTGCTGGCTGATGAGCCCCGACTGGTCCTCGCCCCCGCCGTCCTGATGATGCTCAAGCAACTGATCTCCGGGGAGCAGGACGTCGCCGACACGGAACGCATGCGCAGCGCCCATATCGACATGCTCTGCGCGTGGCTGACCGTCAAGCCATCTTCGACGAGTGCAACGGAGAGCGACCCGCCCCCCTTCCCCTCAAGTGCCCACGCTTGACCACGCAGGTCCGCCAGCGCGCAGTGGGTACTGGCCGCCCGCCAGTTCTGGGGCGGGATCCAAGATCCGCTTGAACCCGGCAGCGCCGCATGCTTCGCCACATTCGTCTTTCGTGGCGGGTAGGCCACTGGCACCACCGGAAGGGCTTTGGATCGCGTGATTCGCTTACGCAAGTCCGCTCTGCGGATTCAACCGAAAGCGGACTCGATCTCCAGCGCCGCCGGTACGCCAGTTCAAAGTCAACGGAAGGTGATGGGGCAGAGATAGCCTACTCGAAAGCCGCAGCTGGTGGGCGTCAGCTCCTGGCCGGCTGCCGATAGCCACGAGCGCCTGCTTCCCGGCAGGCTACTTCACGCCGCCGCGGCCGGGTTTGCTCCCACCGAGGAGGCTCACGGCTGCGAGCACGAAATGTCGCCGCCTCGCGCGAGACCGGCGGGGCCATGGCAGTGTGTCGATCGTCGCGCGAGCAGCGCTGGGTCGCACCTGACCTATCCTCCGACGCATTCGCCCAACTCTGAAAGCTGGCACATGGCAACCAAAAAGAGCGGACCGACCCTTGCCGCATTGAACGCGCAGATTGCTGCGCTGCAGGCGCAGGCCGATGCACTGCGCAAGAAGGAGATCGCAGAGGTCGTCGCCAAGATCAAGGACGCGATCTCGCACTACGGCCTGACGGCCGCCGACCTTGGTCTCGCAACGCGTGCCCGCAAGAATGCGAAGTTGCCCGCAGCGGGCGGCGACAAGCCGGCCAGCAAACGGCGCAAGAAGGCCGGACCAAAGCCAGCGGCGAGGACGGTGAAGTTCAAGGATGAGAACGGCAACACCTGGGGTGGCATGGGCAAGCGGCCGGCGTGGTTCAAGGCTGCTTTGGCTTCAGGCAGGACACCCGAGGAACTGCTGGCAAAGAGCTGAGCCAGGCGCAGCGGCAACGGGTGCCCCTTTTTGGGGGGGGTGCCTCTCACCCGTTCGTGCGGGGGCCCGTATCGGGTGATGGCCTTTGAGCAGGACATCGCTGACCATTCGTGCAGTCAGCAACGAACGGTCAAGGCCTCACCATGAAAGCAGCCGAACTTCGCGCAGTCACCATGCGCCTCGATGTGCTCAGGGACATCATGGTCGAACTGGTGGCCGCGTTGCCACCGGACCGTGCAGCCGGCTTCGCCGCGGCGTTGGGCAATCGCCTCAACGGCCGCATCTGCGACATGGAAATTGACGAACGCAGCGACAACGCAAGGGTGTCGGATCTTGCGCCCGTCTTCGCGGCATTGAACCAGCGGCCCCACGAGACTCAGTTGACCTGACGCGACACGTCGCAGGCCAGTTGCCTGTCGAAGGCCAGTGCCTGCGATCAACACCGCCTCGTCTGAAGTATCAAGGTGTTGAAGGTAGAAAGTCGGTAGCGACCGACCGACTCGACGCTGATCGTTGCCTGTCCTCGCGCGCGAAGGCTTCGCGCCCGCTGCAAGACTGCTGCAGCATCGGCCCGGGACATCCGCCACGGCAATACCTCGCGATCATTGAAGGCGCTCCAGTTGTCCGGAAGCGATGCGAGGGGCATCGGCTTGTCTTGGTAGTTCATCCGTACTTCTCCATTGAATGCTGTCGCAGCGTGCATATCGCGCCCACCGTGGACAAGCCACCCACCCACAGGGCAAGCCTGTGGATGGCCTCTGCGAGGTGCGTGCCTGTGACCACCGCTCCCCGACCTTCGCCTACGGCCTGACGCGCTTCGCTTGCCGAGCAGCCGTCTTTGTAGGTGTTGATGCAATGCAAGACAAGAGCAAACACTGCGCTTCCGTCTGCGAGATCGGCGTGCTTGCCGTCTTGCCCAAAGGCCCAGCGCCTCCAGCTGCGGGGCATGGGCCCGCGCCCTCGGGGCGGAGCCCTGAAGAGAGCGGTGCGGCCAGACAACCCGTCCTCGATCACGACGCCCGTCCTTGTCCGCTGACGATGGCGATGAAGTTGGCCACGCGGTCCGGATTGCAGCTCCAGCCCTTGCACACCGCGACCCACAAGACGCCACCTCGTGCAGCCGCCTTCGCTCGTGCTGGATCGCGGTGATACCTGCGCACACCCGCCACCTCGGACATGAAGCGCCGAGTCTTCGTTGGATACAGGATGGCGGTCATGGTGCCTCTGGTTGGTCAGACGATGTATGAGGGCGCGGCCTGGTCAGGGTCGAAAGGTCCGGCCAGCAGTTCTTTGGTTTCGTCGTCGTAGACCTCGACCCAAAGCCCTCGCTGCAAGAAGGCGCGCGCGGCCTGATTGGCGGTGGTGCGGCACGTGTGAAGCTCGCGGTCAATCAGCTCGTCGTGCTCGTGTTGGTGCTGGGTTGCCGGATCGGCGTTGCCGGCCTCCACCACAAACCGGCGGTCGCCTGCCACGCTGCGTGTGTCCATCATTGCGGTGTTCATGGCGGGCAGGTGGGTCAGATCAAACGCAGTGCGCGAAGCCAGGAGGGCACACCATCAGGCCCGATGCCATCGGGCTCGACACGGTGGCCTGTCGGCGTTTCGCAGATGCCGTCTTCGTCCCATGCCATCAGGTCCTGCATGCTGGGCAGTTCGTCAACATCGAGTTGCCAGCGGGCCAGTTCGCTGAGGGCGGCCTGCTTGTTGACCACCCACTGCGCGAGCGGCACGTCGCCCTTCTTGCGGGAAAGCACTTTCCACTCGTCATCGACCTGACGGCAGAGAGTCACGCCGTTCGATCTCACCGAAATCAGAGCACCGCGCGCAACTGAGAAGTAGCGATGCAGCTCCGAGCCGTTGGCATCCAGTTCGCTCCGCGTGTGGGTCTCACCCCCTGCCTGTTGGCCAGCCTCGGGGCCGAGGAACTGCGGATCGGTGGTGTCGTTGCTGGGGTGGTTGGACTGTGCGTTCATGCTGGTGGCCTCGTGTGGTGGTTGGAAATCTGCCCGTCGGTTTCGCCTCGACGCATGAACAGCGGAAGCCAGGCAGGACACAAGGGCACGACCACAAGCCGCAGCTCGAAGCGCAGCGCAGAGACCGGGTGAGGACCGTGGGCGCCAGCCTTCATCCTTGGGGCATGACGGGATGCCGCTATGCGTCGGAAAGAGGCGAACCGACAGGCAGATCGGCCACCCCGAGCGACCGAAAGCACAGGCCGTCTTGCCACCCCATCGACGGCACGCGCGAAGCTTCCCAGCTGAGCGATCTATCGCCGCACCGCGGCGCACGTCAATGCCGGGTCGTCGGCGCTGTTGTCGGCCGTTGCGTCAGGCCCGCGCCCGTGGGTAAAGTGCTGTCGCCATGCCCAACAAGCCAGCCGCCCCAGTCGTTCCGTCTCGCGATGTAGATCCCGTCGCGGCAGCTGTCATCGACGATGCGTTGAAGGTTCGCGCGTCGCACCCGGCCGTGCCGACGATCGACATCCTGGACCTGGTCCTGCAAGGCCGGCGAACGCGACCGCTCAACTTCGGCGCGGTTTCGCCCGTCAGTCCCTTCGGTTTGCTGGTCGTGGAGGCCTTCGATCGAGGCATGCCGGTGAGCGACTGGATCGGGTTCTACCGGTACCCGGACCCTCGCGTGATCGCCGCGCTCGACGACATTTGGCGTAAAGAAGTGTGGCCGGCATTCACCACTCACTTTGGGATTGCATAGGACGCGCGGCTTGCAGGCGGGGCTGCCGCCCTGGGCCGCGCTGAAAACACGGCGCAAACAGTTACGCGATCCGGCATTTTTCCTCGATTTCATCGCGTAGAAAGGGTGATCTCACATCGCAGTCACCCAGGGAACTACATGAAACGCAGATTGCTGCTCGGATCGATGGCCTTCGCTGCCCTGCCGAGCCTCGCCTCGGCGCCGCAGCCGAAGGCACTGCTCACGGTGAGCGGTCGCATCGGGCGGGTCAACAACGAAACGACGGACACCTTCGACTTCACCGAAGCGGAGTTTCTGAAGCTGACGACAGCCAGCATCACCACGGGCACCCCGTGGACGCCCACATCGGTTTTTGTGGGGCCGCTCCTGGTCGATGTCATGCGCGCCGCCGGCGTCACCTCCGGCAAGTTGATCTTCAAGACCCTCGATGACTACTCGGCCCCGATCCCGTGGGAAGACCTTGTACGCTACGGCGTGATCCTGGCGCACAGTCAGGACGGGCAACGCCTGAACAACAAGCGCTGGGGTCCGTTGTGGACAATCTACCCTCGCGACCAGAATCCGGCCGCGCTGAAGGGTCCCATCGCGGAATCGAGGTTCATCTGGCAAGTCGACAGGATCGAAGCGGGCGGTTGAATGAAGTGACGGAGCGCCGCAATCCGGCGCAGATTCCCGTCACACCGCTGGCAGGCGGCCGCCGCTCGGGCGATGCGCCCTCGTCGAAGGGATTTGGCTGGTGGCCCGCGTTGGTGCTGGTGCTGTTGACAGCGGTGGCAGCCACGACCGCCCTCGTGAGCCAGCAGCTGACGGTCTCCAGGGCAGCCAACGCCGTTCCCAACGAAGGTTTCTACTGGTCCGTTGCGCAGTACCAGATAGCGCACCACCGGCTCAAGCAGGAACTGCGTGCCGTCGCCGCCGGCGAACCCGTCAACGCACCAGAGCTGAGCCGCCGCGCTGCTGTGCTCGCTTCCAGGATCAGCATCCTCACCGAGCCCTCCGAGGTCAAGAGTCTGTTGAACGCCGTGCCGGGTTATGTGGATGCCACCCGTCGGGTGGCGGAGCTTCAAAGCCGTGTCGGCCCGATCCTGGAGAAGGGCGCGTTGACCCAATCTGAAGCGACCCAGGTCCTCGCACTGTTCCAGGCTGCCGGCGACGACGATCTGTTGAGCCAGCTTGCGAGCGACGTGCGCATGGCCGAGATCAACGCCAAAGAGGCCATGGCGCAGAGCGTGTCCCGTCGTATTAGGTGGATCTGGGGCGGCTTTGCATTTTGCTGGGGTGCGCTGGCGCTGTGGCTTCTGTACGCGATCCGGTCTCGGCGCCGCTACAGAGCGGCAGCGCACGATCGCCAGCGTGCGGTCGAGGCGATGGAGCAAGCCCTCGTCGCGAAGCGCAGGTTCCTCAGCATGGTGAACCACGAAGTTCGCTCGCCGCTGCAGAGCATCGTTGCCTCGGCGGAGTTTCTCGCCACGAAGGACAACCGCCCGGACAGCGTCAGTGCGATCCGCCGCATCAGACATGCCGTGACGGTCTTGCAGGGCCAGCTGCGCGACCTGCTCACCATCGCGCGCGGTGACGCAGCGCAGCTGCCGACACAGGTCGAGACCTTCGAGCTCGGCGAACTGGTCCAAGACGTCTGCGCCGGCCTGGAAGAAGCAGCCATTGCCAAGGGGCTTGCCTTCCAGGTCGAGTATCCGCCGTCGCCGGTGACGGTCAGCGCCGATCCGATCCGCATTGCGCAAGTGTTGCGAAACCTCGTCGAGAACGCTGTGCGCTACACCAGTACGGGGTACGTCCGGGTCCGGGTAGAGCCCTTCGTGAATCGTGCCGGCTCAGGGGACAGCGCTGCAGCGCCAGATACCTCATCAACGCCGGGCTCCCTGGAGTTTGCTGTCCACGACTCGGGACCAGGTCTGCTACAGCCGGCTTTCGAGCGACTGAAAAGTGCTGCCGTGCCCTTCGCGTCGAGTAGCGACGGCACCGGCATCGGGCTCTTCGTGATCCGCGACGTGCTGCAGCAACTCGGTGGTCACGTCGATGTCCAAACCCGCGATCCGTCGCACTCCGAGGGGCAGGGTACAACGTGCACGGTGATCATCCCAGCCATGCAGGTGGAGGATGCCGCACCCTTGGTGAAGCACGAGAAGCGTCACGATTCGCTCAATGTGTTGGTTGTGGATGATTTGTCCGATGTACGAGATTCACTCAGCGACGTGACGCGTCTGCTGGGCCATGCTTGCAGCGCTGTCGGCTCAGCGGCCGAGGCGCGACCCCTGCTGGCCAGCACGCGATTCGACTCGGTGCTGATCGATCTGGAGATGCCGGGTACAGACGGCAGGGCGTTGGCCACCGAAATCCGCCAGGGCAGCGGACCGAACAGGGCCTCGATGCTCATTCTCATCAGCGCTGCAGAGAACCAGTCGGCCGGCGAGGCCTGGCCTTTCGACGGCTTCTTGCAGAAGCCCATAGATGGTGCAGCCTTGGGACGGCTCATCGGCTAGTGAAGCATCAGTGTGAACCATGAACGTGAAGTGATCGCGGTGACTTCCGTGACGCGGCTTCGGTCGTGTCTGAAAGTCCCTGGAGGATGCCGCAATCCTTCGATGCGTTCGCTTCCATACACTGCATGCGCAGCGCCTTGAGGTTCTTCTCCAGCGCTTTCAGTTCACGGATGCGATCGGCCACGTGGCCGATGTGCTCGTCCAGCAACGCATTGACCTCGCCACAGTTCTCGGTCGGCGCTGCCTTGAACCGAAGCAAGGCCCGTATCTCGTTGAGGGTCATGTCGAGGTTGCGGCAGTTGCGGATGAACGCGAGCCGTTCAGCATGATCCTGGCCGTAGATGCGGTAGTTGCCCTCAGTGCGTTCAGCCTGCGGCAGCAGGCCCTCGCGCTCGTAAAAGCGAATGTTCTCGACCTGCGAGCCGGTGGCCTTTGCTAGTTCACCAATCTTCATGTCGTTTTCTCCTGCGCGCTCGGTGAGGGGTCAATTTCTCCCACTTCTTGACTCTATACCCACTACAGGGTTTCTACTTCGGGCAACCGTGAGAAACCCCGTGATGGAACAGACCGAAGCAATCGAGTGTGGCAACACAGCCTGCGGCAGTTGCGTGCCTGCTGTGGCAGGCTCGGCGTCGACGCCGAATCGAGCCGACAGGCTTGGTGCAACCATCTTCCGCATTTCAACGATGGATTGCCCCGTCGAAGAGTCGGAGATTCGTCGTGCCCTTGAGCCCTTGGCCGGCATCCAGGCCCTGAATTTCCAGCTTGGTGCGCGCACGCTCGCGATCACCGCGCCTGACTCGGTCATTGCGCAGGCGGTAGAGGCGATCCGGCGCGTCGGTTTCGAGCCCAAGCCGCTTGCCGTCCCGGCTGACGGTGGCGATGTCCATGACCACGCGGACGACGACGGGCACGACCATGACCATGAGGGCGTCGGCGATGGCCTCAAGCCGCTACTGATCGCGCTGGCACTGGCCTTGGCGGCCGAGGCCGTCGCGTTCTTCGCCGGCAAAGGCGCGGCAGTCACCGTCATCGAGATGGGGCTGGCCCTCGGAGCCATATGGTTCGCGGGCTTCGACACCTACAAGAAGGGCTTGATCGCGCTGAGGCATGGCCGCCTCAACATCAACGCGTTGATGACCGTTGCCGTAACCGGCGCGTTCGTGATCGGCCAGTGGCCTGAGGCCGCAATGGTGATGGCGCTCTACGCCATCGCCGAACTCATCGAGGCACGATCGGTCGACCGCGCCCGCAACGCCATCAAGGGCCTGATTGCTCTGTCACCGGAGCAGGCTGACGTGCGTCAGCCGGATGGCAGCTGGGTAGTGCTCAAATCCGCCGCCGTGCCGCTGCAGGCCGTCGTGCGCATCCGCCCTGGCGAGCGCGTGCCGCTCGACGGCATCGTGACTGCGGGCAACAGCGCCATCGACCAAGCACCCGTCACTGGCGAGAGCATCCCGGTGGACAAGACCATCGGTGACCCGGTGTTCGCCGGTACGATCAACCAGACGGCTGAGCTGGAGTTCCGCGTCACGGCCGCCGCCAACAACACGACGCTGGCGCGCATCATCCACGCGGTCGAGCAGGCGCAGAGCACGCGCGCCCCGACACAACGGTTCGTCGATCGCTTCGCGGCGATCTACACGCCCAGCGTTTTCGTATTCGCGCTGGCGGTGGCCATCGGGATGCCGTGGATCATGGGGTGGACCTGGCTGGAGGCGCTCTACAAGGCGCTGGTGCTGCTGGTGATCGCCTGCCCATGTGCGCTAGTGATCTCGACCCCGGTGACGGTGGTCAGTGCCTTGGCGAGCGCTGCACGCCGCGGCATCTTGATCAAGGGCGGCACCTACCTCGAAGACGCGCGCAACCTGAAGGCCATCGCGCTCGACAAGACCGGCACGATCACCGAGGGCAAACCTCAGCTGGTCGAATTCGTCGCGCTGCATCCTTCCGTCGAGAAGACGCAGGTCGCCCTGCTCGCGGCAAGTCTGGCTGCGCGCTCGGATCACCCGGTGTCTAAGGCCATCGCCGTCGGTTTGGGCGTCGAAGGCGCCGCAGTGACTGACTTCAAGGCTTTGGCCGGCCGCGGCGTTCAAGGCCAGATTGAGGGACGCGATCACGTCCTCGGCAACCATCGCTTGATCGAGGAGCGCGGGCAGTGCAGCCCGGCGCTCGAAGCGCAGCTGAGGACGCACGAGGAAGCCGGCCGCACCGTGACCTTGCTGGCGTCCGCCGACGGCGTGCTGGGGCTGTTTGCGGTCGCTGACACCATCAAGGCGTCGTCGAGACAGGCCGTCGCGGAGCTGAAGGAACTCGGTGTCATCCCCGTCATGCTGACCGGCGACAACGCGGCCACCGCCAAGACCATCGCCGCGCAGGCGGGCATCGAAGAAGCGCAAGGCAACCTGCTGCCCGAGGACAAGCTCACTGCAATTCAGGGCCTCCAGAAGCGCCACGGCGCCACGGCCATGACCGGCGATGGCATCAACGATGCACCCGCGCTCGCCCAGGCCGACATCGGCTTTGCGATGGGCGGCGCCGGCACCGATACCGCGATGGAGGCGGCCGACGTGGTCATCATGAACGACGACCTGCGGCGCATTCCCGAAACGATCCGCCTGTCGCGCAAGACCCATGCGGTGCTGTGGCAGAACATCAGCCTGGCACTCGGCATCAAGGCCGTGTTCCTGGTGCTCGCGCTGTTCGGCAGCGCGACGATGTGGATGGCGGTGTTTGCCGATCTGGGTGCGACGCTGCTGGTCGTGGCCAACGGGCTGCGCCTGCTCAGGGTGCGGGTCGAGGCATGAGTCGCGCGTCCCTTTGTTGTTAAGACATCCGTCATTGATAGACTCGCGCCGTGCGTCGCCCCCTTCTCATCCTTCTGCTGTTTTGGCTGCCACTTCAGTTCGCCTGGGGCGCAGCTGCGAGCTTTTGCCAGCACGAGGAAGGGCAAGGCATCAGCCACTTCGGGCACCACACACACAAGCACCAAGGGAAGTCGATAGCTGCGTCCGGCGAGTCCACGCCCGACAAGAAGGGCACCCTGGCAGGCGAAGACTTCGACTGCGACTACTGCCACATGGGCTGTGCCCAGCCGCTGGCATCAGAGGCGTCTTCGCGCTGCGACATCAATGCTGCGCAACACCTGGCAGGCACCTGCGCAGAGGGCCACTCGCCTCACATCCCCGATCTGATCGAACGCCCCAATTGGACTCTCGCCGCCTGATTCGGCGAGACCGTCCCACCACGCACCCCACACCTGCGTAGTACCGACTTCTCGCCGAATTCTTCCGGTTTGTTGTTTTCTACAACGAGGAGAGTTCGATGCGATCGAAGACGCTGGCGCATGCCATCGCGATGGCCGTTGCCGTGTGGGCCACTGGTGCCATTTTGTTCATTCCGTTCGCGGGTCAGGCGCAGCCGACCGCGAATCCGTCATCGCCCGCGCAAGCCACAGGGCCGACTCCACTGCAAGCGTTGTCGTTGCCGGAGGCCCTGGCGCTTGTTGACGCCACCAACCCCGCGCTGAAGGCCAAGCAGGCCCAACTCGCAGCGGCCGACGGCGCGCAGAGCGATGCCAACGCGCTGTTCTCCAGCAACCCGCAGTTGTCGGTGGACCAGACGCGTCGCTCTGTGCCCATCGCGGGCCAGTCGCAAGACAACCGCCGTGAATGGAGCGCAGGCATTTCACAAACGCTGGAGGTCGCCGGGCAGCGCGGCTATCGCAGAGAGGCCGCGTCGGCCGCGCTTTCGGCGCTGCGTGCGGAGATCGAGGACACGCGACAGATCGCACGCGCAGCTGCATTGGAGCGTTTCGATCGCGTCCTCGCGCTACAGCAACGCGTGGTGCTGGAACGCGAAGCCGTCAAGCTGTTCGATGACACCGCAGCGGCCGTCCAGAGGCGCCGTGCGGCCGGCGAGGACACCAGGCTCGATGCCAACATCGCGACGGTCGAAGCCGAGCGTGCGCGCAACCAGCTCGCGCTTGCAGAGGAGCAACTGCTCGACGCCCGCACCGACCTGGCGGTCACGTTGCAACTGCCTCCTACGCGGCTGCCCGAGGCGGTCGGCGACCTGGCCACGCCCCAGCGCGGACTCACGCTCGGCGATCTGATGGCTTCGGTCGATGCGCAGCCCAGGCTGCGCGCTCTGCGGGATCGGGAGAGCAGTGCGGCGTCCAAGCTGAAGCTGGAGCAAGCCGGCGTCTACCCGGATGTGACCGTGGGCCTGAATATCGGCCGCGAAGGTCCGGGCGATGCCCGCGAACGTCTGACGACGCTCACGGTGTCCGTCCCGCTGCCACTGTTCAAGCGCAACGCCAGCGGCATCGGTCAAGCGCGCTCGGACCTGAGCCAGGTGCAGATCGAGCGCGAAGCCGCGTTGCGCGACACGCGCGCCAAGGTCAGCTCGCTGTGGCTGAAGCTGACCAGCCTCGAATCCCGTGTCAAGCGCCTGCAAGGGTCGATGCTGCCCGCGCTGGTCGACAACCAGCAGCTGTCCATCAAGTCGCAACGCGCCGGCCAGATCGGCTTGCTCGAACTGATCGTCGTGAGCCGCCAGGCACTCGATGCGCGCCGCGACCTCAACGACGCTCTCGCCGACTACCACGCCACCCGCCATGCCCTCGAAGCGGCGGCCGGCTATCCCATCGACGGAACCCTGCAATGAACAACACCAAATCCAAGGCACCCGTTGCCACGCAACGCCTGCTCACGCTGCTGAGCGCTGGCGTTTTGCTGTCTGCCCTTGCGGCCTGCGGCGGCGGCAAGCCCGCCGAGGGCAAGGCCCCGGCCGAAGCGAAGGAAGCCGCGAAAGCTGAAGGCGGCAAGGAAGCCGGAGGCCTGAAGCTCTCCGCTGAAGAAGCGCAGCGCGCAGGACTCAAGGTCGAGACGCTGGCGCAGCAAGCGTTTGCCGATGCGATCACGGTGACCGCGACGATTCGCCCGAACCAGGACCGCATCGCGCGCGTCGCACCGCGTGTTGAAGGGCGGATCGTCCAGGTGACCGCGAACCTCGGCGCGCAGGTCAAGGCCGGCCAAGCACTGGCCATGCTCGACAGCCTGGCCATCGGTGAAGCGCAGTCGGCGCTACTGCAAGCGCAGTCGAGCCAGCGTGTGGCGCAGGCCGACTTCAAGCGTGCCGAATCTCTTGTCGCCGACGAGATCATCCCGCAGCGCGATTTCCTGCGGGCGAAGGCAGAACTTGAGAAAGCCTCCGGCGAACTGCGTTCGGCGCAGAACAAGCTTCGGCTGCTGGGCGGTTCTGCCCGATCCGACGGTGCGGCGAACTCAACGTTCGCCTTGACCTCGCCGCTGGCCGGCACCGTGATCCAGAAGAAGGCCATCGTCGGCGAACTGGGCACGCCGAGCGATGCGCTCTTCACGGTGGCCGACCTGTCCAAGGTCTGGATCGAGGCCAACCTGACCGAAGACACCTTGTCCAAGGTGCGGGTCGGCTCGGCCGCGACCGTCACCGTGACGGCTTACCCTGGTGAGCGTTTCGCCGGGCGTGTGACCTACTTGGCCAGCGTGCTCGACAAGGACTCGCGCACGATCCCTGCGCGCGTCGAGGTCGAGAACAAGGACGGGCGACTCAAGCCCGAGATGTTCGCCACCGCGACCATCGAGACCAACGGCGCCAAGCGTGAAGCGTTGTCGGTGCCCGACTCGGCGATCCTGCTGCTGCAAGGCCAGCCGACGATCTTCGTCGAGGAGCACGGTGGCTACGAAGCACGCGCCATCGAGCCCGGCGACAAGCTGTCGGGCCGCACCGTCATCAAGTCCGGTGTGGCGGCTGGCGAGAAGGTGGTCACTGCCGGCGCCTACGCGCTGAAGGCTCGCCTGCTCAAGTCGCAAATCGGCGACGAACACTGAAGCATCGAGCCAAGGACCACACACCATGCTCAATGCCATCGTCGACGCTTCGCTGCGTTACAAGGTTCTCGTGCTCGTCGCCTTCCTCATCCTCGTGGGGTTGGGCGTTCAGGCGTTTCGTCAGGTGCCGGTGGATGCGTTCCCGGACGTGACACCCATCCAGGTCAACATCTACACCGAGTCGCCCGGCCTCGCGGCGGAGGACGTGGAGAAGCTGCTCACCACGCCGATCGAAGGCGCGATGGCTGGCTTGCCCGGCGTCGAAGAGGTGCGCTCCGTCTCGCTGTTCGGTCTGTCCTACGTCGGGATCTACTTCAAGGACAACGTCGACATCTACTTCGCGCGCCGCCTCGTCGGCGAGAAGCTACAGGAGGCTAAGGGCCGGCTGCCGCAGGGCTACGGCGAGCCGGTGCTCGGACCGAACAGCTCCGGCCTGGGCCAGGTGTTCTGGTACACGATCGAGTCGGCCGACAAGAAGCTGAGCAGCATGGACCTGCGGACGCTGCACGACTGGACGGTGCGGCTGATCCTGCGCACCGCCCCCGGTGTCGATGACGTGGTGTCCTGGGGCGGCGATCAAAAGCAGTACCAGGTGCAGATCGACCCGCGCAAGCTCATCAAGTACGGGCTGTCGTTCAAGCAGGTGATGGAGCGGCTGGCCGCCAACAACAAGCAGGTCGGCGGGCAGTCGATCACCCTCGGGTCCGAGCAGTACCTGGTGCGCGGCCTGGGGCTGGTCGCCAACACCACCGACATCGCCGGCATCGTCGTAGCCGAGCGCAACGGCGCGCCGATCTACGTGCGCGACGTGGCGGAGGTCAAGCAGGCTGCCGCACCGCGTTTCGGTGCCGTCACGCGCGACGGCAAGGAGGCGGTGCTCGGCATCGCGCTGTCGCGTGTGAACGAGAACGCCAAGAGCGTCGTCGACGCCGTCAAGGCCAAGATCGCCATCGCGCAGGCCGCGCTGCCCAAGGGCGTGACATTGGTGCCGATCTACGACCGCACCGAGCTGGTCGAGAAGGCGCTGAAGACGGCGGAGAGTTCGTTGGTCGAAGGCGCGGTGCTGGTCGCGATCATCCTGTTCCTGTTCCTGGGCGAGTTCCGCTCGGCCATCGTCGTGATCGTGACGCTGCCGATGGCGATGCTGATCGCCTTTATCCTGATGCAGCAGTTCGGCGTGTCGGCCAACCTGATGTCGCTGGCCGGCCTAGCCATCGGCACCGGGATGATGGTGGACGGCGCGGTGGTGATGGTTGAGAACGCCTTCCGTCTCCTGGCGCACGCGAAAGAGTCGGGCAAGCCGATCAAGCAGACCCACTTGATCCTGGAAGCGGCGCGCGAAGTGGTGAACCCGGTTGCGTTCGCGATCCTGATCATCATCGTCGTCTTCCTGCCGCTGTTCTCGCTGACGGGGCTGGAGGGCAAGCTGTTCAAGCCGATGGCCTACACCATCACCTTCGCGATGGTGGGCTCGCTGCTGCTGTCGATGACGCTGGTGCCGGTGCTCGCCGCGCTGATCCTGAAGCCCAAGGAAGAGCGCGACACCTTCCTCGTGCGCTGGGCCAAGAAGGCCTATCTGCCGCTGCTGGACTGGGCGCTGGAGCGCAAGAAGCTCGTGATCGGCTCGGCGCTCGTGCTGCTGGTCGGCTCGCTCGCGCTGTTCCCGTTCCTGGGCAAGGAGTTCATGCCGCAGTTGCAGGAAGGCACGATCCAGTTCCGCGTGACGGGCATTCCCTCGACTTCGCTGGACGAATCGATCCGCGTCTCCAATGTCGTCAGCGACGAGTTGCACAAGAAGTTTCCGCAGGTGCGCTCGGTGCTGGCCACCATCGGCCGCGCCGAGGGCGGCGAAACCACCGACGTGAACTATATGGAGATCAACCTAGACACCAAGCCGCAGTCCGAGTGGCCTGAGAAGATCACCTACGCCAAGTTGGCGGCCGAGATGCAGGAGGCGATGGAGAAGGTCGTGCCGACGGTGGTGTTCGGCGCCACGCAGCCGATCCAGTCGCGCGTCGAGGAACTGATCTCGGGCGTGCGGGCGACGCTGGCGCTGAAGCTCTACGGCGAAGACCTGGAAACGCTCGACCGGCTGACCGCGCAACTGAAGGGCGTGCTCGACAAAGTGCCCGGTGCGGCCGACCTCTCGGCGGAGGCCAACAAGGGCAAGCCGCAGCTCGTGATCAAGGTCAACCGCGAGGCCGCCTCGCGCTACGGCATCAACGCCGACGAGATTCTCGAAGTCGTGCAGGCGGGTATCGGGGGCCAGGCGGTCTCGACGCTGATCGACGGCACCAAGCGCTTCGACATCGCCGTGCGGCTGGCCGATGGCTTCCGGGTTGATCCTGCGGCCATTGCTGCGATCCCGATCCGCACCGGTGAAGGTGCGCTGGTGCCGTTCTCACAGGTGGCCACCATCGAGCTGGATGAAGGCTACTCGTTTGTGCGCCGGGAGTCGCTGCAGCGCTACTCGGTGCTGCAGCTCGATGTGAAGGGTCGCGACGTGGATAGCTTCGTTAAGGAGGCAGATGCGAAGATCAAGGAGCAGGTCAAACTGCCCACCGGCTACTACCTGCAATGGGGCGGCGCATTCGAGAACCAGCAGCGCGCGATGGCCCGCCTGGCCGTGATCGTGCCGCTGACAATCGGGCTGATCTTCATGCTGCTCTACACGGCCTTCAACTCGGTACGGCACGCGTCGTTGATCATCGCCAACGTGCCGTTCGCGATCATCGGCGGCATCGTCGGGCTGTTCGTCAGCGGGCAATACCTGTCTGTGCCGTCGGCCATCGGCTTCATCGCGGTGTTCGGCGTGGCGATGCTGAACGGCATCGTGATGGTGTCGTTCCTCAACGACCTGCGGCGCAAGGGGCTGGCTGTTCGAGATGCCGTGCGCCAGGGCGCGGCTTTGCGATTGCGACCGGTGCTGATGACGGCCTCGGTGGCGATCCTCGGCTTGATCCCGATGTTGCTGTCCACCGGGGTGGGCGCCGAAACGCAGCGGCCGTTGGCGACTGTGGTGGTCGGTGGCTTGTTCACCTCCACCGCGCTAACGCTTTTGCTGTTGCCGCTGATCTACGAATGGTCTGAGCTGCGCGCGGAGGCACGGCGTGCGCGCGCTGAGGCCGCTCTCCAGGGCGCATGACATGGCACTGACCCACATCCTTGGGCTGACCTTGATCCCGGTCGCTGCCACCGTGCTCGGCGGCGCGATCGCGATCTTCAAGGTACCCAGCGACAAGACCCGCAGCCTGGTTCAGCACTTCGCGGCCGGCGTGGTCATGGCCGTGGTCGCGGGCGAACTGCTGCCGGAGATGACCCGGGAGCATCGCCCGCTCGGCGTGCTGATCGGCTTCGTTCTCGGCGTGGCCCTGATGCTCGGGGTCAAGGCCTTGACCGAGCGCATCGAGCGCGTCAACGAGCGGGACGGCAAGGGTGACGGCGACAGCAGGACAGGGCTGTTGATCTCGGTAGCCATCGACGTGTTCCTCGACGGACTGCTTATCGGCGTTGGGTTCGCGGCAGGGGAAAGGGTGGGCACTCTGCTGGTGGTCGCCCTGACGCTCGAACTGCTGTTCCTCGGTGTCTCGGTCGCGGCAAGTCTGACCGAGGCGAGAGTCGGCCGCGCCCGCACGCTGCTGACGGTTGCAGGCTTGAGTACGCTGGTCGTGCTCGGGGCCTCGCTGGGTGGGTCACTTCTCGCGGGTCTGTCCGGCCTCGCACTGGAGATCGTGCTGTCGTTCGGCGCTGCGGCACTCATGTACCTCGTCATCGAGGAACTGCTCACCGAAGCACACGAGGTCAAGGAGACGCCGCTGATCACGGCGTCGTTCTTCGCCGGCTTCATGGCGCTCTATCTTCTGGAGCTGATGGCATGAGCCGCATCCCACAAGGCATTCGTTTCATCGAAGGGGAATTGCATGAAGGAAATCAAGGCATACGTTCATCGCAGTCGGGTCGCTGACGTGATCGCGGCCGTCAAGGCGACGCCGGCCTGGGGCACGGCGCTGAGGGCGCGTGGACACAATCTGGCGGTGTACGTGGTCAAGGGCTCGCTGCTGCCGCTGGCTGACGAAGACCGGCATTACTCAATCGACCTGGGCGACGAGGTCGTCAACGAATACAAGCTCGAACTGCTCTGTGAGGACGCGGAGGTTGATGAGCTGGTCGAAGCGATCCGGAGCGCTGCCCTCACGGGGCAAGCGCACGCAGGCTGGATCACCGTGACGGAGGTGTCCCGGGCCATTCCGGTGCCATGACTACAAGGCTCTGTTCGCGATGGAAACTGGCGTGATGCCTTCGCCAGGGCACCCACCAAGTCAGAAGCAGGGCCACAACGACGCAGCCCTTGGCGATCATCTACTGCCGGCTCATCGATTCGCGAACGCCGCGTTGAACTGGCTCGCAGCGATCGACGCTGTGACCGGTTTCTGCAGGAACAGCAATCCATGCTCCTCGATGGCCGCCACCAGTTCCTTTTCGTCTACTTCCTTGCTGCCCGCCTTGCCGGTCAGTAGCGCAATGGGGCATGTGGCGCTCTGGCTTCGCAGCTTGGCGACAAGCGCCTCGGCCGTGCCGTTCGGTAGAACCCAGTCGATCACGTAGGCGTCGAAGCTGTCGAACTGCAGCGCCGCTTCTAGCTGGGCCTCGGTTGCAAACGCCGTGGCCTCGAAGCCCAACTCAACCAGGCCGGCCGCAAGGCTTCGGGCAACGTCGATGTCGTCGTCGAGGATCGCAAAGCGCCTCGGCCGATCCGGCTTCGGCTCGATGATGAGGCGCCGCACCGTGCAGGCCTGCGGCGTCGGCGTGTCTCCGGCCACCATCACCACCCACTCCGACCCGCCCTTGATCGCGATGAGGTCGCCCGGCCGATGCTGCGCCAGGGGCTGACCTGGCCAGAGCCGGCAGGTGACACGCAGCGGTCCGGCGATGAGCAGCGCGGTTTCGTAGTCCGCTGACTTCTGTTCGCCGAACAGGTCCACCAGGGTTTCGCCGTGGTGCGTGGCGACGGTCTGAAGCTCCTCCAGCGACCACGGAGCGATTCCCGTCATGCGCCGGTGGGCCTGGTGGTACGACAGGCTAAGCAGACCGCCGATGTGTGCCGAGTGCCTGTGCCTCGGGAGGCCGGCCCTGTCGAGCAGAGCCCGGATGCACGTGGCGGCCAGGGAGCCCTGGGCCTCGGCCTTTGCTGACTCTGGCGGGGGCGTCGAGGCGGCAGAACGAGTGTTCACCGCACACCTCGTGGCGATTCATTGCTTATCACGCAACTTTTTGTCTTCATGAGCTCGTCCATAGCGTGTAACAGATAATCTTTGCGTGCTGCGCACGTTTTGCTCTGCTACATTGTCTTTTCCCGCCACTGTATGGCGTCAGGTCTTCACACCAGCGAAAGGTTGGCAATGAAAGCACATTTCAGCACCGCAATCCGGCCGTTCGAGCGGCTCGTGAGACTTGCTGCCCCTTTCGGCCTCGTTCTCGGTCTCGGCCTGGGGCTCAGCGGCCCTGCGC